>JAEEGL014692458.1_pt1 | contig 17844 bp, 11 predicted proteins | sample 9134231 | NCBI WGS metagenome assembly JAEEGL01 (sample SAMN16246548, study PRJNA631951) | gut metagenome | biome: gut microbiome; feature: rumen; material: fiber-attached | host: Bos | place: Iran: Karaj | collected 2018-10 | reverse complement strand
TTGCGCGATCAGGACGGGCGACGACAGCTTCGCCATACGCGCCTCGTGCCAACTCCACGCGGGCGAACACCCATGCGAAAACATCCGCATCCGGGACTGCGACGCATGGAGTTGCTGCTACGGAGTCCGCTTCGGCGTTGGAAACGGGACGATCCGAAACGTCTCCGTCGAAAACTGCCGCTTCCATGAAAGCGCATACGGGATTGGCTTCACCCCGGCCTGGGTCGTCGAGGAGAAGAACGTTTACATCGAGGACATCACGGTCAGGGATTGCCTGATCGGGGAATGCGGCTTGCCTGTGGAAGTGGCGCCACCAAAGGCCGACGCCCGCGTGAGGGGCGTTCTGTTCGGGAACTGCCGGATGGAATCGCTGGAACCGTCCCTAATCGGGGGAAACGATGTTTGCCGAGCCGAGGGCTTCACGTTCAGCGGATGTAGCCGGAAAAAACTCGACGCGCTTCGCGTTGCACACAAGCCGGGATGGAGCAGCGGCAGAAATGGTCCGGAGTTCGCCAATGTCTGGCACGGATGCGACGTTCGCTTCGAGAACTGCACCGCAGCCGACGGAACACCTGTGCCAGAATCTCCATTTGCCTGCGCCTATTCGTCCGATGTCGCCGCCGCGCCGCGTCTGCGCGGCGTCATGTCGCCGGGCAACGACATAACCGAGGCCGACTTCCTGAAGCTCAGCGAGTGGGGCGTCAAGCTCATCCGCTTCCAGATGTGTCGCCGCAACTGGAAGGGCATCGAGGAGGACCGGTATCTGGAGGAATACGACCGCTGGCTGGAGAGCCGCCTCGACCACTTCGACAACTTCGTGCTGCCGATGGCCGTTAGGAATGGCATGAAGGTCGTCCTGGACATGCACATCGTGCCTGGGGGATGCGACGGCGAAGAGGCGAAGATGTTCCACGACGCGGCGCTCGCCGACCATTTCGTAGAGGCGTGGCGACGCATCGCCCGCCGGTTCAAGGGGCGCGAGGGCGTTTACGGCTACGACCTTGTGAACGAGCCGTCGCAGAAGCAGGAGGCTTTGCCGGGATGCGACTGGTGGAATCTCCAGCGGCGGGCGGCGGAGGCCGTCCGCGAGGAAGACCCGCTCGTGCCGATCATCGTCGAGTCCAACCTGAAGGACGGGCCATCGACCTTCGCCGACCTCGCCCCGCTGGCAATCTCGAATGTCATCTACGAAGTCCACATCTACGCGCCGACGGCCTTCACGCACCAGCGAATCTTCGACCCCTCGGAGCCGGAAGTCGCCTACCCCAACGAGGAAAAGGGATGGAACATCGACTTCCTGCGCCAAGTGATGGAGCCCGTCCGCGCCTTCCAGCTAAAGCACGGCGCGAAGATATACGCCGGCGAGTTCAGCGCCGTCGCATGGGCGCCAGGGGCCGAGAAATACCTAGCCGACTGCATTTCCCTCTTTGAGGAATACGGTTGGGACTGGACATACCACGCCTTCCGCGAATCACCCGTATGGGACGTCGAGATGGAAGGCACCAAGCATCCTGGCATGGTTCCGGTAACCCATGACACCCCCCGCAAGCGCGCCCTGCTTGAAGGGCTGCGCCGGTAGAGTCAAAAGACTTTAGGCATCATGGCACAGGGTCTTGCTTTGGGCCGAAGTGCGCTGAGATTCGCAAAGGACCGAAGCGGTCATCAAGAATCGCCTTGACGACAACCGCGTCATCTTCAATATACTATCAGAGCGCCGCCCTTCTTGCTTCAAGACGCGCCTTGACATCGGCCCAGTCATAGACTGGAATCTTGCCTTCGGCGTAGAGCCTTTCGCGTCTGGCCAATTCTCGGCCGTGCCATTCCGGCGGCGTGTATTTGCTGGCCGGGGCTTCCAACGACGACCAGAGATAATCCATCGTCTGGACTTTCTCTTCGACGTTCATTCCATCAATCGCTTCTGCCACGGATGTCATAAAAATCCCCTCCATTACATGAATGATTATACCATAATTTCCCGTTCCCTGTTCCCTGTTCCCCCATTAACGCAACCGGCCCATGGCCGGACGCAAAACCGCGTCAAAACCGATGTGGCTACGACGCCGCCCGTGGCGGCTACGCCACAATCGCTTTTGCCGCAAGTTCCATCAACCTCCACGCGAGAATCGATTGTGGCGTAGGGCATGGCCCGTCGTAGCCACATCGATGCGAGCGTAACCCTTGCGTGTCGCGAAGCGACTTGCGTTAAGCGCTGCGGCCCTCCCTAGTCCCTAGCCCCTAGTCCCTAGCCCCTAGCCCCTAGCCCCTAGTCCCTAGCCCCTAGCCCCTAGCCCCTAGCCCCTAGTCCCTAGCCCCTAGTCCCCATGGCCGATGGCTTGCAAAGCGATCCTGCATAGTATATCGGCAGGAAGCGAAGCCGCTGTTCGGGTATTTCGCCAAATGGCGCGGAAGAGAAAACAACGGCATCCGGCGATTCCTGCGTTTCCTTGAGAAATTGGTGCAGGCTTTTGAGACGTCCTGCGGCACCGCTCTTGACCTCAATCGGCAGCGCCCGCCCATTCAGCGCCACCATGAAATCGACCTCCGCCTGGGCGTTTTTCGCATCGCGCTTCCACCAATGCGGCTCGTCCCCGCCAAATGAGGCGGCGAGCTCCTGTGCTACGAATTGCTCGGCTAGGGAGCCGTTGTATATGGCAAGGAGATCCCGCTCGTGAAGAGTCTCGTCCACTGGCCTTCCTGTCATCATCTGGTAAAGGCCAACATCACTGGCAAAAGGCTTTATTCTTGGCGAGGTGTCGAGATTGAAGGGAATGGCGGCCGTGGCCGCGGCCTTTGAAACCTTTACGAGCCGGGCCTTCGCCAGCAAGTCAAGCGCCTTCTTGTTGGTGTTCCCGGTGTGTTCGCGCGAAAGCGCGGCGTATGCTATCTGGTGTCCGGCCGAAGCGTTGGAAGCATGCCAGATCTCCCGGAGAATGGATGCGTCCATCTGCTCCGGATACTTGGCGAAGTCCTGTTCAAATGCGATGACAAGATCTCGCTGGATTTCCCTTATGTCGAAAAGCCCCGCGCCATCTGCTTTGGCCTTCACGCATTCGGGCAGGCCGCCGACTATGGAGTATGTCCTGACTTCTTCAAGCAGCCTTGCATGGACCGCATCCGGCAATCTCCTGGGTGGCTCCCGCAGTATTGCGGCTAGGGCCGCATTCCCCGTGGCTTGCAGATATTCGGCGAATGACATGGGATGAAGGTCGGCGAACTGCACTCTCCCGACGGGGAACTGGATGCCTTCCAGCACGAAGTCCAGCAGCGAACCGGCGGCCACGACAGGTATCTCGGGCATCTTTTCACGGAAATACCGCAACGAAGTGAGCGCCCTGGGGCACAGCTGGATTTCGTCGAGGAAAAGGAGTGTTTTCCCGTCTCGGATGCGCTTGCCGGAAAGCAGTTCAAGTTCGTCGCAAATACGGGCAGGGTCCAAGTCGCCGTCGAAGACGGGGCTCCAGCGATCTGAAAACTCAAAGTTGATTTCAAGGAAGTTGTTCCTGTAGTGTTCTTCGGCAAACGCCCTTACGCACCAAGTCTTGCCCGTCTGCCTCATCCCGCGTATCACAAGCGGTTTTCGAGGCGACTTGCCATTCCATGCCACCAGCGCCTTCGTGAAATCACGTATCATGTTCCCGAACCTCCATTTTAAAGCGGGAATATTCTACCAAAACATGGCTTCGTCCGCAAGTCTAAAGTTGATTTACCAAGGGTGTTTGCTCTTTTCAGAATCGATTTACCAAGGGTGTTTGCTTTTTTCAAAGTTGATTTACCAAGGGTGTTTCAGCTTCCCCATGTGTTGAACTTGTGTGAACCGACAGCCTCAATCACATTTTTCAATGGAATAATGTGTAAGGCCATCACATTTTTCGATGGAATAATGTGATTGAGTGTGGTATAATTATTGCACGATTAAGGAGAGAAAAACAAATGCAACGCGACATTCTTAATGAAATCATTGCATGGAACGGGAGCAAGAGACGCAAGCCGCTTGTCCTCATGGGCGCCCGCCAGGTTGGCAAGACATGGCTTATCGACGAATTCGCGAAGCAATGCTATCCTAAGGACTGCGTCAAGGTCGATCTCCAGAAAAACGACAGTCTTCGCGCAAGAATGGACGCCGCCGACATTGACCCCAAGTCAATTCTCGATCTCATTCAGGCGGCGACAGGCAAGGCCATAGTTCCCGGCAGGACACTTCTTGCAATTGACGAGATACAGGAATCGCACAAGGCGCTGAATGCGCTAAAATACTTCAACCAGGAACTGCCAGAACTGGCAATAGTGGTGGCTGGATCTCTACTTGGACTTGCGCTTGGCAAGCCGGAAGACCGTCGCGCCCGCGACCGCAGAGGCTCCTTCCCCGTAGGCAAGGTGAATTTTCTCGAAGTGCGACCGCTGTCATTCAAGGAGTTTGTCCGCGCAATCGACAATCCCTTTCGCCTTGACGCCTTGGAATCGGGGAACTGGAAGCTGCTGGACGCAATGCGCGAAGATTTTGAGGCGCTTTTGCGGAAATATCTCATAACGGGCGGCATGCCCGAGGCCGTGGCGGAGTTTGCGGAATCGGGCAACTATGCGGCGGTGCGGCGGATACAGGAGGAAATTCTAGCCGCATACGACGCCGACTTCGTAAAGCACGCGCCTCTCGAACTCCTTGGCAAGATTCGGCTCCTGTGGCGCAATATCCCGGCGCAACTGGCGAAGGAGAATAAGAAGTTCGTCTATACAGCCCTCAAAAGCGGGGCACGTGCCCGCGAATATGAAACCGCGCTGCAATGGCTGCATGATGCCGGCATGATCCACCAGATATTCCGCGTCTCGGTTCCGCGCATCCCGCTCTCGTCATACCAGGACTTCTCGGCTTTCAAGCTCTATGCGCACGATGTCGGCCTTCTTGGCGCGATGGCCGGCGTTCCGCATGAGGCGATTCTTGACGGCAATGCGCTTTTCACCAACTTCAAGGGTTCTCTTACGGAGCAATATGTCCTCCAGGAATTATATGCGGCGGGCGTGTCGCCATCATACTGGACATCTGATTCCGGAAATGCCGAAGTCGAGTTTGTCGTCCAGGGTGACGAAGCGGTATTCCCCATTGAGGCCAAGGCGGGCATCAACACCAAGGCAAAAAGCCTGAAGGTATTCCGAGAGACATTCAATCCGCCCTACGCGATACGCACGTCGCTTCAGCCATGGCGAGATGGAGAGGAAACAAAAGACATCCCGCTATATGCGCTTGGCCCGCACCTCCCACGCCTCATTAGCAGAGGCACTACCGCGCCGAGGCAGGGAAGCATCTAAACATCCAGGGCGCTTGCGCCAATGACACAACTCTGTGTCTCTGTGCCTCTGTGTGAGATTATCCGCCGTGCGCTTGCGCCAATGACACCACTCTGTGTCTCTGTGCCTCTGTGTGAGATTATCCGCCGTGCGCCTGCGTCACACCGCGAAGCGGCGCAGCTCGTCCAGGAGCTCGTTGATCTTCAGCGGCTTGGCTATGTGGCCGTTCATGCCCGCCTTCAGGGACGCCTCCCGGTCTTCCTCGAAGGCGTTGGCGGAGTAGGCGATGATCTTCAGCTTGTCCCCGCCCGGGAGTTTCCTGATGGCGGCCGTCGCCCCGTATCCGTCCAGCACCGGCATCTGGACGTCCATCAGCACGAAGTCGTATGCGTCAACGCCCTTCTCCCGGATTTTGTCAACCGCGATCTGCCCGTTCTTGGCGGTTTCGATGACCAGCCCCTGTTCCTGAAGTAGCAGCACACCGATTTTCAGGTTGAGGTCGCTGTCGTCGGCCATAAGAACCCGTTTGCCCTTCAGCGAGTAGGTCTTGTCGGCGCCGCCCTTGCGGGCGCTGGCGCCGCCGTCCCCGACCTTGCCGCGCGAACCATTCGCGTCAGGAGCCTCGGGGGCGGCCGCCTTCTTCTCCGCCAGCTTGAAGCCAACCACGACAACGAATTCCGTTCCCTCGCCTTTCTTGGAGGTGACGGATATCCTGCCGCCCATCATCGCGACGAGGTTCTTGGCAATCGCCATCCCGAGGCCGGTTCCCTGGATGCCCGAAGTCGTGGAGTTCTCCTCGCGGGTAAACGAGTCGAAAATCGTCTTGGCGAACTCCTCGCTCATGCCGATGCCGTTGTCCTTGCAGCGGAACTCGAAGGTGCCGTAGCCTGAGGCCGACACCGACTTCTGCATGACCCGCAGTGAAATCTTCCCGCCCGGGCGCGTGTATTTGATGGCGTTGGAAAGCAGGTTGAGCAGCACCTGGTTGAGGCGCAGCTTGTCGCAATACACCCGGTCGTTCCGCACATCCTCCATGTCGATGGAGAAGTCGTGCTTCTTCGCCTGGACCGCCGCGCGGACAAGGTCGTGGAGCACGTGGAGGATGTCCGTCAAAGACTCCTCCTTCTCGTTCAGGACCATCTTGCCGGACTCGATGCGGCTCATGTCCAGGATGTCGTTGATGAGAGACAGCAGGTGTTCCGATGACTGCCCGATGGTCGCCAGATACTCCTTGACGCGCGGCGTGTCGTCGATGTGGTTGATTGCGAGGCCGGTGAAGCCGATGATCGCGTTCATGGGCGTCCGGATGTCATGGGACATGTTGCTCAGGAATGCCGTCTTGGCGCGGTTGGCGGCCTGCGCCATCTTCAATGCGTCTTCAAGCTGCTTGCGCAGCTCGGTTTCCTGTTGCCGCTGCTTTTCAATGGTTTCGGTGTTTTCCGTCAATTCCTTGTTGATCACCGCCAGCTTCCGGTTGCTGGCGCGGTAGTTGACAAGCGCCACGGCCATCGCGGCAAGGAATGCGATGATTAGGATTGCCGTCAGGATATGTTCCCGGATGAAGTCCATCATGGAGAAGGTGTATATCCGCCTCACATATGAATAGGCCGCCTTGTTGGTGAAATCGTGGTCTAGCATCGCCAGCCCGCGGTTCATCAGCAGCATGAGCCCGATGTCGCCTTCAGAAAAGGCTAAGCGGAACTGGAAGTCGTTTTTGGCCCGCACGGTGTCTAGCGAATTGTATTTGTTTGGCTTCAGCAGGGCGGCGGACCTGAAGCCGTTCAGGAAGACCCCGTCCGCCTTCCCGTCCAGCACCCCGTCGAGACATTCCCGGATGCCGTCGAATAAGACGATTTCCGATTCCGGGTGTGAATCCCTGGTGTAGTAGTACTGCATCAGGTTGTTCCTGTTGACGCCAATCCGCTTGACCCTGCTTTCATTGTAGTTGTCCGAGAACGCAAGGTCGCTTGCAAGCGTCGCCAGGATCTTGCCGCCAATGATGCGGTAGTCCTTCTTGACGGTATTGCTGATGTAGGCGGGGAACATCATGTCGATTTCCCCGGACTCGACGGCCCTGTATCCCTCTTTCTGGTTGTCATAGCAGATGAATTCGACTTTCAGGGATTCGTCCAGTTTTAGGTGCCTGACGATTTCCCTGATGGCGTCGATGCCCGCGCCGATCGGGTTGCCGTTTTCGTCCTTTGCGGAAAATGGGAGGTATTTGTCGAAAAAGCCCACGCGCAGCACCTTGTGGCCCGCAAGCCAGCTCTTTTCCTCATGCGTCAGGTTTCGGCTTAGGACAGTATTGGAGAAATACAATTCCTGAAGGCGGGAGAAATAGAAAAGGTCGTTGTTGACCACCTTGGTCATCGCGGAATTGATGTCGTCGATCAAATCCTGCCTTTCCTTGTTCGCGACCAGGAAGTAGGCGGACGAGCCGATTTTCTCGATTGCCGAGAGATTGGGTTTTGCCAGCATGCTGATTTCAAGGTCGAGATCTGTCTTCCCGGCAAGCAGGTCGGCCTCCTTTTTCGGGATTTCCTCGTATTCGGTAATTTTAAATTCCACGTTCTTCTTCTTGCACCACTCCCTCAGAAGATCTACCGGCAGCGTCCCAGCCGTGACGCCGACGGCCTTGCCGTTCAGCGACTCATGGTCGCCGGGGAAGATGGATTCATTGTCCTCCAATGCGTAGAGGTAGTAGTATTCGAACCCCATCGGTTCGTCCGGGAACAGGATCATCTTTGAGCGCTCTTCGGTGTAGCTGACATCGTAGAAGAGATCGACCTCCCCCGAAAGGAGTTTCTCCACGCATTCGCCAAAGCCATCGGCCGGGACGTATTCCACATCCCATCCGGCGTAGGTGGCGATTGTCTGGATGAAGTCGTATGCGTATCCGGAGACCGGGGTGTTGTTCTCGTCCGTGACCAACAGGCGGTCAAAATGGGCATAGGGGATCTTGACGACCTTCAGTGCGCTCGCCCCTTCGCCCCAAAGGATGTCCGGCAGAAGCAGCGCCGCCATGCAGGAAAGCGCGGCTGTCGAACTTATGATTTTCCTCATCAGGGGGGCGGGCTTCTTTTCCATGTTCACTCCAGTGTTGCGAGGACTCCTACGAGTTTGTCGTAAGTGAGTGGCTTGAGGAGGACGCCGTTGAAGAGCGCGGCCCGGCTGTCGGTGTGATACTCCGCGTCGGCCGTGACCGCGAAGGCCGTGAGGTCCTTGAAGCGGGAATCGGCGCGGAGCTTCTCGATCAATTCGAGGCCATTCATGTTCGGCATCCAGAAGTCGGAAAAGATGAAGTCGTACGGTGTGCCGGCCTCCAGCGCCGAGTCGAGTTGCTCCAGCGCCTCGACGCCGTCGCCCGCATGGCCGATGGCGACGATGCCCACCTTCCTCAGCAGGGCCCTCAGGACAGCGCGGTTGACCGGCGAGTCGTCGATGACAAGCACGTGCTTCGGCAGCTTCTTCAAGACGACGGCCGGTTTCGGCGCGGCGGCCGGCCTCGCCTTCTCCTTGCTCGTTTGGACACCAGGGATGCTGGCCTTGAATATCGAACCCTTCCCGAGTTCGCTCTCGACGCTGAGTTCGCCGCCCATCGCCTCGACCAGGCGTCTGCAGATGGAAAGCCCCAGCCCAGTCCCCACGGCCCGGTCGGACGAATGGCTTGCGTCATCGACCTGGACGAATGGGTCGAGGATGCGCGTCAGCATATCGGAAGGGATGCCGCAGCCGGTGTCGGCGACGGAGACCTCGAGTTTCGTTTCGGCGTAGGATGCGGTGACTGTCACGGAGCCGTGTTCGGTGAACTTGACGGCGTTCCCGATCAGGTTGAAGAGAATCTGGCGGAAGCGGTGCTCGTCCAGCATGACCGTCGGCACGCTCGCCGTGAGGTTGACGAGTTTGATCCCCTTCTCGGCGGCGGCCATGTGGAATGAGGCGAAGACCTCGTCAACCAGATGGGACAGCCGCAAGGGCTCGGGCTGGAACGTCATCTTCCCCGAGTCCATTTTCGCGAGGTCGAGGACGTCGTTCACAAGCTCCAGAAGCGTCGTGCCGCTTGCGCGGATGGACATTAGTGCCTCCTCCCTTTCGTCCTCGCTCTTGACTCCGAACTGGAGAAGTTCGGCATAGCCGAGAATCGCGTTGAGAGGCGTGCGGATGTCGTGGCTCACGATGCTGAAGAACATGCTCCTGGCCTTTTCCGCCGAGCGTGCGCGCTCGAGCGCCTTTTCAAGTTCGGCCGCATGCATCGCCGCCTGTTCGCGCTCGATGACTGCCCGCCGCAGTTCGTCGTGCTCGTCCTCGACCACGAAGACGTGGAAGAAGCAGTTGGCGACAAGACAGCCAATCGCGTAATAGGGCCAGAGCGGCCAGGCAATCTGCATGACAATGGCCACCGCCATGGTGAGACAGGATAGAAATACCACTGTGTTCCGCCTGCGCGCGGCATCATGGCTGTTGCGGATCTTCACCAGCACGAAAACTGCCGTCAGGGAATTCAAAACGACTAGTGGATAGAACAGCAGGTAGCGCATGTGGCCGGGGGTGTATGCGCCATTCTCGTCGAAGCTGAAAAGGCAGTTGATGTAGAGGTTGGCCACCAGCAGCGCGACATACAATGCAAGAAGCGCGTATCCGGACCATGAAAGCAGCCGCGACTTCCATCTGCAGAGATCCAGGTAGGCGATGATAAAACGGCACCATGCGAGAACGGTTAGGGCGATGGCGATGAAGTAGAGCACCGTGTCGGCGTATAGGATGCGCGTCCAGCCTAGTCCCGCGAAGATGCCCCAGCAGGCGTCCGTCAGGTAATATGCGAACAGGCCCGCAAGAAAGGCCCGGTAGCGCGTGACATACACTTTTTCGCTTCTCCGTCCCCGCCGTCCGGGGAGCATGTTGAAGTTGATGATCAGATGGATCACTATCGCCAGGAGAGCAGCAGCTGAATAGAGATAGTCTTGCATTTCTAAAAAAGGTCAAAGGGTCTAACGGTTCAACTTCCCAACTTCTTTACCTCTCAACTTCCCCGTTCCCCGTTCCCTGTTCCCCATTCCCCCACTTCAACGGTTATTGGGAAGTAGAGGCGCAGCGGCGCAGGGGAGTGGCGAATCAGCCAGAGAATCGCAACATCCCACACGATTGTCGCGGCAAGCGAGCGGAGGTAGTATGGAACTCCCGCCGCCATGCATTCCAGATATCCGGCGAAGGTCGCCGGGTATGTGGTGAACTCGGGAATCGAGCCGTTCATTTGGAAGAAGCAGATTGTGTTTGAGAGAATGAAGAAGAGGGTTGCTGAAAGAATCGCGGAGCGCTTCGCCACTAGATAGCAGAGGGCCCATGCGGGATACTGGACAAGCGTGAAGGCGAGGACGCCGCATGCGGAGTCGTATGCGAGCTTGAGGGCGAAGAAGAATACGATGCAAAACAAGGGAATGCGGCTCCGCCGCGTTTCCTTCATGACCGCGAAGACGGGGGAGAAGCCGTTGCCGATTAGAACTGAGCAGATGCAAAGCGCTATTGCCGACAGAATGGCCGCAAACATAGTAATAACCATTCTAGCAAAAACTCACCCAATCGTCATCGCGAAATTTCGTAGTAGATTCGTCCGCCTTTCTCGCCTGCGGTGCAGACGCGGAACCGGAGGACGCCGTTTTCCACGCGGGATGGGATTTCGCCGACGCGGCGGCCGGCCGTGTCGAGTGAGGAGGCCCAGACTGTCGCGGGGACGGAAGAGACCGACATCTGCGATGCCGGATTTGACAAGCGACAAGCGACATGCGACATGCCTGACGACATTTCGACATTTCGACTATCGGAATCCCGCGTGTCGCGTGTCGCGTGTCGCTTGTCGTCCTGAATTTCAAAGCTCAGAGGTCTGGCGTTGATGCGTCGGCGGGCGGCCTGACCCGCCAGAGGGTGCCCATTACGCATGGCGGCTCCCCTTCGCGCTCGGACTGGTAGTAGGCCGTGAGGATGGTGCCGTCGGGCAACTGGACGGATGACGGGTAGCCAATGTCGGCGCTCCAGTGTCCCGCAAGCCTGATCTCGTTCGCGACATCCCATGTACGCCCCTGGTCGTCGCTTAGGCAGGCGTATTCACCCAGCTCGCCCGTCCGCCGCCCGAAGACGGACAGCAGCGCCCCGTCGGCGAGGCGCAGCAGGTGGGGCGGGAAGCCGTCAAGCCCCACCGGGCGCGGCTCCGACCATGTCCGCCCGCCATCGGCGCTTTCAGTCTGAATCGACTCGTGCGGGCCGTCGGGCATCCACGGGCATTCGTAGCGGATTTGCGCAACGATCCGCCCGTCGTCCGTCTCGACGGCGTGGGGTTCATGGCACATCCGCAGGACGTTGATGCCTTCCGGAAACGGAACCTCGCCGATGAGGCGCCAGCTCCGGCCTCGGTCTGTTGATTCGGCCGCGACGATTTTTCCGACGCCGGGGCCGAGGTCCGCATGGTCCGCGTCCCCGCTCTTGCCAACGTAGAGGAGGCGTCCGTCGCGCAGCTGGATCGGGCCGTGCGGCGAGGAACAAGGGGTGCGCACGGGCGGCTCCCACGTCCGGCCGCCGTCGGTCGAGCGGCGCGTGAACGCGCCAAGCTGCTCCTTTTCGAGTTCGGGGGAAATCGTCTCGTCGTGGAGCAGCCACTGCCATTGGCGCGAGGCCGGATCGAGCTTGGCGCGGTCGCGGATGGCGGAGCGGTATGCGACGGATGTGAACCACGAGAGGAGGAGCGTTCCGTCGTCGAGGAGGAGTATGCCGGCGTCGCGGTCGTCGATGGACGAGTTGCAGATCGTCTCGGGCGCGCTCCAGGTCTTGCCGCCGTCGGCGCTTCGGACCATTTGGACCTTGCCCCACGGGCAAATGTGCGCGTCTCGGTCGCCGGAGAAGACGGCCAGGAGGTCGCCGTTCGGCGCCTTGCCGACCGTCGGCCAGCCGATGTAGCGTCCGGACTCCTTGCAGAGGGGCTTCGTCCAGAGAATCTCGGCGCGGGCCTGGAGGCGGGGCACCCCGCAGATTTCGTCGGAAGCCAGCGCAACGCCGGCGGATGAGGCCATAAGCGCGATCATGACTGTCTTCATTGGTGTTTCCTTCCCTGCATGGGAGGCCGGCAACCGTGCTACGGGCGGCGGGACGCCGGGTTGCTATTGCCGGAAAATCGCCACGAGGAACGAATGGGGGGGAAGTCGATCCGGCAGCGGGATTTCCGCGTCGGTGCGGTCGTCGTCGGTGATGCGGCACTCGCTTGCCGTCGCCAGCCTGCCGTCGCCGGCGATTTCCAATGCGAACGGCACCGCGTCGTCGCCGGGGTTGGCGACCATCACGGCAATGGAGCCGTCGGCGCCCTTCGCGGCGGCGGAATACGCTTCAGGGCAGGGCCCGTCGCACGAAACCCCCACCGCAGTGCCGCGCTTGCGCAGCTCGTTGAAGGCCGTGAACGCATAATACGCCTTGTGCGGCTTGTAGGTGAGCGGATTGAAAAGGGAGCTGTAGTCGCCCAAGCCGCAGCGGGCATCGTATATCGCGGCCGAATCCAGAGGCCCGTTTTGGAACACGGTCAGCGCGGCCGCTATTTCGGCGGCCTGCCGCGCCGTGCCGAGCTTGTCGTGCGTCGGCGCGGGGAGCCATTCGTCTAGGCACGTCTCCACGTCGGCGAAGCCCGCCTTTTCGAGCTGTTCGCGGACGTATTCGATTTCAATGCGCATTTCCTCCGGCTTGCTGTAGCTGTGGAAGGAAAGGAAGTCCAGCGGGCAGCCGCGATCGCGGACGAAGGCGAGGAAATCGTGGAAGCACTTAAGGTGGTACTCGTCGCGCGCGTTCCAGTTTTTGCAGGAGACCTTCCCCACGCCGCAGCTGCCGAAACCGCCTATCTTGAGGTGGGGGAAGGCGGCTTTGAGGTGCTTGGCTGCTGTTTCGTAGAAGCGGCAGTAGTCGGCGAAGGAACCGTGCCACATCCCGTTGGTCTCAGGATCCTCGAGGCCATCCGGTTCGTTCCATATCTCCCAGTGCGAAATCTTGTGGCGGCGGCCGTTCGCCCAGCCTTCGGTGTAGTGGCGGATTACGTGTTCGCATATCCGCGCCCACTTGGAGAAATCCCTTGGCGGCTCGATGCGCTGGCGCGGGAGCCCTCCCGGCCAGGAGACCCAGTTCTCTATCGTCACGCCGAGACGGAAGAAGGGCTCCACGCCCGCCTCAACAAGCGCGTCGATGAGCGAATCCGTGAAGGAGAAGCGGTAGTTCGCCGGATCGTTTTCGTCGGCGTCGAAGTCCGGGAAGAGGTTCGGAATGTCAACGTAGAGCCCGTGGCCCATCCATCCGCCAACGTCGTGGAGGCGCGAGAAGGGGATTCCCGCTTCCTTGAGGTAGTACATCATCGACCAGCTGCGCAGTTGGCCGACCATCGGCGGTTGCCCGACGCCGTTCACTGGCTTTACCGGCCCGCGCGAAACGCCGGGGTCTATCGCTATGCGAAGAGATTTGCCACTGTCGGCGCTGGCGGCGAAAGCGGCCAGCGCCGACGCGATGGCGGGCGCGAGAACCGAATGTCTCATGACGCTATCGGAAAATCATCATGAAGGCCATATCGTTGGCTCTCGTCTTGGAATAGGTCGCGAAGCCGGCGGTGTTGACCGTGTCGTAGGTCGCCTTCATCCAGGCCTCCGAACGGGCGATTTTCGAGATGCGCAGCTCGTCGAGCTGGCCCTTGAACGGAGTCGTGCCGGAAATGGCGCCACCGAGACTGAATTCCGCATTGCTGTCGAAGATCGGCCCGCCGAAGGTCTGGGTTGTGTAGTTGCCGATTGCGCTGCCGTTCCGGCGAATGAACCGCGTGTGCGTGGCGTGGTCGTAGGCGAAGGCGTAGTAATACCACGTGTTGAGCGCGGGGAACTCCCAAGTGTACGACAGCGTCCCGGCCGTGCCAGTGTTGCTGAAAAGCATTTGCAACTTCTTTTCGCCAGCCGCAACATAACCTCTGTAGGAGTAGTCGCTGGAGCCCGTTGCGGCCTTGCCGAGAAGGCTCATGGAATAGCTGAATGTTGCATCCTGCCGGACCCAGAACTCCATGGTCAGGTTCTGGAAACCGGTGAGATCCGGATCGTCGGCGGCGAAGACGGCGCAGTCCGCCGCCCCGCCGTTCAGTTTGAAGCCTCCGCCGATGACGCCGGTGGCGGCGAAGTGCGCGGATGGATTTGAACTGAAACTCCCGGTGGCTCTGCTGAAGGGCGTGCTGACGCCGGACGACTCATTGAGCGGCAGGGCGCTTTCGCCGAGGTGCCAGACGCCTACGTAGTTCTCGTCCCAGACCTTGGTGCCGTCCACGCCCGGCGCCTTGTCCCAGCCGTAGTAGGCGGTGATTTTCGTCGAGGGGGTGAGGGTGGGGACCTTGACCCAGATGAGGGAGGTGCCGCTTGCGTTCCATGTGTCAACCTCGGAGGCGAGGAGGTTGCCATCGGCGTCGCAGAAGCGCAGGTCGGCGCCGCTGCCCCGCAGGCAGTCGTTGTAGGAGAAGCCTTCGGGCGAGTTCGCGGCGACGCGAACGAGGACGGGGAAGTCCGTCAGCGTTCCGCTCGGCGCGCCAGGGAAGGTAATGTAAAACTTGCGGGCATATTTCATCCAGTCGTTTCCGGCGCCGTATGTGGCGAATGAGGCGTTGTGGACCGTGTCGTAGGTCGCCTTCAGCCATGCCGGCGAGCGGGCGATCTTCGAGATGCGCAGCTCGTCAAGCTGGCCCTTGAAGGGAGTCGTGCCGGAGATGGCGCCGCCGAGGCTGAATTCCGCACTGCTGTCGAAGATCGGCCCGCCGAAGGTCTGGGTGTCGTAGCTGCCGATGGCGCCGCCGTCACGGCGAATGTGCCGCGTGTGCGTGGCGTGGTCGTAGGCAAAGGCGTAGTAGTACCATGTGTTGAGCGCGGGGAACGCCCAGTTGTACGTCAGCGTTCCGCTCGTGCCGTTGTAACTGAACAGCATTTCCAGATTCTGTGTGTTCTTTGCGACATAGCTGCGGTACGAGTAGTCGCTGGAACCCGTTGCGGCCTTGCCGAGAAGGCTCATGGGGTAGTTGCTAAATATGGCATCCTGCCGGACCCAGAACTCCATGGTCAAGTTCTGGAATCCGGTGAGGTCCGGATCGTCGGCGGCAAAGACGGCACTGTTCGCCGCCCCGCCGTTCAGCTTGAAGCCTCCGCCGATGACAGCGGGGGCTGCGAAGTGCGCGCTGGGATTTGACTCGAAACTTCCGGTGGCTCTGGTGAAATCCGTGCTGACGCCGGACGACTCCTTGAGCGGCAGGGAACTTTCGCCGAGGTGCCAGACGCCGACGTAGTCATCGTCCCAGACGTCGTTCGGGTCCATGGCGTCCGGAGTGGCGCAGCCGTAGTGTCCGTAAACGACGGTCAGGCGCGTAAGATTCGGGACCTTGACCCAGACGAGCGAGGTGCCGCTCGCATCCCACGTGTCGATTTCGCAGGGGATGAGGTTGCCGTCGGCGTCGGAGAAGCGCAGGTCCGAGCCGTTCGAGCCGCACTTGGAGTAGTCGAAGCTATTGAGCGAGGTGGAGAGGCGCACCAGGGCGGGGAAGTCCTTGAGCGGGGCGCCGCTGTAGCCCGTGAAGGCGACGCTGAAGTGGTTTGAGTAGCGCGACCAGTCCGGGGTGTCGGCCATCGCCGTGCCTGCGCAGAGCGCCAGCGCCGCCGCGGCAAGCGCGGTAATCCGCCTGGAGGCCGTGGACATGATGGAGTGAGGGGGTGTTCCTGGTGTATTCATGGTGTTTCTCCTTATGATTGGCAATTATTATACACCACGGAAACCCCTGTTTTTGGGTTTGGCGCCTCAAAAACAAAAAAACTGGCCTAGGCCAGTTCCGGGGGCATGGGCGGATGGCGGGCTACTCGCCGAGGGAGGAGCGGCGGGGGACAAGTTCGGCGGAGAAGAGCACCTGGCGCGGGGGCATTGTGTCGTGGCCGAGGCGCATCGCCATGAGCCGCGCCGCCTCCTCGCCGATGAAACGCGCCGGCTGGCGCATGGACGAAATGCCAAGGTAACGGCAGTGCGAGATGTCGTCCAGCCCGATGTAGCGCACCTTGCGCCGCGAGAGCCGCGCCCAGGCGCCCATGAAGGCGATGGCCATGTCGTCGTGGACGAACACGATGCCGTCCGGCCGGGCCCGCATCACGGCGCGGACGAACCCGTCGTCGGCAGGGTCGCCTCTAAAGAAGGCTTCGGTTTCCGCAGGGAGTCCGCACTCCTCCAGCGCGTTTCGGAAGCCCGCGAAGCGCGCATCGACTGTCCACACCTGCTTGGCGTGGCTCACGTAAACCAGGCGCCGGCATCCGCGCTCCAGCAGGTGCGCCGCCTGGCGGTAGCCGGCCTGGACGTTGTCGATGCCCACGAAGTCGAAGTCGCTGCGCTGCGGGAACGGGACGATGTCCCGGTCGATGAGGACGACGGCGATGCCGCCCCGGCGCAGCCTCTCGGCGATTTCGCGGTTGCGCCGCCCGGCGTCGCCGGGGGAGTCCTGCGGGACGAAGAACACCCCGCGTATGTTGGCGGCCTGGCAGCGCGCGACGTATGCCTCGATCGAGCCGTTGCCCGCAAGCTCCTCGAACTCCCGCCGCGCGCCCCAGACGAGTGAGAGGCCGTAGGAGCGGGCGCGGTCGGCTATGGAGCCGCAGACGGCGGAGAAGAACTCGCGCACGTCCATGTCGGCGATGAGGGTTGCGACGAAGGCCGTGTCGGAGGGGCCGGAGGCCGCCGGCCTGACGAAGGCCCCGGCGCCGCGGCGGCGCACCACCAGGCCCTCGCTTTCCAGCGTGGCTAGCGCCTTGGCGGCCGTGCTGCGCGAGACGCCGTAGTGCCGGATAAGCGCGCGTTCCGATGGAACCTTGCCGTCCTCGAACCGGCCCGCGAGGATTCTTTCGCGGAGCTTGTCGGCGACAAGGCGGTATGGGGGCTTCCCCCCGGCCCCCTCGGTCTCTTGCAGCCGGGGGTGTCGGCGTGCGAGCGCATCGGGCGCGTCGGCGGCATTGAAGAAATTTTCCATGGCGATTTCCGAACCGGCGCCTTTTATCATACCACAACGCCGCATGGTGGGCAAAGGCCGGCGCGGCTACAGGTGCGACAAATCTTTCCCCAAATGCCAATGGCCAATGTGGAAATGGGGGAACGGGGAACAGGGAACGGGGAATGTGAAAATGTGGAAACAGCCAATACCAACAGCCAATGACCAATCCCGAATTCCGGCTCCCGATGGTTTCCCAACCTCTACGGCCCGAAGCTCCAAGCCTCCAGGGCGCGCAGCGCCAAACTTCCAAACTTCGCCCGAAGGGCTCAAACCTCCAGGGCGCGCAGCGCCAAACTTCCAGGGCGCAACGCGCCCCCTACCGCACAACAATCGTGAAGCCTTGCTTGGCTTTCAAACTGGGAACATAGATGCTGTCGCTCCATCCGTCGGCGAGCGACAGGAAGCGGACGTACTTGCAGTACTCCCTGTCGATTCGCTGCGAGATGTTGAGCGTAGTCTCGTCTGCGCCGAACCCAGCGGGCAGCTGCTCGAAATGCTCCCAG
>JAEEGL013048914.1_pt1 | contig 17844 bp, 16 predicted proteins | sample 9134231 | NCBI WGS metagenome assembly JAEEGL01 (sample SAMN16246548, study PRJNA631951) | gut metagenome | biome: gut microbiome; feature: rumen; material: fiber-attached | host: Bos | place: Iran: Karaj | collected 2018-10 | reverse complement strand
TCCTTTCAGGGACGGTTGCCAGAACCACCATTGTAAGACTTAATTCAACTTTTCGTAAGTGGAACTTAGGGGTATAGGCTGTAAGAGTAAGTTCTATTCAAAGGTAGGGAAAGTGGAATTTACATTTTCACTTCACAGCCGGAAAAAGATAAAAAAATAGGTGTTGACAAACGCTGTATTGTGAGATAGAATACTTTTGTTGCGTTGGAAAACGCGCGAAAGAAATCCGAATACAACGGATGCACCGCTAGCTCAGTTGGTAGAGCACCTGACTCTTAATCAGGGTGTCCAGGGTTCGAGCCCCTGGCGGTGCACTGAAAGCACTTGTTTTGACGGGGGAGGATACTGTTGGGGCGGGTGCTTTTGTTATAGCTGACAGACCAATGCAGGAGCATATAAAAATGACGGTAAAGGAAGAGGCTTATGCCCTGGTCCGTGAAGTAGCGGAACAGGCAAAGCTGAAAAGCGGCGATCTGATCGCCATCGGCTGTTCCACCAGCACGGTGCAGGGGGACCGGATCGGAACAAACTCCAGTCCGGAACTGGCAAAAGAACTGTGGGCGGGAGTGGAACAGGCAGTAAACGAACTGGGACTTCATCCGGCGGTACAGTGCTGCGAGCACTTAAACCGTGCCCTGGTGGTAGAGCGCAGCGTGATGGAGCGTTACGGACTGGAACAGGTCAACGCGATACCGCAGCCCAAGGCGGGCGGATCTATGGCGGTGATGGCCTATACCAATCTGAAGGATGCCGTGCTGGTGGAGGATATCCATGCGGCGGCACATGCGGGCATTGATATCGGCGGAGTTCTGATCGGTATGCACATCCGGCCCGTGGCGGTACCTTTGAAACTGAAGCAGGATCATGTGGGGGAGGCAGCTGTGATCGCGGCCCGCTACCGCCCGCGTTTTGTCGGCGGCGCCAGGGCTGTATACAACGACGACCTGCTTTAAATATATGGGAAAAAGCAAAAACAGGAGGGCGATATATGATCGCAGTGAATCAGGCGGGTTACGAGGTCGGAGCGGCGAAGCACGCTACCGTTATGGGCGGCGGGCATTTCCGTCTTTACAGTGCTTCCGGTGAAGTGGTACTGGAAGGGGACGCGGCTCCCGTTGCCGATGAAAACAGCGGTGGAAAAGCGGGCTGTATCGATTTCACATCGGTGGATGCAGCCGGAACATATTATTTTGAAGATGCTGCAGGTCAGCGCAGCGTAACATTCCCGATCAAAAAGAAAGTATATGCGGACGTATTCAGAGATGCGCTGCGCATGCTGTATTTCCAGCGCTGCGGTATCGCTCTGAAAAAAGAATATGCAGGGGTCTACGCCCATGCGGCCTGTCATTGCATGGAGGCAAAGCTCCTTTACAGCGAACCCGCGGAGCACAGAAAGCTGAAGGGCGGCTGGCACGATGCCGGTGATTACGGCAGATACGTCACGCCCGGTGCGGTGACGATCGCGCATCTGCTCTATGCCTATCTGCTGAAGCCGAAGGCCTTTAAGCAGTCCATGAACATTCCGGAGAGCGGGAACGGCATGCCGGATGTGCTCAACGAATGTGCCTGGGAGCTGGACTGGATCCTGAAGATGCAGGATAAGGACGGCGGGGTGCATCACAAGGCTACCTCCGCATCGTTTGTGGATTTTATCATGCCGGAAGACGATCAGCTGGAGCCGGTGATCACGCCGGTATCTTCGCTGGCCACGGCGGATACCGCAGCTGTTATGGCGCTGGCCACCAGGGTTTATGCGCCTTTTGACGAAAAACGCGCGGGAAAATACCGCCGCTGTGCGTTAAAGGCTGCAAAGTGGCTGAAGGAGAACCCGGGTCTTCAGTTCAAGAATCCTTCCGAGATCCATACCGGAACCTATGAGGATGTATGTGATGCCGACGAGCGCCTCTGGGCAGCGGCAGAGCTTTTCCTTCTGACGGAGGACAAGGCCTGGCTCTGGAGCATGCGGATGATCCTGGAAGTGCGTCTCAACATCACGGCCCTGGGCTGGGCGGATGTGGGCGGTCTGGCAGGACTTGCAGTCTTTACCGCGCCGAAGAAGAGCTTCCCCGCGGATCTTGAGAACAAGTTCAGGAGCAGCTGGCTGGACGAGGCGGAGAGGCTGAAGAAGCTTGCGAAGGCCAATCCTTACGAGCTGGCTCTCAGGCCTTACGATTTCGTATGGGGCAGCAATATGCGGGTACTCTGCAATGCGATGGTGCTCCTGATGGCGGGAAGTTTCAGCAAGGATAAGGAATATACGGATCTGGCGCGTTTCCAGCTGGATTATGTACTGGGGCGCAACGCGATGGATACGAGCTATGTGACCGGTCACGGAGAGCGTTCCTTTAAGGATCCCCACAACCGTCCTACCGTGGCAGACGGTATCGAGGCGCCCATTCCCGGCTATGTGTCCGGCGGGCCCAACTACCGGCCCGGCGATACCATGGCCAATGCCGAGACGCTGAAGGGCGCGGCTCCGATGAAGTGCTATGTGGACAGCTGGAAGAGCTACAGCACCAACGAGATCGCGATCTACTGGAATTCGCCGCTGGTCTTTGTATTGGCGTTGTTAGCATAAAGATATATTAATATCCGGACATGCACTATTGCATTCGTCCGGATATTTTGCGGTCTTTATAAGGGTTTAAAGGAGGAAAGATAATGGATTCATGGATGTTGCTGGCTGCGGAAGCGGCAGAGGCTGCCGGAGACTGGGGCGGCGTGACGCAGTGGGATCTGGATATCCTGCACTATATCGCGGATAACATACAGCAGGATTTTCTTACGCCGATCATGCTGGTGATCACACATATGGCAAAGGCAGGCATCTTCTGGATCCTGCTTTCGGCGGTGCTCATCGCCATCAAAAAGACCAGGCCTCTCGGTATCGCCTGCGCCGTAGCATTGATGATCAATGTACTGGCCTGCAACGTGATATTCAAACCCATCATAGCGAGGCCGCGGCCCTATGTATTCGATCCGAGTCTTCTGAATTCGCTCCTGGTACCGGAGCAATGGGATTTTTCCTTCCCTTCGGGGCACACCTCGGCATCCTTTGCCACGGCAGGTGTCCTGCCTTTCATGAAGGCAAAGAAACGTCTGGCCATACCGCTGCTGATCCTGGCGGTGCTCATCGGCCTCTCGCGTCTGTATGTATGCGTGCATTATCCGACGGACGTGATCTGTGGTGCCCTCCTCGGGCTCTGCGCGGCATTCCTGAGTTTTCTGGTTTGCACGAAGATCCTGGAAAAGAAGCTTCCGAAGAAGATCTACGAATATGATTTCTTTAAGAAGAAGGCTTAATTGCTTTTTTCGTATTCTGCTTTGAGGGCTTTTTTCTCCTGCTCGGAAAGCTGGGAGTAGATGGGCTCCACCATCTCGTAGGTCTGGGCCAGGCCCTTGATGGCATAGAGCCAGAGCTCGAATGGCATGCTGTTGCCCTTTTCCTTTGTGTCGGACTTTTTTGGCACTGCTGCGGAAACCTCTCCGGTGATGGGCGAAAAGTCCACGGACTTTTCGATCAGGGCGGCGATACGCCGCAGATTGTCCCGGTCTACGATGGAAAAACGGTTCAGGATGGGGCTGTCGATTACCAGCATCCCGATCACTTTTTTGTTGGAACGCAGCGGAAAGACCACTTCACAGTCCGTAGCGGGATCCACCGGAATATAATCCGGGTTGTCATGCACATCCGAGACATAGACCATGTCGTTCTTTTTGGCCGCAAGGGCACAGATGCCCTTCCCGGCAGGGATGCGGGGGATTGAAGGTTTGCCCTGGAAGGGCCCTAGGAACAGGCCTTTGTCATCGGCAAGATAAAAACCGACCCAGTTCACCCCCGGAACATTCGTCATGATCTCGGCAGTGGCATTGGCAAGCACAGGGAGAAAACGGGTTTCCTCCTTGGCATAGTTCTTTATGTCTTTTTCTATCTGAGCATAATTAACCATTGCAATCATTCTACACCATAATCCTTGGAAAGGAAAGCGTAAATATTGTCTTTTGTTTGCTGTTTTTGTTGTAAGATTGCACAATACATTGGCATAAATGCTTTTCTTTTTTGTAGAGATATGATATAATAACTCCTCGGGAGTGCGAGATTCTCCCGACCTATCACTATGCACACGGAGGGTTACACTTATGGCTACAAAGAAGCAGGAAAAGGCGATACCGAGCCTGCAGGAGGAAACGGTATTCATTTCCGAAGCTGACCAGTACGTGTTTGGTCAGGGTACGCATTATGATATCTACAAGAAGCTGGGCGCCCATCCCTGTACGAAGAACGGGAAACGAGGCGTTTTTTTTGCGGTATGGGCTCCCCATGCGCAGGCCGTACATGTGGTGGGGACCTTTAATAACTGGGATGTGAACGCGCATCCTCTGACACGTCTGGGTGAAGGCGGCATCTATGCGGCATTCGTTCCCGATGTGAAGGAAGGCGAGCTGTATAAGTTTTATATCACCACGGCGAGCGGGGAGGGCATCTACAAGGCGGATCCCTATGCGAATTACGCCGAGCTGCGTCCCGGTACCGCATCGGTGGTGACGGATATACGGAAGCTCAAATGGAGCGATGAGAAATGGATGAGCGAGCGGAGCAGAAAGAATTATTTCGCCGAGCCCGTCGCCATTTACGAATGCCATATCGGTTCCTGGATGAAGCATCCCGACGGGACCGAGGACGGTTTCTATAATTACCGTGAATTTGCCGACCGTATCGTGGATTATCTGAAGGACGTAAAGTATACCCATGTGGAGCTGATGGGCATTGCGGAACATCCCTTCGACGGCAGCTGGGGTTATCAGGTGACCGGCTATTATGCGCCCACTTCCCGTTACGGCACGCCGGAGGATTTTGCCTATCTGGTGAACAAGCTTCACAATGCGGGCATCGGCGTGATCCTGGACTGGGTACCTGCGCATTTCCCCAGGGATGCCTTCGGCCTGGCCGATTTTGACGGCGAGCCTCTTTACGAGCATCCCGATAGCCGTCTCGGAGAGCATCCGGACTGGGGCACCAAGATCTTTAATTATTCCAAGAATGAGATCCGCAATTTCCTGATCGCCAACGCGCTTTACTGGATCCGCGAGTTCCATGTGGACGGTCTGCGCGTGGACGCCGTGGCCAGCATGCTCTATCTGGATTACGGCAAGCGTGACGGCCAGTGGGTGGCCAATAAATACGGCGGAAACGAAAACCTGGATGCCATTGAATTCTTCAAGCATCTCAATTCCGTGATCCGCGGCCTGAATAACGGCGTCATGACCATTGCGGAGGAAAGCACCGCTTGGCCCAAGGTCACGGCCAGACCCGAGGATGACGGCCTGGGCTTCACCTTCAAGTGGAATATGGGCTGGATGCACGATTTCTGCGATTATATGAAGCTGGATCCTTATTTCCGCAAGGACAACCACAACAAGATGACCTTTGCCATGAGCTATAACTGTGCGGAAAAATACATCATGCCTCTTTCCCACGATGAGGTGGTGCATCTGAAATGTTCCATGGTCAACAAGATGCCCGGCTATCAGGTGGATAAATATGCAAACCTGCGCGTGGGCTACGCCTTTATGTTCGGACACGCAGGCAAGAAGCTCCTCTTTATGGGGCAGGAATTTGCCCAGGAACGGGAATGGAGCGAAAAGAGGGAGCTGGACTGGTTCCTTCTCGGGAATACGCTGAACAGGGGCATGCTGGAGTATGTAAAGGAGCTTTTGAAGATCTACCGCGAGAACCGCTGCCTCTACGAGCTGGACGATTCCTGGGACGGCTTTGAATGGATCAACGCCAACGATTCCTACCGTTCCACCTACAGCTTCATCCGCAAGTCTGCGGACGGAAAGAACAACATGGTCTTTGTGCTGAACATGACGCCCATCGCGCTGAACGACTATGCGGTCGGCGTACCGAAGAAGGGAAAATACAAGCTGGTCCTGAATTCCGATGAGCTGCGTTTCGCCGGTAACGGCGGCGAGCTTCCCGCCGAGATCAAGGCGCAGGAGTTTGAGTGCGACGGCAGGCAGTACGCGATCAAATTCAACCTTCCGCCTTACGGGGCTGCGGTCTATTCCTTCTCGTATTAAACGCTTGATCAACGGCCGCTTCCTGCTTCCGGCAGGGAGCGGCATCATCTCAGGGTAAGTCTATGTATTGGATGTTTTTTATTTCCGCCATGCTGGCAGCGGTCATCGCCGGGATCGTATATATGACGGTGGCTGTCGGCAGGTTCGGCGCCGTTAAGAAGCTTGCGGGTGAAAAAAAGCTTCGCCGCATCCTGGTCCCGTTTTTACTGATCGCACTGGTATTTACGGCGTTTTCCTTTCTCCTAAATCCTTATGACGCCGTGATCATCTTTCTGCATGTGACGGTCTTTTTCCTTTTGAGCGGACTGATCACAAGGATCATCCGCCGTGTGCGGAAGAAGGATTTCCGCTATTATGTGCAGGGCTGGATGGCGCTGTGCGGCGCGACGCTCTACCTTATCATCGCCTATATCCTCTGCGTCAATGTATGGCAGACGGATTATACCCTGGCAACGGACAAAGATCTCGGGAGACTGCGCGTGGCCATGATCAGCGATTCCCATATCGGGGCCATTTTTGACGGAGAGGGATTTGCAGAATACATGGATGTGATCCGGGAGCAGTCACCGGATCTGCTGGTGATCGTCGGGGATTTCGTGGATGACGGCACAAAGAAAGCCGATGCGGAGATCGCCTGTGATGCCCTGCGGGGGCTGCACCTGCCATACGGGGTGTTTTATGTATACGGGAACCATGACAAGGGCTATTATAACCGGCGGGATTTTTCGGCGGAGGAGCTGAAGGATATGCTGGAGCAGAACGATGTATATGTGCTGGATGATGAATGTGTGCTGGTGGACGACCGTTTTTATATCGCGGGACGCAGGGACAGCTCCATGAAGGGACGCAAGGATATCGACACGCTGCTTTCGGGGATCGATGAGGATAAATACGTGATCGTCCTGGACCACCAGCCGGACGATTACGAGGCGGAAGCGGCGTCTGCGGCGGATCTGGTGCTTTCCGGACATACCCACGGCGGGCAGCTCTTTCCGATGAACTTTGTGGGACAGTGGGCCCATGTGGATGATAAGATCTACGGTCACGAACGCAGGAACGGAAAGGATTTCATCGTCTCCTCCGGGATCGCGGACTGGGAGATCCATTTCAAGAGCGGCGTTTCTTCGGAGTATGTCATCATCGACATACTGCAGAACCGCCGCTAGAGGCATTCAGATATGTGCGATCGGGACCGGCATTAATTATTTGATGTACCGGGATCCTGCCGGCTTTGTAAGAATTCAGCCGGCTTTGCAAGAAATTGTTGACGGATCGGAAAAATAGCGTTATACTTCGTTTGATTTTACTGAACAAACCTGTGAAGCGGAAGAAAAAGCATTTTATCGCCGGAAGGAAAGGATGAAGATCCCGGACTTCCACAGCGAGTCCGGGACGGTGTGAGCCGGGTGGTAGAGGGATGCGTGGAAAGGATTCCTTATATGGGCCGCGGAGGGCATGGGGAAAGGGTTCGTCCCGAGTATCCTTGACGTGAGGCATACGTTAGTTGCCGGGGATATGCTGGTATCCCGCACAAGCGTACGGAGCATTCCGTAAATCAGGGTGGCACCGCGGATAAGAAGCTTATTCGTCCCTGACAGAAAAGTGTTTTTCTGTCGGGGATTTTTTTATGAAAGCACTGGCGATCATAAAAAAGCTCCGGCACCGCTAAAAAAGGAGGATGGAGCAATGATCAAGGAAGCAATCGTAAAGATCGTAAACAAGGAAGACTTAAGCTATGACGAGGCCTATACCGTCATGAACGAGATCATGAGCGGCGAGACCTCTCCCACGCAGAACGCGGCCTTTCTGGCAGCGCTTTCCACAAAGAGCGCGAGAGCCGAGACCACGGACGAGATCGCAGGCTGTGCGGCAGCCATGCGCGCGCATGCAACGAAGGTAGAGACCGGCATGGATGTGCTGGAGATCGTGGGTACGGGCGGAGATAATGCCGGAAGCTTCAATATCTCCACCACAACGGCCATCATCACGGCAGCGGGCGGCATCAAAGTCGCCAAGCACGGAAACCGCGCAGCGTCGTCCCTCTGCGGAACGGCGGACTGCCTGGAAGCTCTGGGCGTGAATATCGACCAGAGCCCGGAAAAATGTATCGAGCTTCTGAAGGAAGCGGGCATGTGCTTCTTCTTCGCACAGAAGTATCACAGCTCCATGAAATATGTCGGACCCATCCGTAAAGAGCTGGGCTTCCGCACGGTATTCAACATCCTCGGGCCCCTGACGAACCCGGCCATGCCCACGATGCAGCTTCTGGGTGTCTATGACGACTATCTGGTGGAGCCGCTGGCACAGGTGCTGGTCAATCTGGGCGTGAAGCGCGGCATGGTCGTCTACGGCATGGACAAGCTGGACGAGATCTCCCTCTCCGCACCCACCAAAGTATGCGAGATCCGTGACGGCTGGTTCAAATCCTTTACGATCACGCCGGAGGACTTCGGTTTCGAACGCTGCAGCAAGGACGAGCTGAAGGGCGGTACGCCCCAGGAAAATGCGGCTATCACCCGCGGGATCCTGAACGGCGAAAAAGGGCCGAAGAGAAACGCCGTCCTGATGAATGCGGGTGCCGCGCTGTACATCGGCGGGAAGGCGGACAGCATGAAGGAAGGGATCAAAGCGGCTGAGGAGCTGATCGATTCCGGCAGGGCGGCAAAAACGCTGGAGAGCATCATAGAGATCAGCAATCGGTGAGAAACGATGAACATACTGGAAGAGATCGCAGCATATACAACAAAACGCATTGAAGAGGCGAAGAGAATGTGCCCGGCAGCCGAACTGGAAAAGGAGGCCTTTGCACTTCCGAAAGGGGACTTCGCTTTTGAAAAGGCTCTGCGGAAAGAGGGGCTTTCCTTTATCTGCGAATGCAAGAAGGCTTCGCCTTCCAAGGGAGTCATCGCAGAGGATTTTCCCTATCTGCAGATCGCAAAAGAATATGAACAGGCCGGCGCGGACTGCCTGTCGGTGCTCACCGAGCCGAAATGGTTTCTGGGCAGCGACGGCTATGTGAGGGAGATCGCAGCAGAGGTGAAGACTCCGATCCTTCGGAAAGACTTTACCGTGGATGAGTACATGATCTTTCAGGCAAAAGCCATGGGAGCCTCGGCGGTACTTCTGATCGTGGCGATCCTTACGCCGGAGCAGATAAAGAGCGGGCTTAAGCTCTGCGATGAGCTGGGGCTTTCGGCGCTGGTGGAGACCCATGACGAAGCGGAAGCGGATATCGCGCTGAATGCGGGCGCAAGGGTGATCGGCGTGAACAACCGGAACCTTAAGGATTTTTCCGTGGACAATACCCTGGCGGACCGTATGCGCAGGCTCATCCCGAAGGAGGCGGTCTTTGTATCGGAAAGCGGGATCAAAGACGCGGAGGATGTGAAGCGCATCACGGAAGCCGGCGCGGACGCGGTACTCATCGGGGAGACGCTGATGCGCGCCGCCGACAAAAAGCAGGCGCTGCGGAAATTGAAAGGACTTTGATCAAAGCTGTAAGGGAAACGGATCCCGTCTGAAGCTGCACGGCAGGAACGGAAGGGATTGATGGGATTGGAAGAGGAGTTTACAGAGGAGGAACGGAAAGATGAGTAATCCCAGAGGAAGATTCGGGAAGCACGGTGGACAATATATTCCCGAGACGCTGATGAATGCTGTGATAGAGCTGGAAGAGGCGTATGATAAATACAAAGCGGATCCGGAATTCAGAAAGGAGCTTTCCACGCTCTTTAACGAATATGCGGGCCGGCCTTCCAGGCTCTATTATGCGGAAAAGATGACGAAGGACCTGGGCGGCGCAAAGATCTACCTGAAGAGGGAGGATCTGAACCATACCGGCGCGCACAAGATCAATAATGTTCTGGGCCAGGCGCTGCTGGCAAAAAAGATGGGAAAGACCAGGCTCATTGCCGAGACCGGCGCCGGACAGCACGGCGTGGCAACGGCAACGGCCGCGGCTCTGATGGGTATGGAATGCGTGGTATTCATGGGCGAGGAGGATACAAAGCGCCAGGCGCTGAATGTATACCGTATGCGCCTTCTGGGAGCCGAGGTGATCCCGGTAACGAGCGGCACCGCCACCCTGAAGGACGCCGTGAGCGAAGCCATGCGCGAGTGGACCAAAAGGATCAGCGATACGCATTACTGCCTGGGATCGGTGATGGGGCCTCATCCCTTCCCGACCATCGTCAGGGATTTCCAGGCGGTGATCTCGGAGGAGATCAAAAGCCAGATCCTGGAAAAGGAAGGACGCCTTCCGGACGTGGTCATGGCCTGTGTGGGCGGCGGCTCCAACGCTATCGGGACCTTTTATCATTTTATCGAAGACAAAGACGTGCGCCTGATCGGCTGCGAGGCGGCGGGACGCGGCGTGGATACCTTTGAGACGGCGGCGACCATCGCTACCGGCCGGGAGGGGATCTTCCACGGCATGAAATCCTATTTCTGCCAGGATGAATACGGACAGATCGCGCCGGTCTATTCCATCTCCGCGGGTCTGGACTATCCCGGGATCGGGCCGGAGCATGCATGGCTTCATGATACCGGCCGCGCGGAATATGTGCCGGTAACGGACGAAGAAGCGGTATGCGCATTTGAATATCTGGCAAAGACGGAGGGCATCATCCCCGCCATCGAATCGGCCCATGCGGTAGCCCATGCGATGAAGCTTTCGCCCACACTTTCGAAAGATGCGGTCATCGTGATCACCATTTCGGGAAGAGGCGATAAGGACTGCGCAGCCATTGCGAGATACAGAGGGGAGGACATCCATGAGTAAGATAAAAAAAGCTTTTGAGAACGGAAAAGCGTTCATACCTTTTATCACCTGCGGCGATCCGGACACGGAGACGACGCGCGCCTGTGTCCTCGAAGCCGTAAAAGCCGGTGCGGATCTGATCGAACTCGGGATCCCCTTTTCCGATCCCACGGCGGAGGGACCGGTGATCCAGGAAGCCAACGTGCGTGCCCTGAGCGGCGGCATCACGACGGACAAAGTATTTGCGCTGGTACGGGAACTGCGTAAGGAAACGGATGTACCCCTGGTATTCATGACCTACGCCAATGTGGTCTTTTCCTACGGTGCGGAGCGTTTTCTTTCGACCTGCAGCGAATGCGGCGTCGACGGCGTCATCCTGCCGGATCTGCCTTATGAAGAGAAAGAGGAATTCCTGGAGCCCTGCCATAAATACGGCGTTGATCTGATCTCTCTGGTGGCGCCCACTTCGGCAGACCGCATCGCCATGATCGCGAAAGAGGCGGAAGGCTTTCTTTATATCGTGTCCAGCCTGGGAGTTACGGGAACCCGCAGCGAGATCACCACGGATCTGGGCGCTATCGTGGAAGTGGTGCGGAAAAACACGGATATCCCCTGTGCCATCGGCTTCGGCATCTCCACGCCGGAGCAGGCTGCAAAGATGGCCGCGCTTTCCGACGGAGCGATCGTGGGTTCCGCCATCGTAAAGATCGTGGCGCAGTACGGGAAGGAAGCGCCGGCCCGGGTCGGTGCCTTCGTGAAGTCCATGAAGGATGCGATCCGCACCTGAGCTTTGCCGGCTGTTTTTCCGAACCGTATTGATTTTTGACAGATTCTGCGTTACATTGGATAAGGATATCATTATTATACTTTGCGGGATATCTTGAGGGTTTTACAGCGAAGGCAAAACTTCTGCAAAGAGCAAACGGACAGGAGGGATCATTATGGCTGGAAAAAACATCTTATCGGTCTTTTGCTTGTAATGCTGATGATCGCAACGCTTGCTGCATGCCGGATACAGACGCCGAATACGGCCTGCGTGTCTGGATCCTCAGACACCGCGACGATCAGGAGTATTACAACAGCTGCAAATTCTCCGATCTGATGCCGGGCTTTGCCAATTACTGCGATCTGCATTATCCCGCGGATGCGGATAATTCGGATGAATGGAGCTGGGGAGAGTTCTATCTGCATTCGGAAGAATGTGAACCCGGCTATTACGATTTTGTTTTCACCTATGACGGAAAAGCGATAGCCACCCTGCTGACCCGCTTCTATGGTGTGGCAGAGCTCTCCGGTAAAAGCGACGAAGAGCTGGAAAAGCTTATGCACGAATGATTTACGCCATATTCTGTTCGTTAGAGGGAGGATTATGCCGTGCGCAGACTTGAACAGTTACTGCATGATACCGATCATAAAAGCTACCCTGCCTATAAAGCCCTGGCAGGGTCTTTTCAGTTTCCGGGTTTTTCACTTTCCATCGACCATGTACAGGGAGATCCCTTCGCGGCGCCGTCTTCATTAAGCATTCATATGAATGCGGCCCAGCACGGGATGCCGGAGGAATACTACGGGAGCCCGCAGCGGCGCATCATGCTGCAGGATTATCTGCTGCGGGGCGTATACCGGGCGCTGGGCAGTTTTTCCCACAGGGCTAAGGGTTCCGGCAAGAGCGGAACGCTTTCCGTCAGCTGTCCCCGTCAGGAGGTGCTGGAACGCAGCGCCCTGTGCATCGATGAAAAGGACGGGAGCCTGATCCTGCGTTTTTCCGCAGGCTTTCCCGCAGCCGGCCGCACCACGCTTTCCATGGAACTGAAAAAGATGCTGATGGAATATGTTCCTTCCTGTGTAAAGCAGTGCCTGGTGTATTCCACGCTGCGTAAGGAAGAACTGAAGAAATGGATCGCGCTCGCTGACGATCAGAAAGCATTGCGGCAGCAGCTGGCCGAAAAGGGCCTCGTGGCTTTTGTCGCGGACGGAGCCGTACTACCCCGCGCATCGGGCGTGGATGACCGCCCCATGAAGGATGCGCTGCCCTTTGCAAGCCCGGAGGAGGACCGTGTGAGCCTTACGCTTCCGGACGGACGAAGCATCAGCGGCCTGGGGATAAAGAAAGGGATCACGCTCATCGTCGGCGGAGGCTATCACGGAAAATCCACGCTTTTGAAAGCACTGGAACGGGGCGTATATGATCATATCCCCGGAGACGGGAGAGAATATGTCCTGACCGAGAGCAGCGCGATGAAGCTGCGATCCGAAGACGGAAGGGCGGTTAAGCAGCTGGATATCAGCGCTTTTATCCGGGATCTGCCCAACGGCAGGGATACGAAATGCTTTTCCACCGAGGACGCCAGCGGTTCCACTTCCCAGGCGGCCAATACCGTGGAGGCAGTGCTTTCCGGCAGCCGGACGCTACTGATCGATGAAGATACCAGCGCGACCAATTTCATGGTGCGCGATGCCCTGATGCAGTCGGTGATCCATCCCGGCGAGGAGCCCATCATCCCTTTCCTGGGGAGGATGCGGCAGCTGTATGAGGAAAAAGGCATTTCCACCGTGCTGGTGGCCGGCAGCTCCGGCGCCTTCTTTCAGGTTTCTGACTGTATCCTGCAGATGAAGGAATACCGTCCCATCGATATCACCGCGGCGGCAAAGAAAGCTGCGGAAAACGAACCAGCAGCGACAGACGCCGGGCCTCTGCCCGAATGGAAGGATGCGCGCATCCCTCTGCCCAACCGCGAGATCACCGAAGCAAGAAAGCTGAAGGTACGCGGAAGCGGCACCGACAGCGTCTCCGTCGGCCACGAGAGCGTTGAGCTCCGCTTTGTGGAGCAGGTGGTGGACCCCGAGCAGACCAACCTGCTGGCCTCCATGCTGCGTATCCTGGAAGAAAAACATTTCAACGGCCGCACTTCCCTTACGGAATGCGTTAACGCCCTTTACGCCGCCTGGCAGAAGCAGGGCTTTGCTGCAGCCACCGCCGGCCGCATCCCCGGCAATCTTGCCGCGGTGCGCCTCCAGGAGCTCTGGGCCATGGTAAACCGCTACCGCGCGCTGAGGCTGGGGTGAAGTGCAGGAGAACAGATCATGGATGAAGTAAGACTGGATATATCGGGAATAAGTGAAAAAGACGGAAAGAAACGGGCTTACGTCCGCTTTACGCGCGGGAAGGATCACGCGGAAGGTTATATACCGGATTGCGTCCTCACAGAAGTCCATGGTTTTTCCGAAGAGGAAGCGGAGAGCCTGACGAAGTACCTCAAGGAGAACTTGACGGCACTGAAAAAACGTGCGGCAGCAGTCAATCCTTTGAACGCGATCATGGGTAAGACGTAAGGGCAGAACCAGGGGGAACCATGGGGACCCTACGGGCATCCTCCACTCAGGGGGAGGACTGTGTGCCGGTGGCATTCCTATTTGCATCAAAAAAAACGGCGGGCGGGTTCAAACCGCCGAAATGCTCAGCCGTGGTTATGGAAATTTCTTTCCAAGGTTTGGCCTGCGTTTTCCCTTAAACTACGCCGTTTCTTATAATGCCTCATTCTATAAATTCGGCTAAGAAAAATATAACATGATTTTATACAAAAGAGAATAAGTATTATGGAATTATCTATTAATGATGCGATAAAAGAATATAAATTAAAGATCAAGCACGGTAAAGTGCATATCAAAAAGTATCTTGGAAATGACAGGAAAGTAGTTATTCCGGGATTTGTTGATGGAATGCCTGTGACTAAGATTGAGACGTGGGCGTTTTCAACTAACAAGGGAATTACGGAAGTTACGATACCGGATACCGTCAGATATATAGGATATGGAGCATTTGGCATCTGCAAGAACCTGAAGAAAGTTGCATTTTCGGGGAAAGTATATTTGGATGGAGCTGTATTTGTGTCCTCGGGGCTTGAAGAGGTTATGGGCCTCGAGTATATCACCGGTGATGATTCAGGCAGATGCTTTTTTGATGGAACACCATTCTTAGAGAAAAATGATATTCTGATACTCGATAACATGCTTATACGATGCAAAACCAGGGATGAAGTATATGTAGTCCCCGAAAATGTCATATCTATAGGGTATATGGCATTTTTGAATTCTTCGGTTAAGAAAGTGATTCTTCCGGATGGCTTGAAGCATATACATAATTGGGCATTTGATCATACAAATATATCGGGGTTTAATATTCCGGGCAGCGTTGAAGTGCTAGAGTATAGTGCGCTCGATACACGGAGTAAGAGCGATTCACTTGAGGATTGGGACATTCCTCAGGATTTTGGAAGAAGACCCGGATGGGAATGTTATGAATTCTTTTCAACAAGATCCGTGATACATGATACGCAGTTCAGAGTAGAGAATTATAAGGAAAGAAGCAAATGCACCGATGAACGTATATATGAAGATGTGAGCTGTATATCATGTGGATATAATAGGTTTCTTACACCGCTCGCTAAGCAGACATTTCCGAAGAGGCTTGAGTATTTAAAGCATGTCGGCTTGGTTGCACGTGCACGGGTAAGTGTATTCAAAACCGATGATTTCAAAATCGAGAGAAGCGAAGAGGTATTCTCTCCGGGAAATGGATATCTGCACCCAACTCATAACACGCCCAGAAAATTTCGTATTATCTTTGATCTAAGTGACGCTTACGGGGAGATACTGTTTTATCTGCCATACCTGCCATGGGTGAAAGGAAACAAGCCTACAAACATTTATGAATTTTATAATAAGTGCCTGAATAACGGTAAGGACGGTAAATTCTTTGACATGGATTTATACGATAGTGAAATCTTGAATCGGGATATTCCGCTTAAGGTGAAGTGTGAAATTGCAAAACTTCGCTGTTCGAGTAATTACAGACTTTCTGATAAAGCACGGGAAAATTATAAGGAATTTTTGAATGGACACCGGGGACGGAGCTGCCGGTTTTTTGAGATGAAGGAGGACGCATGGAGACAGATCACAGAGCGGCATCGTTAAAATACTGGGAAGACAGCCACAGAGCCCAATCCTATGACAGGAGTTCGATCAGGACGGACGACTGGCTGGAGAGATTTGAGGATATCATAAAGCAGACCGATAAAGCGGTCCTGGATCTGGGCTGCGGCGGCGGCAACGATACCCTTTATCTGCTCTCAAAGGGAAAGCAGGTGATCCCCTGCGATATGTCGGAGACTGCGATCGCCAATATAAAAAAGAATTTCCCGGAGGTTGGCGAGACGCATTGTTTCAATATGCTTGACGGCTTTCCCTTTGAAGACGGAACGTTTGACCTGATCATCGCGGATCTGTGCCTGCATTATTTTACGGAGAAGGAAACAGCGGATATCCTGCAGGAGATAAAAAGGATCCTTCTGCCGGGAGGGCATCTGATCTTCCGCGTGAATTCCGTAAATGATAAGAATCACGGTGCCGGGGACGGAACGGAGATCGAGCATCATGTATATGAAACGAAAGCGGGAACGCTGAAACGATTTTTTGACGAAGAAGATATCCGCAGGATATTCGGGGATTTTGAGATCGAATTCCTGAATGAAGAGATCATGAGCAGATACAAGTTGGAGAAAAGATTATTCAGAGTATGCGTCAGAAAACAATAAAGACCGGGCTGGTGCGGAAGTGTCCGGCGCAAAGCAGAGTGTAAGGAACTTGCAGAAACTAGCGTATAACTAAAATATTAAAATTTTTTCAGGAGGGAAAAATATGTTCAGACCGCAGATCGCCCCCAGGGGCTGGAACAGCTGGGATTGCTACGGTGCAGCCGTGACGGAGAAGGAAGTGAGACAGAACGCCGAGTTCATGGCGAGTCATCTGAAACAGTACGGCTGGGAGTATGTGGTAGTCGATATCCAGTGGTATGAGCCCGGCGCGACCACACACGAATACAGACCTTTTGCGGATCTGTGCATGGATGAATACGGAAGACTTCTTCCGGCACCGAACCGTTTTCCTTCCGCGGCGGACGGAAAGGGCTTTGCACCACTCGCGGAATATGTGCATTCGCTCGGCCTGAAATTCGGGATCCATATCATGCGCGGTATTCCCCGTCATGCAGTTCATAAAGATCTTCCGGTCTTTGGCACGGACAGGACAGCGCGTGACGCTGCAAGGTTTAACAGCATATGCATGTGGAATCCCGATATGTACGGTGTGAAGGACAACGGGACGGGCAGGGCATATTACGATTCGATCTTTAAACTGTACGCCTCCTGGGGCGTGGATTTCATCAAATGCGATGATATCTGCAGGGAGCTTCCGCATGAAGAGAAGGAAATGATCATGCTCTCGGAGTCGCTGAACAGCTGCGGAAGAGAAATGGTCCTTTCCCTTTCACCCGGACCGGCACTTCTGGAAAAGGCCGAGCTGTATAAGCAGCTTGCGAATATGTGGCGTATCACCGATGATTTCTGGGATGACTGGAAACTGCTCTACGCCATGTTTGAACGTGCCGAAAAATGGAGCATACATGCGGGTGCCGGACATTTCCCCGATGCGGACATGCTGCCGATCGGCCCGATCAAGCAGGATTATGACAAGGATAATAAAAGCGCATTCACGGTAGATGAGCAGATCACAATGATGACTCTCTGGAGCATCATGCGTTCGCCGCTGATGATCGGTGGAGAGATGACGCGCTTTGATGATTTTACACTGAAGCTGGTCACAAACGAGGCGGTCCTTAAGATGCATGCGCACTCCAGGAATGCAAGACAGATCTTCCGTAGGGAGATCGACGGAAACGAGTATATCCTGTGGGCGGCCGATGACTGTGACAGCGGAAAGTACATAGCGGTTTTCAATGCTGGCGGGGAGGACGGAACTCTCGAGTTTTCCATGGATGAACTGGAAGAGATCCCTGCAGACAGTAAAGCAACGGAGCTTTGGAGCGGGGAGAGTGTAACGATCGGAAGCATATTCAAAACCGGGCTTCCGGCACATGGCGCGAAGGCATTTTATATCGGCTGACTTTAACACAGAATAAAAGGACAGGGCTTTTCTGAACTGCC
>JAEEGL016184905.1_pt1 | contig 17845 bp, 12 predicted proteins | sample 9134231 | NCBI WGS metagenome assembly JAEEGL01 (sample SAMN16246548, study PRJNA631951) | gut metagenome | biome: gut microbiome; feature: rumen; material: fiber-attached | host: Bos | place: Iran: Karaj | collected 2018-10 | reverse complement strand
TGAGGATTATCCTGTGCAAGATTTAAAATGAAGTCTTTGTTTTGCATAAAAGTTGCAAAATGAATTCCGTTTTTCTCAAAAGAATGATGTGGAGAATAAATTATTTTAACCTTGTTATTGTCTTTCCATATAGTGCATTCTTTTTGTGGTTTTAAATATTCATCTAACTTAGGGTATCCTGTTACTACGCAGTTTTGAGAGTTCCCTTTCATATATGATTCATATCTGCGTAAATTTAATTCGTTATCGACAAAAAATCTGAACAAATATTTGTGAAGATAAGATAAATAATGCTCTCTGACATCAATTATTTCAAAGCTGTATGAACTATAGCAGGTCAGAGCAAAAGCAGATACATAATTTGGTCTGTGTATTTCAGGTAAATCCCATAATTGGTCATAGAATACGAAATCAGGATTGAAATTCTTTAAATCAACATATTCACCGTTTTTATAGGCATAATCAACGTTTATCCCTTTTGATTTAAAGAAGTTATAACTTTCTTCAATATTATTCCTCGTTTTATCTTTTCCTCTGTGGCAGACATCTAGGATACTAACCAAAACTAACGGTTCAAATTTATCGTTTTTTTCAAGTTCTTCGTATAATGATTGGTAAGTCCATTTTTGATTTTCTCTGATTAAAAATACAACTCTGTATTTGTCTTTTTTTGATTTTAATCTCTCAATTACAGACAGGTAGTTCTTCTTGACCTGCTCAATATCTTCTTTTAAATCGAGATAACTGCAAATATCCTTATAATTAAGACGCTGTCTTTTTTGTGGCAGCAACCATGAGGTTATTTCGTATATTATTCTAAATATTCTCATAATATTTATCTTTTATGATTTAACCTGATATTGTTCAAAATTAACCATTTATTATTAGTTAATGTCAAATACATATTACATATTACCAAATTGATTAATTCCAAGTAAACGAAGATATCAAAAAAAAAACGGAGAAGGCGGGATTCGAACCCGCGGTGAAGTTGCCCCCACACAAACGTTCCAGGTTTGCACCTTAAACCACTCGGACACCTCTCCATTTGTGTTTTTGTGTATTCTATGTTCTTATTCTACATGAATCAAATTTTAATGTAAAGAGTTGTATTATTTAGATTTTGCATTCATTTTCAACAATTTCTGATTTTATTCTTGGGAAATATCCGGAATATCCGTTTATTGTATTGAATTTCTTTTCTATTCCTAACCACATAATATCAACATTCTTTGATACTATTTCATCAAAATTGTTTTCAGATTGTAAATCAAGGAATACAACTTTGCAATTCTGAGGAACACTATAAGAATTTATTCTTTTTATATGTTCATCTCTACTCCAATTATAATATAGAGGTGTGATTTGTTCCATATATATTAGAATTACAATAATTGTACTGAGTGCTTTTATATTTACATTTTGAAGGAATTTTGCAAGATAATATGAATAAATGGGTAAAATAAGAAAAATTATTCTTGAACTTGCTCTGATTGCACTTGCACCCGGAATGACTTTGTATAAGATGTAGTTTAATCCTCCTATCATAAAAAATGACAGTACTGTTATAATAAATAACAATGTTGTTTTACGGTGTTCTTTATCTTGTAGTATTCCGAATATAACTAAAATAAGTGTCAGATATCCTATCCCCATCATATTATATCCGTATACGTCTTGAACTTTATAAATAAAACCGTCTATTATACTGTTTGAGCTTAATAAATATTTTAACTTTAATATTCTAAAATCAAGCATAGTATAAGAAAATTGTGCTCCGACTGCCAAATAATGATTTATCAGAGGTAATGTTATTATTATTGTGTATAGTGAATAAATAATAATTTCCACATAAAATAATTTTATAAATTCAATAAGTTCTTTTCTGTTTTCTCTGAATAACATTGTTATTAAAAGAAAAATTATACCGCCCAATATCATAAACCAGCCAAGATAAAAACAGGTGTATATCTGCAAAGCGAAGAATGTTGTACCGGTAAAAAAACAAAGATGATTATGGATTCGGCTTTTTTCTCTATCAATATGTAAAAATGCAATCAATGAAATTATCATAAAGAACTGTGTAAAAAGCTGAAAATGTTCTAACTGTGCAGTTCTTGGAAGCGAAAATGCAAATAACAATGCTCCCATAGAAGACGGTATAATATTAAATTTAAAACATTTTCTTAAAAGAAAAAACATTGAAAGATAGTTGAGGATGCAAACGATAAAAAACCATATTCTTAATGAATCGTGCGGATTAAATAATTCTCTGATTGGAATATATATTGCCATCGCTCCAAGCATAAAATCAGAATATGCTAAAGTGTTTTTGTAGTCATAAAAAATCGGCATATTCCATAAATTAGTATGTAGTTCTTCCTGATGAATCCATAACCATCCGTGTTCCAGAAGATAATGAATAAATCTTGTATCAGCTAAGTCACCGGGCAGAAGTGCTCTGTTGGTTATCATAGGATATGCCAATAATAAAATTCCAATAATTAAGAATATTATTGGTATTATTTTCTCAATAATTTCTCTTATTTTCGTTTGCATTATTCGTATTTTATTATCTGTTAATTTATTTTTCAACTCTTTTATCTTTTGTTATAATCATTTCTATGAAATTACTAAAAGCCTTTTTTATCGTATTAATTATAATTGTTTTCACAGGTGTTGTTGTTTTTAACTCTGATAAGTTAAAAGTTCTTGATGTCATTGATTATAAAACAGTTGTTATTGATTTAAACAAAAACTTCCAAAAAGATGAAGGTGAAACAATATCCTTTGATGAACTCTATATTCCTGATAATATTTCAGATGAAGATAAATTCCTTATTAAATATCTGGCAGACAATGAAGCACTTCACTTCCTTATGAATAAATACATCAATTATTCATCTGAAACTAATGCCCTAACCGCTAATGACAAAGATTTTGTTCGGTTTATGACAGATTCGCATCTTGTTCTTAACTCAAAATCACCTGATGAACAAGCTTTCAGAGAAAAACTTGATGAACTTAAAAAAGAAAATTATGTTCTCGTTAATACAAAAAGTAAACGCTATCATAAATTGAACTGTGAAACAGGTATTACGAGCAGAAACTATAAACTTGTTCCGTTAAACTCACTTGAAAATGACCTTATTCCTTGTAAAAGCTGTATTGATATAACTCCTCATAAGCAAGACAAAAAACAACCTAAACAAGAAGCAAAAGTTATAAACCAAACTCCGATAGCAGATGGCGATATTAGAATTTTCCCCTTAGGTCTTAATGAAATAAAAGAACCTGTTAATGAATGCTATACAAAAGCTTGTCAGGCGCTTTTAAATGAAATCAACAATGCTCAAAATCGTATATTCTTTGCAATCTATGGTATTCATAATCAGGATAAAATAGTAAATGCCCTTATGCAAGCAAAAGAAAGAGGGGTTGAAATTAAATGGGTTACTGATTATTCCTATGGTGATACCGATTATTATCCAGACACACGTAAGCTAGAGGAAATTTTGACTGATTTTAAAGATGATTACTCCGATAATAAAACCTTCTCGTCAAAACTTATGCATAATAAGTTTTTCATTTTTGATGAAAATAAAGTATTTACAGGCTCAAGTAATGTTACTCAAACTGATTTGACAGGATTTAATGCAAACTATGCTGTTTTGATTAATTCAAAAGAAATAGCTGATATTTATACTGAAGAATTTAATCAAATGTATTCGGGGAAATTTCATAATCAAAAAGAAAGATTTGAACATTCTCCCATTACTTTTTCTGATGGAACTCAAATTTCCGTATTCTTCTCACCCAATGATAAAATCATCACAAAACAATTGATACCGCTTATTGATGAAGCTAAAAACAGTATTGATATTTCAATTTTTTGTATCACACATAAAAAACTCAAAGAAGCGCTAATATCTGCTCATAACAGAGGAGTGAAAATCAGGATAATTAATGATGCAACTAATGCTTCAAATATGCACAGTATTCACCAAGATCTTAGAAAGTCAGGAATATCTGTTAAAACAGAAAATTATGCAGGCAAAAATCATTCTAAAGTTATGATAGTTGATGATTTATATTCCGTCATCGGTTCTATGAATTTTACCTCAAGCGGTGAAAATTATAATGATGAAAATGTATTAATAATAAAAAGTTCTTATTTAGCAAAGGAAATGACCAAAAGCTTCAATCTCACTTGGAGGCAAATTGATGATGAATATCTTCGCAAAGACCCATCTGCCGAGTCTCTGCAATCCGTTAATTCCTGTTTTGACGGTGTTGATAATGATTTTGACGGCAAAATTGATATGTTTGATGAAGGTTGTAAGCGTTTGGGTATATAATTAATATAGTGTTTTTGGAGAATGAATTATCTTATAATTCATTTGTCTGTATACCCTTTAATTTCAACAAACGAATTTCTTTTATAGGGTTAATTTTGATGTATTCATAGATATTATCATCCGATATTTTGATATTAATATAAGAATGCATTGTTGATAGCCAATTACCACAAGCTCCGATTGGAATTAATAATTTGCCTTTATATAAATTTGAAAACAATTCATGTTTTATTCCGTCATCATCTATATAAGATACCGTTAAACATTTGGATGAGGTATAATTTCGTATCAGTAAATATTTATTTAAACCACATTCTTTTTCATCATAAACGTCTATAAAACCAAACAAGTCATCATACAAAGAACAAGTGTAGTCTTTGTCATATCCTTCCAATTCGATGTATAAAAAATCTGCTTCACTTCCTTTTATTTCATTTTCAAAATTAATACGCAAATTATCATATGATTGTTCATAAGAAAATTTTATATTGGTTTCATCAAAAAAATGCGCTATATTATCAAACTGTTCTGCCAGAGCAGCAGGCACCATAAATGAATAGTCTGCACCTAAATAACTTTGAGAGTTTAATTTATTTACTTCATCAATATTTAAGTTTTTATCATTTGGAACAAATAGTTGCAAATCGGTGTCCCATATATATTTCCCTGATGTAATAATCCAATTAAACAGGTAATAATTCCTTATAGTATCTAATCCTGTACCAATCACAGATTTGTGTTTAAGTATATCTTTAATAACTAATTCCTGCGTAGGATAAGATATTGTCTCATTTGTTTCTAAGAGTGAAATTCCTCTTATATCGCAAATATAAAATAACCCGAATTCATCCGCTGCAAAATATGTATTATCTCTATTAATTTTGTGGCATATATCTTGAAAATGCTCGAATATTTCAGTTTCTACAAATCCGGTTCCTATTTTATAATCTGTATCATTTTTAAGGAAGGTATTTTCATTTGAGATTTTATAATATGGCATCAGTTTGCTTGAGTTATCCTTGAAGCCCCAGGAATATGAAATTGCAATTACGCAAACAGAAAAGCAAATTAAGGCATATTTAAGCCTAATGTTGTTTATATAGTTTTTAACATAAAATATAAACATAATAATCATTGCAATAATAATGGCTTCTCCTCGAACGTAAAGGCTAATTTTCTCAAGTCTCAGCATCGTATATGGAAAAGTTAATAATGGAATTATAACAAGTGATATCATCAATAGAGTAGGTTTGATATTCTCTTTTTCAATCTTATTTTTATTAATATTTAAAACTTTTAACGTCGTAGCATAAATAACCAAAATTAAAAATGCAGGAAATACATAAGATAAAATGTATAGAACAATTATTTTAAAAGGAATAGGAAACCCTTGTAAAAAGAAAGCATTAAAATCTTGTCCGAAACGTGAAGCACCGCCATATGGCATAGTTTGTGATGCCATAACCTTCATGTGGTTATACAGTTTAAATAAAAGCGGCAGAGAGAAAATAGTTGTTATAAAAGTTATACTCCAGGCTAAGAAATATTTTATCTTTTTAAAGATAATTGTAAATTCCTTATATTTAATAAAATTTATAACCTGATAAATTCCTAACGGTAAAAAGCCCATGCATATTGCAAATCCAAATAAGGGATAATATAAACAATGCAATAAGCTTGATGATATAAAAATGCAAAGCCAAAGATTTCTATCTTCAATCAGCTTGGGCGCGGATAAAAACAACATTATTGGTAAAATAAATAAAACTCTGTCATAGTGTATATAATGGGGATAACAACATACAAATAAAAAGCATACGGATACCAAAAACCTTCCGATATTATTTGTATGTGCTTTCAACAGAAATACGATTATTATTGAAATAATAAGACATAATACATTGTCAGTATTGATAAATTGAGAAATTAATCCGTTTCCGAAAAACTTGAATATTGCGCCATGAAATATGGAATACAATCCTGAAATTGGGATATATTCGTCAAATAACGTCTGTCCCATCTGAAAAATCTGATGAAATCCGATAATATTTTCATAAGGATGATGTATATCGTGTGGTACAACCGCACCGATATATTTACATAAATTGAACCCCATTATTGAAACACAAGCACCAAATGACATTATGGTATTTATTTCGGTATTTTTGTCCCAATGTTTTTTTATTAAATAAATTGCCTCTATTAAAAAGGCAGAAATTAATAACCAAATAAATACATTTATTTGTGGTAAAGCAGAAATGGAAATTATTTCGGACATACCTTCCAATTTGTGCTTATCAAATGTATAGACAAGTAATAAAAATGGCAAAATTAATTGAGAAATAAGAATATATTTTGATATAAATAAACTTTTATTTTTTGGTATTAGTAATAAACAAGATAAGAGAAATGCAGTCAATAAAACAACAAAATGTGATATTTCAATTCCGTCAAAAAATAGTGCATACAAACGATAACAAGCAAATAAAGTATATAAATTTATCAAAAAAAGTATTAAACCGTTTAATACATTTTCCTTGCTAATGAAATATACAATAAACACAAAAATAAAAGCAAAAGCTATAGAATAGTCAGGATAATACCAAAAAACATAAGTTATAAATGTTACGAGTCCCAAAATAATTAAAACAGTTTTTGAAATATTTGTCGTCTTAATATTTTCATTTTCGGAAGAAATGGGGTATTTAAAAATCAAATAAAAAAGCGAATATGCTGCTATACCCAAAAATGAAAGTGTTGAAACCAGCTTAAATCCGGGTGTTTTATTTAATGAGCCAGAATAAGCAATATTCATAACAACTTCATCAAATTCATTAAATTGATTTCCGTTTGATGCTAAATATATAATACCAAAAATCGAAGAAAGTATAGCGAATAACACTAAAAATATAAGGGTATTATGTCTATGTATGAAGTAAATTAGTTTGTTTAACATATATAATTAACCTCTATAATTTTACAAATTATAGCATAAACGGGCTCAAAATATTTCATTTGGATTTTCTCCACTGAGATAGTGTATGGAGTAAAAAGGATTTATCTTCGGTAATAAATTCTCGATAGTGTATATAAAGTGCTTTAAGAATGTCTTTTAATATATATAATCTAAATTGGCTGTTTAGCCAATAGTTCAAATAAATTCTTTTGTAATTACTTTCAAACGGACAAAAATTCCAAGGTTTACGTTTTGTATAATAGTGGTGTATTCCCTCATTATTGATATTTGGTATCATTAAATCATCAAACCACATTCTGTATTGGTTATTCCATTTCGGTTCTAACATTTTTATTCTGTCATTTAAGACAATATTTAATATATCCTGATCCGGATATTTAAGTTTTGGTTGCTCTTGAGCAAATTGTAATACATCATCAAAAATATTCTCTTCTCTCCATTTTGCAATGTTAAATAGAAGAACACCGGAATTGAAATAGTAAGGTGGTTTTAGTTGTTTATAATCTTCTATCTGCTCTTCTAAGTATATATTATCAATAACCATTCCAATTATATAGTCTGAAATATCCTGATCATATAATTCTTTTATATCTGATTTGATTAATGTGTCACTGTCTATGTATAATGCTTTGTCGATGTCAGAGGGAAGTAAATTGGGTATTAAAAGTTTAGCGGTTATTATTCTTGTCAGGTATATTTCATTATCAGGTAGAACCCCTTTTTGCATATTTCGACCGCCATCTATTTCTGTTGTGTCGCAGTTAATTAATTCTATTTTCTGATTGTTTTGTACTATAAAATCCTTTATTCTTTTTTCATTTTTAGAGGTTAGTTCGTTTGTCAAAACAAAAAATTTTAAGTCGGAATTTGATTTATTATTATCTAAAAGTGATTTCATTGACAATAATGTATAAGTTACGTAGTTATTATCCGTTATGTATACAATATTGATTTCATCTCCTTTTGCAGAGCTAAACAACAATGTTGTAAACATAAATAATATTAATAATATATTTTTAAATTTTTGCATAAAATTTGCCCCTATATTTTAGAAGTCTTTTTTGAAAGTATAAATCCTGCAAATATGAATATGAAAAATAACAATAAGTAATAACTTTCAAATCCTAATTTATCCATAAATAATTTTGAAAATAATAATACTATGAAAGTTGTAAACCGTGAAAAGAGATTGTTGATTGAAATAATGGTTCCTCTATTTTCTGATTCTACAAAAAAGTGAAGTCTGCTAATTTGTCTTATTGTAAACATAAGCTGAAATCCTATTATTAAACAAATTATCGACAGCATTATTATCAATATGCCTGTATTATGATATTTCATCATTATAAATATTCCTAAAAATGCAATAATATACAAAAAATAAAGCGGCATAATCATATTTTGTATTTTCAAACATTGAGATAATTTAGAGGTTAGTGCACTAAATGTAGCTCTTGTTCCATGGTTTAAAAAAGAGGCAACAGCGAATAATATTATTGAGCTTCCTGCTTTTAAAAGAATTGGTTGAAAACTTAGAGCAAATACAACAGAGAATGATGTTAAAAATCCTGAATAATAAATATAATACATTATTTCAGGCTTATTATATATTGATTTTGTAACATTTATCAATTTTCGCAATTGCTTTGAATTTTTATTCGGCTTATAAATTTTGGGACAAGAAATAATTAGAAATATGCAAATTACGGATATAATTATTTCTGCATATAAATTGGACTTGAAACCAAATTTTGAATATAAATATGGTCCGATTATACCACCAATTGCTGTTCCTGCAGCCAGAAAGAAATTAAAATAACCATATTTCCCCGACATTTTTTCGGAGTTGTTATTTGATTTTAAATAATCATATAAATAGCCTGAATGATTATTATCCATTAGAACTTTTGAAATTGCGAATAAAATTTCTCCTGTCAAGATAACATAATATCCACTATATAAAAGCCAAAGAATATTCGCTGATATGAAAAAGACATATGAAAGTAATAATGCACTTTTTTTACTTATAAAATCAGATAAATATCCTACCGGAATTTCTAAAATAATTGATACTAAATAAAAAACACATTGGAATAAAAATAACTCCTTTACGCTCAATCCGTTTTGTGTGTAAAAAAGTAATATGACAGGATTAAGCAGTAATAATGCCCTTAAAAATGCCGAAAAATTAATTTTTGTTAATATATAATCAAATTTCATTTTATTTTATTTTACCACCATTACTCTTTAGTAGTATAAGTATAAAAGAACCCATATACACTGCAATAACATAGGGATAAAATACAAATAGTATTTATTTTTTATTCTTAAATATATTATTGTTATTATCAATATAATGTTTATTAATGATATTGATAAAAAAGGGTTTCTCAAGCTAACTTCATAGGGAACGGGAGATTTTAAAAAAAACTGTATATTATGAATTTCATGGTAGAAATATAATAGTGCGATTTGTGTCATAATAAGTGAAAAGGGCATTAAATAAGCTGATTTATTAATATTTTTGAGTTGTAAAATAAAACCAGTCCAAAATATGATACACCACAAAGGAATAAGTGCAAATATCATCAGGAAAAATATTTTTAATACCCAAAATAAGATATCCAAATCAACTGTTCCTCATTATTATTCTTTTGTTAAGTTGCATAGATAATATTTCCCTTGAATATCTTCGCAATTCTCATTGGTTTCAAATATTTCTGTAATATCTGATGCATTAATCTCTTGCCTCATATCAAAATATTGCTTGGCGATGATATAATAATTTGCTTTATTTGGCTTTATATATAAATCTTGGGGGTAAAAAGGTAAATATTGATATAAACTTTTATATGCATCTAATGAAGGGATAGGATCTCCATAATGTGTTAATAATTCGTATTTATTTTTAAGATATGGAATCAAATCTTGTGCAAATTCTAAATCTAAATATATTCTTGAACCTTTGGGAATAATTTCACAGAGTTGTTCTGATGAATATTTGTATTGCATTTTGGGTGAAAACCAAAATGCAGGTTCTCTGTATGGCGAAATATAAATCAAACTTAAAAGTGCTAAATATATTGTTGAAGATATATATGCCGGTTTGTTTTGGTTAAATTCTATATTGTTTGCTTTCATTATCCAATATAAAACTATTATATAAACATATAAAAAGTATAAATGGTAATTCCCAGCAGGTCCGAAAAGCAGGAAAAATCCTATTGTTGCATTAATTACAAAAAGAAGATAAATTAAATAGCGTCTGCTTTTGAGGTTAATTATATTGATCAATAGGACTATTTGGGTAATCAGTCCATAGACCAGAACGCAAATTATTGCGCTGAATTTTGAATAAGTTGTATGAACAAGAAATTCTTTGATTCTTTCTAAATGTGCACATTCTTGAACATAAAGTGCAGGATAAATTGGTATCCATTCTATTAAAAGCATAAGAAAAGCCGAAATAATTACTGAAACAGGAATGATAAATTTTTCTGTTTTTAAATTTTCTTTTTGCTCTATGTAAAGGTCATAAATAAAAAATCCGCCGAAAATAGTTGTTGCGATTGTTCCGTTTATTCCTGTATGTGTAGTTAAAAATAACAAACTTGAATATATGAGAGGGTGTTTTAATCTGTCTTTGTATAAAATTGCGATAGCAAACAGAAGCAATACTAAAAGGGAATAAGGTCTTGCTAAAGAAGGATATAAGATTAAAAACGGTGAAGATAATGAGATTAATATTTTAATTGGCAAATTAATCGGTGAAAAGAACCATAGCAAAAACATTGCAGAAGCAATAAAAAACAAATTAATAATTTTAAGAATATCAGGGTAAATGTTGGGAAAAATACTTGCTAAATATGTGAATGGCTTTAAAATTATATACCATAAAAATGAATGACCTTCGTAATGCATTAGCCTTGTAATATCATAAAAGTTTAAATCTGCAGCAATATCCCAAGCCCATAATTCGTCTGTGTTATATTCTGTTAGAGTTGCAAATTTCAGTACCAACAGGCCCCAAGCTGCAAAGCATATAAACGAAATAAGTTTATTTTTATTATTTATAAATTCGATAATTTTGTTCATATTATAAGGTCTCTTATAGATTTACCAATTTGCTGAAAAATCCTTTCTTCTCTTTTTCAGCTGTTTTGTATGTTGCTTTCTTAAATTCAATTTCTGAATCTTTTGCACCGACCAACATTGAAAGAACTAACATTGTGCTCTGTCTTATGACGTCATAGCCCAGAGTTACTTTTGCATAGTCAGGACCTATGGCAAGCATAATCCTGTTTTCCTGCCACATATCATCATTTCTTGAAGAATCTTTTAATAGTGCCAATGATGCCAAATAACCTGCTGTCAACCATTTACATATTTTCAATTCTTCAACCAGAACTAAATTTGATTTACCATAAGCGTATCTGTCAAATCGGAACGGAGACTCGTTAGCTGTTGCTGATTGGTAATAAATAATTGATTGTTTCCATCTGCCTATATTTGTTGTTAAAATTGGACCAAATCTAAATAAACCTGTTACATCACCTTTAGAATAAACCGTTGCAGCTGTCTGAGCAAGTAAACCGGCATCGATAAGAACATTTCTGTCCTTATTTTGATAACGGAAGAATGATTTTTGTGCTTGAGTCATCCATCTCATTCTCATTTCACCTTGGCTTATATTATCTTTGTCATCAACAAAATATCCGACCGAATATCTTTGCGTAAATGTTAAACCAAGATCATCTACAAAATCAGCTCTATTGTATTGTAAGTCAGCAGAATATCTTGGACGTCTCAAACCCATAAACCATTCGTCTTGATATGTATTTTGAGAATATCTTAAAGATAATCTGTCTGTTAAATCCTGACGACCGGATATTAAAAATTTGTCTTCGCTTGTACCATAATAAATTTCTGTTTTATTTCTTTCGCTCATAAATCTCGCAAAAGCACCGACACCTAATTTGTGGTCAGAATATGTTATTAACGGTGCAATTTTTAATGTAGATGCTTGGGGCATATTCAATACGACACCTGGTCCAAAGAACATACCCAAATTGGCTGCTGAACCGAATTCGGGAATATTTGATTCAAAAACAGCTGATTGCTTACCTGCTACTATTTGAACCTTCGGGACTATACCTAATTTGATTTTTTTGGCATATACAGCAGTATTCTTTAATGTGATAACATTATGTTCTTCTAATGAGTTAATATATATTTCGTTCGCCTTTAGGTGATATACTCCTGATTCTTTCGGCTTTAGCTCTCCTTCGTGCAGGTCTAAATGACCTTTGTTAACATAGCTTGAAAATGTTCTTGCACCGAATTTGACATCATAATCTTTCAAAATTTTGGCAACACCGTTATATTCTTCAATTCTGTCAGAGAATATTTTTCCTTCTTTTGCCTGAATTCGGATATCATAATTAGATGTTATAGGATTTTCGATTACACCGTCATCTTGGCTTAAATTCATTGAAACAAAATCACCTGTTGTTTCAGCCTCTTTTGTTATTAAACGTACGTTTTCTTTTGCTGTTACTGTATTTAAGTCGTGGTTAAAGATGATTTTTGATGCATATAAGGTCATATTCTCTTTTGGCATATATATTTTAGCATTGCCTATTGCTTCGATTTCCGATTTATCAGGGTAGTATTCAAGGTAATCCGCTTCAACTTCAACATCGGAAATGTTGTCATTTTCACTGACTTTTGCCTCTTTTGTTTTCTTTTTAAAGGGTGATTTAATCTTTGGAATATTGAGTTTTAAGAACTTTCTGTTTGTCACATCTTCCTGTTCTTCTTCATCTAATTCATCTTCCTGAGATTTAACTATATCAAATTGAACATCTGTATTCGAAACTACTTCTGTCTTAGCTCTTTTTCTGTTCTTAAACAGTGTAAATTTATTTTTTTCTTCTTCAGGAATCTTCATCTGGTCTTCTTCAGATAATCCTGAGTTTTCAATCAGACTGAAGTCCGAGACAGGTGCAGAAAGTTCTGACATCACCTCGGCAGCTTTTATTTCTGAAGTTGATAGCATTAAACTGACTATTAATATTAATAATATACCGTAATATCTTTTCAAAACTTACCTCTCTATTTTACATAAGCCATTGGATTGACCGGTTTTCCGTTTACCCTGACCTCAAAGTGACAGTGTGGTCCGGTTGAATATCCCGTTGAACCGACAAGTCCTATAACTTGTCCTTTTTTTACTTGTTGTCCTACGCTGACTTTTTGCGCAGACATGTGTGCATATAGTGTTGACAATGGTTGACCGTTGAAGTTTCCATGGTCAATTATAACAACTTTACCGTATCCTCCGTACCAGCCGGAATAAATAACTTTTCCTGAGTTTGATGCCTTAATCGGTGTTCCCATAGGTGCTGCGATATCCTGACCGCTGTGGAAGGTTTTTGTTTTAAATATAGGGTGTGTTCTATATCCGAACGGTGAAGAAAATCTTCCCTGCAGTGGAAGGTCAAATGCAGTTGTTACTTTAACTGTACTTTTGGAAGTTGATTTGTTAATCATTGCTGACAGGCTTGCAGATTGCTTTGCTAGTTCCTTTTCTGCTTTTTCATATGCAATTCTGTCACTCTTATATTTATTAATTATTGATTCATTAGTGTTTATTGCTTTTTGAATGTTTGTGTTCTGTCTGTTCATTGTTGAAATAAGGTTTGACAGATTTCTCTTTTCAAGTTCCAAATTTGTTTTTAGCAATTTTATTCTTTTGGATTTAGCTCTTAATTCATTTAATTCAGCTTTATCTTGTTTTGTGATTAAATTTTGGTAATATATTCTGTCAAGAAAATAATTTAAATCAGTTGATGAAAGCAAAAATAAAAGCAGATTTGCATTTTGGTGTTTGTAAATAGATACAACTCTTTCTTTTGCATTATTTTGACTTTCAATATAGTCATCAATAGTGCTTTTTAACTCACTTTGAAGTTCTGTAATTTTTGCTTGTTTAACAGAATATTGTCTTTTGGAAATTTCAAGTTTATTTTGGTTTTTTTCAAGCTGATTTTGATTTTTTTGTAGTTTGTTTGTTTCCAAAAATTCAAGTCTTTTAAGAAGTTTAATTTTATTTCTTGTTTCTATACGTTTTTTTTCAATGGTGTCACGGGAAGGAACCGCATAAGTGCAAGATATATTCGCCATAAATATAAACATTACGGCAATACTAAACAAATATTTAGCAACTCTCAAACCCGTTCTCATTTATTCCCCACAGTATTTATATTAAAACAGTGTGATGAAGATTACACCAAATGTCCAAAGTAGGAAACATGCGATAACAAATCCTATTATTGCCTTTTTATGTTCTCTAAAAAATTCCATTTCTTAAACCCATTATTAATCTACAATAATATTTTACCCTGAAAATTATTAATAGCAAATATTTAAACTAAATATACATAATATTTCTTTGCGTAATTATTATGTCGCATCTGATGTCAAAATTTTCATTCGGGATTGTATCGAATACCAATTCTTCAGGCAGAATTATAATTCTTTTGCATTCTTTGTTGAGTTTAGGAAGCAGCCTGTCATAATATCCTTTTCCGTATCCTAATCTATATCCTCTTTTATCTGCGCACAGTGCAGGTATTATTGCCAGTTCTATAGTTGATATATCTTTTAACGGTTCTGTTTTTGGTTCAAGTATTCCGTAAGAGTTCTTTAAACATTTCTCAAATCCCTCAAACGGGCAGATATCAAGTTCCGATTGATTGATTTTGGGAAGAAAAAATAGTTTTGTTTCATCGTTTAATATCTCTTTAGTATTGATTTCAGAAGAAAGCGAAGAATAAATCAGAATATTCTTCGCTTCATTATAAAATATTGAGTTTTTCAATTTATCTGAAATAGCTTGGCTATATTTCTGTATGGGCAAACTTTTTCTTAAAGCTTTTGTGTATTGTCTTAAAACAGATTTGTCCGTACAACTATCCATAACAACTATTTGATGTTTGAGAATGTCCAAGCATTTTTGTCATTGTCTGTTGAAGATACAATTTTGTAATCAACATCAGAATTTACGCCGCCTTCTCTCGGGTCATCGTGAGCGATTGGCTTATAGAGTCTGTTGAAGTATTCAATAACCATACGGTCAGAATTGAAGTAAGACTCAGCAGTTCTGATTGCCTGACGCATCATTGTTGCCCATTTTACTTTATCATTATAGTATGTCGGGATAATTTGATTTTCGATGATATCCATTAAGCATTCATTATCCCTTTTGTGACGTTCTTCTTTTGGAATATCATCATCAAGTCCCGGATATTCAATTGTATAACCGTTGATTCCGGGGAATGTTCCTTCAACTGTCCAACCGTCAAAGGTTGAAAGGTGAAGCGCACCGTTTGCATTAGCGGACATACCTGATGTTCCTGATGCTTCCAGAGGCCTTAATGGCGTATTTAACCATATGTCTGATGCTCTTTTAAGTTTTCCGCTCAAGTCAAGCTCATATCCTGTTAATACAACAACATTTTTCATTGTATATGACTGATGCAGAATTTCGTTGAACATTTCACGACCCATAACATCATTAGGATGAAATTTCCCTGCAAATATAAGTTGAATTTTATTTTCATTCAATAATCTCAGGATACGTTCTTTATCCATGAATATAAGCCATGCTCTTTTGTAATCAGCAAATCTTCTTGCCCATGTAATTGTTAAAATGTTAGGATCGAAACGTTTACCGGCATTATTTGCAATATATTCAAATACCTCTTTCTTCATTTCGAGTTTAGCATCAAGAAGTGATTCAAGGTTTTGATTTTTCATTCTCGGGTCTTGCCAATAGTGAAGGTTTACTGCGTTAGTAATAGCTCTGATTTGACATCTTCTGTCAACCCATTTCCACATTTTATTTGCAACAAGTCCGTGTAGTTGTGAAACAGCGTTTGCAAGTCTGCTCATTCTGAGTGCTGCAACTGTCAGATTGAATTGTTCACCGCCCAGGTCAATTGCTTTTTCTCTTGAACAACCGACAAAATATCCTGCTTTCATCAGTTCATCAACATGGTGAACTTCATTTCCTGCTGCAACAGGTGTGTGTGTCGTGAATACAACTTTTTGTTTAACTTGATTAAGATCACCGTTATATTGCCTTAATAATTCAAATGCAGCAGGAAGTGCATGACCTTCATTCATATGAACACAGTCATATTGGTACCCTATTTCGTTCAAAAGTCTGACACCACCGATACCAAGAACGATCTCCTGTGCAATTCTTGTTTTTTCATCACCGCCATAGAGTTTGTGGGAAATTGATTTAGCCCATTCGGAGTTTCCTTCAATATCTGTTGTTAAGAAATAAACCGGGCATGTATCAAACAACTCAGGCTCTAATTTATATGCTGCGACTTTAACGTCTTCACCGTAAACATTTACTGTTACTGTTTCGTCTAAAAGTGTAAGGAAGTCATAATGTTTTCTTATATAAGCAACTTCGACGTTTCCTTCGTGATCTATACGTTGGTTGTAATAGCCGTATGACCATAAAATAGATACACCAACCATCGGCATTTGGAGGTATCCGGCTGAAAGCATGTGTGAACCTGCTAAGAAACCAAGTCCACCGGAATATGTAGATAAAGACTGGTCAATTGCTATTTCCATTGAGAAATATGCTACATTTGGTAATCCCATATTGCTCCTTTATTTTAACTATTCTAATAACTTATTTGCCGATAAAAGTCTTATTAACATGTCGGCAAATTCTAATTTACCAACAAGATAATTTAATTGCAAGTAAAAAGCAATAAAAAATTACTAAAATTAACCTCATCTACTACTGTCACACAAATTTTACAGTTAAGAACATTAATATCCACACGCCGATATCAGCACTTGTTGTGCTGATAGTAAAAATCATTTTTATCAGGATTATGCTAACAATTCTTCAAGATTTATAGCGTTAACATTTACATCGAAACCGTTTCCGCCGATACCGTTGCCTTCAAGACCGTTGCCGCTCAAACCGTTACCGCCGAAGATTGTCGGTTCAATGCCGTTGCCGCTTAAACCGTTTCCAGAGAAGCCGTTGCCTGCTAATCCTACAAATTCTTTTGATGTGATTGAATTAAACATAATTCGTCTCTCTAAAGTTCCTCATATATATAAAAACATTTTCGAGAGAAAAATTGACTGTTGTTATTATTAATTTTTTATGCAAATATAAGTTTTATAACTATAGGCGTCGGAATGGAGGTTTTTAATGGCAGATGTTGTTAAAAGGATAAGAAATTTATCCTTTGATTCTTGTAAAGGTATGGCTGTTTTTCTGATAGTCATTGTTCATTCTCTTTTATTACCTGCTTTTAGAACTCCGCTTTCTTTTTTTCTTGATTCATTTTTCTTTTTCTTCGCCGGATTAATGTTCAAACCAGATTCTTTACAATCTCTTTCTGATCTTTATAATTATTTGAAAAAACTAATAAAACGATACGCAAAACCATATATAATAGGTAAT
>JAEEGL013817861.1_pt1 | contig 17846 bp, 14 predicted proteins | sample 9134231 | NCBI WGS metagenome assembly JAEEGL01 (sample SAMN16246548, study PRJNA631951) | gut metagenome | biome: gut microbiome; feature: rumen; material: fiber-attached | host: Bos | place: Iran: Karaj | collected 2018-10 | reverse complement strand
TTCGAATTGGATTTCACTATCTGTCTTCAATTTGCCGCTACCTTCTGTCTGGCCGTATATGGTGAATTGACCATCTTTGGAAATTCCGATATAGGAGTTAAGCGTCTTACCATCGCAGAGGATGAAAGAACATGGGCCACTGCCACTCATAATAGGAAGAAAGAATTCGACGTCTCTATTCACCACATACCATTTTCCTTCAATGATTGTATTTAGGTGGCTGGTGACCTCAATGTAGTCGGAGCAGTAGGCCGTGTTGCCGTCGGCGTCGATGTAGGGGATGCCGTAGGGCAGGATGTCGTCGGCGTATTCGCTCCAGTCCTCAGCGTTCTTGTAGGTGTCGAGGGCTTCGCCGGGAACGTATATCTTACGGCCCTGGGCGTTGTCGTTGAAGGCGTTCTCCCCTAATGCCGGCGGCGTGGTGGCGCGGACGGTGACGGACGCCAGGCCGGAGCAACGGAAGGCTTGCGCCCCGATAGTAGTCACGCTGGCGGGAATGTCTATCGACGTCAAAGCAGTACAATTCATGAAAGCACTTTCACCGATGCTTGTGAGGGTGCTGGGGAGGGTGACCGACGTCAGGGTTTGGAAGCCTCGGAAGGCATTTGCGCCGATGGCCGTCATTCCTTCGTTGATGATGATGGTCGTGACATTTAACTGGTACTGCGACCAAGGTAAAGGGTCTCCCATCACATAATCACCGTAAAATGTGAGTGTGTGACCAGAATCGCTGATTTTCCAGTGGGGCGAATCGTCCCAAAAGGCGTAGAGCGTCGTCGGGTTTTCGGTCAATTGGATCTCCGCGTTGGTAGCAATGGTCGGATTGCCTGTGGATGAATACCCATAACCGATGATGTGATGGTCGCCTTCGCGGTTGAAACGCTCCTCGAAGTAGGGGGTGTTAAGTGTGATATAGTAGCCGTCTCTCATATAATCGTAATCGACGGTGAACATATAGACATCGTTGTCGTAGAGTGACTCAATGTTGAGCGTATAGCGCCCGACTACCGCCCACGCCGTTGTGGCCGTGAGTATCATTACTATCAGCGTCATCGCCGTCCGCTTCGCTGCGCCGCCCAAGCCCCAGGCCAAGGGCGCGAGAAAGTCTTTAATGGTCATGGTTCTTGTCATATACTTTTTATGTTGGAGCTCGTTGCTTCGTAGGTTATCTTATGGTTTTGCTTGCAAAGATACGAAACATTCCGCACATCCGTGACAATTCCCTGGGAAAAATTGAAACATTTTTTGATATTCGCGCGTAGAGTCAGGAGGACTCGTCACTTGGACGCAAAAAAAAGAGTCCAACGATGTTATTCATTGAACTCCTGCGAGCGGAAGGTGAGGGATTCAAACCCCCGATACCCGAAAGGGGTATACCGGATTTCGAGTCCAGCGCGATCGATCACTCTGCCAACCTTCCTTCAAAATCGGATGCAAAGGTACTAAATAGTGAGCAAAACACAAAATAAAAATGCAACTTTTTAAAAAATATTTTAAGTTTCCCAATTTATTTGGCTATGTCGTAATAATTGTGTAATTTTGCGGCGTTTTTCAGAATACATTAATTTAATTAAAGATAAAGAAGTAATGAAAGCATTTGTTTTTCCTGGACAGGGAGCACAATTTGTCGGTATGGGCAAAGACCTGTATGACAACAACGAGACAGCAAAAGATTTGTTTGAGAAAGCTAACGATATTCTTGGCTACCGCATTACGGACATCATGTTCGAGGGTACTGACGAGGACTTGAAACAGACCAAGGTGACCCAGCCTGCAGTCTTCCTGCATTCGGTCATTACAGCCATCTGCATGGGCGATGCCTTCAAGCCTGAGATGGTGGCCGGACACTCCTTGGGCGAATTCTCTGCGCTGGTTGCTGCCGGTGCCCTGTCGTTCGAAGACGGACTGAAACTGGTGTATGCTCGTGCTATGGCTATGCAAAAGGCTTGTGAGAAACAGCCTTCGACGATGGCTGCCATTATCGGTCTGGCTGACGAAAAGGTCGAGGAGATTTGTGCCGAGGTCAGCAAAATGGGTAAGGGCGTCTGCGTAGCTGCCAACTATAACAACCCTGGCCAGCTGGTCATCTCTGGCGACATCGAGGCCATCAACGAGGCTTGCGAGCAGCTGAAGGCTGCCGGTGCCAAGCGTGCGCTGATACTGAAGGTGGGTGGCGCTTTCCACTCTCCGCTGATGCAGCCTGCCAAGGATGAGCTTCAGACTGCTATTGAAAACACGGAGTTCCACACGCCGAAGTGTCCTGTCTACCAGAACGTGGATGCCAATGCGCATACGGATGCTGCTGAGATCAAGGCCAACCTGATAGCCCAGCTGACGAGTCCTGTACGCTGGACACAAATTGTGCAGCACATGATAGCTGACGGCGCCACGGAATTCACGGAGTGCGGTCCTGGAAAGGCGTTGCAGGGCATGATCAGCAAGATCAACAAGGAAGTGAACGTACACGGGGTCGTAACTGAATAATCATCTCGACAGGATGGAGAAAACTCTGATATATCAGGTTTTTACGCGGTTGTACGGCAACCGTAACGTGACCCGCAAGGAGAACGGTACGCTGGCTGACAACGGCTGCGGAAAAATGGCAGACTTCACTCCTAAGGTGCTGAAGGAAATTGCCGATATGGGTATTACCCATGTGTGGTATACGGGCATTATCAGGCATGCTACACAGACGGACTATACGGAATATGGTATTCCAAGGCAACATCCAGCAGTCATTAAGGGAAAAGCTGGATCGCCCTATGCCATAGCCGATTACTACGACGTCGACCCTGACCTGGCAACTGATGTCAGGCTGCGTATGGAGGAGTTTGAGGAACTGGTGGAAAGGACACACAAGGCCGGGCTGAAGGTGATCATAGACTTTGTTCCCAACCATGTGGCCCGCCAGTACAAGTCCATATGCAAACCCCAAAGGGTGAAAGACCTGGGCGAGAAGGACGACACGCTGACGGGCTTCAGTCCGCAGAACAATTTCTACTATTGTCCCGGAGAGCGCTTTACTCCCTATTTCGACTTGTATCATGGTGAGCCGGAACCCTATTTGGAAGAGCCTGCCAAGGCAACCGGTAACGACCACTTCGACAATGCCCCAGGCAAGAACGACTGGTATGAGACGGTGAAGCTGAACTACGGTGTGGACTACTATGCCGGTAAGGTAGGACACTTCGACCCCATGCCGGACACCTGGAAGAAGATGACGGACATCCTGCTGTTCTGGGCGGGAAAGGGCGTGGACGGCTTCCGTTGCGACATGGCCGAGATGGTTCCGGCCGAATTCTGGGCCTATGCCACCCAGACGGTGAAGAAAAAGTACAAGAAGATGGTCTTCATCGGCGAGGTGTATAACCCCAGCGAATACCGTCACTACCTGTACTCCGGCTTTGACTGGCTTTACGACAAGGTGGGTATGTATGACACCATGCGTGCCGTCATCTGCCACCATGTCGGTACGTGGGCCATCAGCAATGTATGGAAGTCGACGGACGACATACGCGACCACATGCTGTACTTCCTGGAGAACCATGACGAACAGCGAATAGCAAGCGATTTCTTTGCTGCCGACGGCAAGAAAGGCGTGCCAGGCATGATTGCCTTGATGCTGATGCAGCAGAATCCGTTTATGCTTTATGCCGGCGAGGAATATGGCGAACGCGGCATGGACCGTGAAGGTTTCAGCGGCAACGACGGAAGGACGACCATCTTCGACTACTGGAGTGTGGATACCCTGTGTCGTGCAGACCAGAAAAAGCTGACAGAAGCAGAGCAACAGCTGTTTGACATACACAAGAAAACCATGCTCCTGGCCCGCAAGGAGAAAGCTGTGACCGACGGGGTGTTCTTCGACCTGATGTACGTGAACGGCCACTTGGAGCGTCAATATGCTTTCCTGCGCCATGTCGCGGGTGAACTGCTGTTGGTGGTGGTGAACTTTGAAGACCGTGACGTCGTGACGGATGTCAACATCCCTGCCCATGCCTTTGAATACCTGAATATCATGGAGAAGAAGGTGATAGCCACCGACCTGCTGACGAAGGAGCGACTGGCCATGTCGCTGCGCAAGGACGGCAGCGTGAAGATGCAGATTGCCGCCCGAAGCGGACGGGTATGGAAAGTGAAGTGCTAACCGAAGAATAAGGTAATAAAGAAAATAGCCCTGTAGTCTTTACTACGGGGCTATTATTTTGAAACGTACGCGGAAAGAATGCTCGTGTTCATCCCAGTTGGTTCCTAACATTTCGAAACGGCCTATCTGACCTGTCGAGCGCACATGCTTTCCGATGCAGGGACATACGTCATAGTCGCCAATGCGTACCAGTCGTAACGTCTCTGATGCATCGTCAGGCAGTCGGTCGAGCTTGACGTCTTCCGGAATCTCGTCGCGGGTGACAAACTCGAAGGTGACGGGAAGGTCTTCGTCAATGAGACGCTGCATCTCGCGCTCTATCTCACGCTCTTGCTGCCGTGACGGCTTTGAGCTGAGATGGAAACTCATCTTACTCTTCTTCCGTTCGATGTGTGCATTGTATGAACGTTCACAGCCAAACAGCCGAATCATGACTTGATTGAGCAAATGCTCTGCCGTATGCGCAGGGGGAAACTCTTCCTTGTTATGATCGTTCAGTATATAGTCTTCTGCCATAAGTCTCTCTACTAGAGTGCTATCTTCATGAACACGGGGAAGTGGTCGGAGTTTGTCAGCTCGCCCTTATAATAGGTCAGTCCCTTGAGCGACTGGTCGTGGAAGATGTAGTCGATGCGGACAGGCTTCTTGGAGTCACGCATGGTATACATGAAACCGCTGCCACACTCCCTGAAACCATCGACCATCTCGCCCAGCATGGTGTTGTAAACGTAAGAGTAGGGGACGTCGTTGAAGTCGCCGCAGACGATGCAGGGCTTTTCAGAACTGCGCTTCTCGTTGGCAACGGTGACAGCCTGGCCTACGCGGAACATCATGCCCAGCGTATAGTTGCCGTAAATGGCATCGAGGATGCGGCTATTGCTGACGTTCTGGTCTTGCATACGGAGCTTGTCAGCCTGATGGAGGGTGCGGTTGATGCCTGTGGTCTGCAGGTGCACATTGAAAACACGGATAACATCACCCTTGACATCAATGTCAGCCCACATGGCACTATTGTTCGTGTCGTCGAAAAGGATGGTCTTGTTGCCCTTGATGGGATAACGGCTGAAGATGACCATATCCTCGCGCCCTACCTGCATATAAGGAAAATACTCCTTGTAGCTTTCTGAGTTCTTCTTGTCGCCGCTGGTCTCGTTGTACTCCTGCATGCACAGGACGTCGACTTTCTGACGACGCATTTCTGCAAGGATGTCCAAGGCCTGGAATCCGGAGGTCTCACGTCCGAACATGGCTACGTTGTAAGTAGCTATCTTCAGGCCAGTCTTGCTATCGGCACTCTTGTCGAGTGAGCGTAACTGAAAGATGGTGCCGGTATAGGGAATACAGCAGGCTATGGTGACAAACGGTATGATTGCATAGATCCAACGCTTACGCACGAGCCAATAAATGAGCAGGAGCACGTTAGCTATAATTAACAGCGGCAGGATATAAACCAGCATGGCACGCGACGTATTACCGATAGGATTGACGTCGCCTCCAAAGAGGGCGGTGATGGTAAATACTGTTACAACAATCTGAACCACGAGAAACATCATGGATACGTATTTGTAGACTGCTAATTTTCCCATAAAGTATTAGTGTTTGACGTATTTTTCAACCATATCAATTAAGTCCTCTACACGGAAGGGCTTGGCCATAAATTCATCACAGCCGGCTGCTTTGGCTTCACGGATGTTCTCGTCGAAAGCATAGGCGCTAAGCGCAATGACGGGAATGTCGTGATTGACCTCTTTAATAATACGCGTTGCATCCAGGCCATTCATGTCGGGCATACGGATATCCATCAGGATAAGGTCGGGATGCTCGTCTTCACAATAAGTGACGGCCTCGATGCCGTTGCGTGCGCGTAAGAGACGGTATTGCTTGGATAGTACTATCTTCACCAGTTCGAAGTTGCTGTCCTCGTCCTCGGCAACCAAGACGAGCGGCGCTGTGGCCAAGTCTGTCTTGGTGGTTGAACGGATGGTGCGAGAGTTGGTGGTAGTGCGGCTGTTCTTGCTTATTCCACCGATGGTGCCTTCGAAAGGCAGTACAAAACGGAAAGTAGAACCTTCGCCCAGCTTAGACTGAACGCTGATGGTACCATCCATTTTCTCTACGATGGTTTTGCAGAGGGCCAGTCCCAATCCGTAGCCATTCTGATTCTCGGCATCGCGTGACACATAAGTGCCGAAAATATTGTTCAAATCCTCTGGTGCTATGCCTGAACCTGTGTCAGAAACGAAAAACTCCACCTCAGTCCCGTCATTGATGAGCCTGTAGCCATAGGTGATACTACCTTTTGAAGTGTGCTTCAGGGCATTGCTGATGAGGTTGGAGAATACCTGTGTGACACGGTTAGGATCGGTGTTGAGAGTCACCTTCATGTTAGGCTGGTTCCATTCCAGCTTGACATATTCTGAACAGCGGAACTTGAAAATGTTCAGAAGACTGTGGCACAGGTCGTTCAGGTCTATCATGCTGCGCTTGATGGATATTTCACCAGCCTCAACACGCGACAAGTCTAGAATATCATCGATAAGTGATAAAAGACGACTGTTGTTGCTCTCCACGATTTCCATATATTTCATGCGTTCCTCGGGAGAGTCCGTCTCGGCCATCACACGCGAAAAACCTTCGATGGCATTCAAAGGCGTACGAATCTCATGACTCATATTAGCCAGAAACAGCGATTTCATGCGGCTTGCTTTCTCAGCCTTCTGTGCCATTTCTTCGTAATGAGCCAATTTTTTCTTTGCAGCCAGTAGTTCCTCCTCAGTAGCACGGAGCTTTGAGTTGGCTTCCGCTATTTTCTGCAACAATACTTCGCGCTCGTCTTTATTCATGATATGTTCAAATTCGCAAATAATCGTTGCAAAGTTAAATAATTTTATTGGAATAGAAAAATAAAAAAGGGAAAATTTTTAGGCACGTTTTGCTTTTTCCCACGCTCCACTAGCCTTATGTGTCCTTAAATAGCGCATTCCGCGGAATACGTTAAAATTCATAAAAAGGAAATAGTAGCATACGTAAAGTAGCTTGTTTTTGCGTCCGTGGTTATCTAATAGCCATCCAAAGAAGGCAGCGAGGTAGAACAAAATCTGTAGAATCCAGATGACGTTATAGATAGTGCCGGCTTTCATCATGACCAGCAGGACGTTCAGGGGTATCAAAAGCATCAATGCTATAGGAGTGATGCTCCAACGCAGTACGCGGTGTGAAACAAACTGGAAGGCAACGACGAAGCGGCGGAAGGGGTTCATCATGCCACGCAACCACCAGCAACTTTGCAGTCCTCCTGCTGCTATGCGTCGCTTGCGCTTGGACTCTTCTTCCAGGTTGGCGGAGCCATATTCCATGGCATAGGCATCGGATGTATAGGCGATGCGGTAGCCTCGGTCAACCATGCGCATGGACATGACAAAGTCGTCGAGCAGCGCATTTTCAGGCATTGGTTCGTAAAGACGTGTTCGGATGGCATTCAGTTCGCCAGCTGCCCCCATGGCAGAATAGAATTCGCTGTCAAGGCGTTTCAGCGTGCTTTCGTATCGCCAGTAGAGTCCTTCGCCCTCTGCTGCTGTCTGGCTCTCGTTGCGGGCCATGACGCGTTTCTCGCCAGCTACGCAGGCTACTTGCGGATTCATAAAGCAGCGTGCAATCTCACGTACGGCTTGAGGATTGATGATGGTGTTGGCATCCGTCATCATAGTGATTTCGGTCTTAACCATGCTGATGCCATGGTTAAGCGCTGCCGTCTTGCCTTTACGCTCAGGACTGTATACCACTTCTACGTCAGGATATTCGGCCAGACGCTTGTTGGTGTCGTCGGTTGTCCCGTCCGTGACCCACATGATGTGCAGCTTGTCCTTGGGATAGTCCAACTGGTATGTGTTTTCCATTTTCATCTTGACGATGTCCTGCTCATTGTAAGCACAAATGAGTAGTGTCACTTCTGGTAGTGCAGGGTCAGCGGGTAAGGCTGGCTTTACGGCCTTACCCCTGACTATGCGCTTGATTTGTACCAGCAGCCATAACAACAAACCGTATCCTAAATAGGTATAGAATACAAGAAAAATGCATATCCAGAAGACGATTTTCAATACTGTCATGGCGTTATGGTTTTAGGAGTTTGTCTCAATCTCTTCCTGCATGTCGATGAATTGGTGATCATTGTCGTAGAACTCATACTGGAGGAAAGCCAGCTTCTGCGACGGAATGATACGAATACCTGTGCTGTACTTCATCTGCCACTGGCGCTTCAGCGACCAGAAGCCTTTGTTGATGTAGGCAGCAACATAGGGATGGACGTGCAGGTAAACTTTGTGAATGCCTATCTTGTTGACCAGGCGATCAATCTTACTCTCTAATTGGTCTGTAAACAGGATGGACGACTTGATTTTTCCCTTACCAAAACAGGTAGGGCAGGTTTCTTCTACGTTGACATCCATTGCCGGCCGGACACGCTGACGGGTAATCTGCATCAGTCCGAACTTGGACAACGGCAGGATGTTATGGCGTGCTCTGTCTTTCTGCATGTTCTGGCACATGCGCTCATAGAGCATCTGACGGTCTTCTGCCAGGTTCATGTCAATGAAATCAACCACGATGATGCCGCCCATGTCTCGCAGACGAAGCTGGCGTGCCAACTCGTCGGCAGCACCGAGGTTTACTTCCAAGGCATTAGCCTCCTGACCGTTTTCTGCGCGAGTGCGATTGCCTGAGTTAACGTCTACGACGTGCATGGCTTCTGTATGCTGGATGATGAGGTAGGCTCCGCGCTTGTAGTTGACGGTTCGTCCGAAACTCGACTTTAGTTGCTTGGTGACGTTGAAGTTGTCAAAAATGGGTACTGTACCCGTATACTTCTTGACAATGTCCTGTTTGTCGGGAGCTATCAGACTGACATAGTCCCTGACTTGCTGGTAAATGTCTTCATCGTTCACATAAATGCCGTCGTAGGTGGGATCGAACACATCGCGCAGGAGGGCAACGGCCCTTCCTGTCTCTTCATAGACCAGCTGGGGAGTCTTGGTCGCTTTCTGTGCCTTCGTGATGGTGTCTTCCCACCGTTTCATGAGGGTATTCAGTTCCTTATCCAATTCTGCTACACGCTTGCCTTCGGCTGATGTACGGACAATGACACCGAAATTCTTGGGACGTATGCTTTGGATCAGTTGCTTCAGGCGTGCCCGCTCCTCGCTTTTCTTGATTTTTGATGAAACCGATACTTTATCGCCGAAGGGCATGAGCACCATGTAGCGCCCTGCAAAACTCAGGTCTGCTGTCAGACGGGGACCTTTAGTAGAGATAGGTTCCTTCACTACCTGTACCAGTATTTCTTGTCCCTGCTTTAATATTGTCTGCACACTACCTTCCTTGGGCAGGTCGGGCTGGCGCGTAGCCTTGCTGATGGGATAAAGTTTCTTTTTGTCGCTCTGTACCTGCTTGAGGTACTTTTCGTAAGAGTTGTATTGAGTACCCAAGTCAAGATAATGCAAGAAAGCATCACGCTCTGAGCCTACATCAACGAAGCAGGCATTGAGTCCGGGCATGAGCTTGCGCACCTTGCCCAGATAGATGTTGCCTACAGAATAACTCTCCTCCTCGCGCTTCTCGTTCTGGTATTCCACCAGATTCTTGTCTTCGAGCAAGGCTATCGATATTTCCTTAGGCTGAACATCAATAATCAGTTCGCTTGTCATATATCTTACTTGTTTTAATACTTAAAGGAGCATACTCTTGAAGCCTGACAGCTCCTCTGGTACACTCCTTTCATTAATTCATTCTGTCATTACAGGCACTTATTTGCTCTTATGACGATTCTTGCGCAGTCTCTTCTTGCGCTTGTGGGTTGCCATCTTGTGGCCCTTCTTCTTCTTTCCGTTTGGCATAATCTTAAATATTAATGTGAATTATTTCATCTTGTCAATAAAACTCTTTGCAGGCTTGAAGGCCGGGATGTCGTGTGCATCGATTACCAAGGTCGTGTTTTTCGAAATGTTGCGTGCAGTCTTCTGTGCACGGTGCTTGATGGTAAATGTGCCAAAGCCACGCAAGTAGACATTCTCTTTCTTGTCTGCCATGCTTGTTCGAATTTCACTCATAAAAGCTTCTACAACAACGGCAACGTCCTTCTTGGGAAGTCCCGTTGTTTCAGCTATTTTGTTGATGATATCTGCTTTTGTCATTGCTCTTTAATTTAAATTTCTGTTTTCGGACTGCAAAGTTACTAATTTTCAATGTGATATGAAAATATTCTCGGCATTTTTTTCCAAAAAAATATATTTTTTGTATCTTTGCAGTCTAATTTAATGGTTTTATAATATGAAACAGACCAAAATCGTTGCTTCCGTCAGCGATAGACGTTGTGATACGGAATTTATCCGCAGCCTTTTCCTTGCTGGTGTCAACGTCGTACGAATGAACACCGCCCACGCTTCAAAGGAAGGTATTATAAATATAATAAGGAACGTGCGCGAAGTGAGCAGTCATATTGGTATATTGATAGACACCAAGGGACCAGAGGTGCGAACGACAGGTTGTGAAGCTCCCATTGAGTACAAGACCGGTGACGTGGTGAAGATATTCGGCCGGCCCGAAGTGGACACAACGCACGACATCATCAATCTGACGTATCCCAACTTTTCCGCCGACGTCTATGAAGGATGTCACATCCTGTTTGATGACGGTTTGCTGGACATGGAGGTCATAGGTATCAACGGTCCCGCCGTCATAGCCCAAGTGACGAACGACGGAGTCCTGGGTTCCCGCAAGAGTGTGAATGTGCCAGGCGTACACATAGCCTTGCCACCATTGACGGACAAGGACCGTAAGAACATCATGCTGGCCATAGAACAGGACATAGACTTCATTGCCCATAGCTTTGTTCGTTCAGCTGCCGATGTGCGTGCCGTTCAAGCTATATTGGATGCCTACAATTCGGACATCAAGATTATATCGAAAATTGAAAATCAGGAAGGGGTAGACAATATTGACGAAATAATTGATGCCTCCTATGGTATTATGATAGCCCGTGGCGACTTAGGTATCGAAGTGCCAATTGAACGCATTCCCGGCATTCAACGCCAGATAATACGCAAATGTATTGAGAAAAAGAAGCCAGTCATCGTGGCTACCCAGATGCTCCATTCTATGATTCAGAACCCGCGTCCCACACGTGCAGAGGTCACAGACATTGCCAACGCCATCTATTCGAGTGCAGATGCGCTGATGCTTTCCGGCGAGACAGCCAGTGGGAAATATCCGATAGAAGCTGTGAAAACCATGGCTACTATTGCCGAACAGGCGGAGAAAGACCGTATGAATCACCAGTACATAGCTCCGCTGGCATCAGTCAGCGATATCCGCGAATTTATGGCTCATGCAGCCATTGAGGCTACCATGAAGGTGGGCGTTAAGGGTATTATCACCGATTCGGCAACAGGTACGACAGCTCGTATGTTGGCAGCATTCCGCGGACTGCATCCTGTGTTGGCTATCTGCTACAATGACAAGCTGCAACGACTGCTCAACCTGTCGTATGGCGTTATTCCCGTCTACCAGAAAGAGCATATCGGCTCCGAGCGGCTTTTCCTTGCCGCAGTTCGCATGTTGCGTCAAAAGGGATATGTTGACTTGAATGACAAGATTGCTTATCTTAGTGGTAATGTGGGAGCAGGAGGCAGTACCAAGTTCTTGGAGGTGAATACTGTTAAGGAGGTGTTTGATCAAAACTACCAGTTCCATCTGCCTAAGGTAGAGCGGTGAGGGGATGTGAAACATGCGTAACGAGGTTTAAAAAATAAAAATAATAAGGTAGGACACTTAGTTTCTCGTTTTTTTTTATTAACTTTGCACAAAATTGTGTATTAACGATACATGGACCACATAAGAAACTTCTGCATCATTGCACATATTGACCATGGCAAGTCAACCTTGGCCGACCGTCTGTTGGAATTTACGAAGACCATACAGGTGACGGAAGGTCAGATGCTCGACGATATGGACTTGGAGCGCGAGCGTGGAATCACGATTAAGAGCCATGCTATCCAAATGGAATATGTGTACAAAGGTGAGAAATATATTCTGAATTTGATTGATACGCCGGGGCATGTTGACTTCTCCTACGAGGTGAGTCGCTCTATTGCTGCTTGCGAAGGCGCGTTGCTGGTAGTCGATGCCACACAGGGAGTTCAGGCTCAGACTATCTCGAACCTTTATCTGGCTATTGATAACGATTTGGAAATTATTCCTGTCATCAATAAGATAGACATGCCTTCTGCCATGCCCGAGGAGGTAGAAGACGAAATAGTTGACCTTATAGGATGCGATCCTCAGGATATCATTCGTGCTTCAGGCAAGACGGGTGAAGGAGTTGAGGACATCCTCAATGCTGTTGTGGAGCGTATTCCCTGTCCTGTAGGCGATGAAGAGGCTCCTCTGCAGGCACTTATCTTTGACTCTGTGTTCAACTCGTTTCGTGGCATCATTGCCTATTTTAAGATTGTCAACGGTTCCATACGTCCTGGTGACAAAGTGAAATTCTTTAATACGGGTATGGAGTATGATGCTGACGAAGTTGGTGTGCTCAAGATGGACATGATTCCACGTAAGGAACTCCATACGGGTGAAGTGGGCTACATCATTTCAGGCATCAAGAATGCCAAGGAAGTAAAGGTGGGTGACACCATCACTCATGTTGCGCGTCCGTGTGATAAAGCCATCGAAGGATTTCAGGAGGTAAAGCCTATGGTTTTTGCCGGTGTCTATCCTATAGATCCTACAGACTATGAGAATCTCCGTGCATCACTTGAGAAACTGCAGCTGAACGATGCCTCGCTGACCTTTGTTCCTGAGACTTCCGTAGCCTTGGGCTTTGGATTCCGTTGTGGATTCCTGGGACTGCTTCACATGGAAATCGTACAAGAGCGATTGGACCGTGAGTTTGACATGGATGTCATCACAACTGTGCCTAACGTTACTTATATGTGCTATACCAAACAGCATGAGGAGAAAGAGGTGCATAACCCGTCAGGACTGCCAGACCAGACTATGATAGACCATATCGAGGAACCGTATATCAAGGCAAGCATCATTACTGCTTCAGACTATATTGGTCCGATTATGACCTTGTGTCTTGACAAACGTGGCGAACTGATAGACCAGCAGTATGTTTCAGGCGGACGTGTGGAGTTGAGATTCATGTTGCCGCTTGGCGAGATAGTCATTGATTTCTATGACAAGTTGAAGAGCATTTCGAAAGGCTATGCTTCCTTTGACTATCATATAGACTCCTTTCGTCCCTCGAGGCTTGTCAAACTTGACATCCTGTTGAACGGAGAACCCGTTGACGCTTTGTCGACGCTGACCCATCAGGACAATGCCGTGACTTTTGGCCGACGCATGTGCGAGAAGCTCAAGGAACTGATTCCCCGCCAGCAGTTCGATATAGCTATTCAGGCGGCTATCGGTGCCAAGATTATAGCTCGTGAGACGGTGAAGCAGGTACGTAAAGACGTGACTGCCAAGTGCTATGGTGGCGATGTAAGCCGTAAGCGTAAATTGCTGGAAAAACAGAAACGAGGAAAGAAACGAATGAAGCAGATAGGTAATGTGGAAGTTCCCCAAAAAGCCTTCCTTGCTGTACTTAAATTAGATTAAAGACTAAACCTATTATATTTTATGACTACTATCGGACTGACAACAAGAGATGTGGCGCGCGAGCTTGCACGACGTTATAGCACCATGACCCACGATGAACTGGACGCCATGGAAAGTATTCTTGTGCCTATGAAGTTTCAGAAAGGAGAAACCATTTTGAAGGAAGGTGAGATTTGCCAGGCTATCTACTGGGTAGCTAAAGGACTGGTGCGCCAGTTCTACTATAAGAATGGTAAGGAACTGACAGAGTACATGGCAACAGAGAACCAAATATTCATGAGCATTGAGAGCTTGTTCAAGGAGCAGCCCTCTACACAGCAGATACAAGCATTGGAACCAACCATTCTCTTTGCGCTGCCAAAAAAGAAATTGGAACATGCGGCTGTCCGAAATGTCAATATACAAATGCTTTACCGTAAGATTCTGGAAGAGTCGCTCATCATCTCGCAGGTTCATGCTGACATGTTACGTTTTGAGTCGGCACAGGAACGCTATGCCAAACTGGTGAAACGTTCTCCCCAGCTTGTGCTTCGTGCGCCCTTGGTATATATAGCCAGCTATCTGCAAATGACTCCTGAAACGCTGAGCCGTGTACGTACTTCTGCACTCTTCGGCGAGAAGGAAAAAGAATAATGCTTTAAAAGAAGTTTTAAAACAAACTACAAAATGTAAACATATCCGGGAATAATTGACCGAGACGATCGGGACTATTCCTGAACAGTCCGAACAGGGCGCTGCCTGAGCCAGACATAGCTGCATAGGTGGCGCCCATGTCGTATAGTTGCTGTTTTACCCGAGCTATTTCCGGGTGTAGGGCAAAGACACTCTCCTCGAAGTCGTTGGATAATTCATCGCGCCACGTTTCCAAAGGCTGCATGACCACTTCGCAGCAGCATTTCTGTGGATAGTGCGGTTTGATGAGCGAAAAGGCTTCTTTAGTTGAAACGGGAATGTCAGGACGTACAACTCCGATATACCAGCCTGTCAGGTCCAAATTGACAGGTTTCAGTTGTTCACCGATTCCTTCAGCATAACATGGTGTACTTTTAATGAAGAAAGGACAATCGGCTCCAAGCCGTACCGCATATCCTATCATCTCGTCGTCAGATAAGCCCAGCGTGAAATATTCGTTCAGCATTTTAATCATGTAAGCACAGTCGCTCGAGCCTCCTCCCATGCCTGCTTGCGTAGGGATACCTTTCCACAAGTGTGCATGCAGGCGTGGAAGAGTAGGGAAGTCGTTCTTTAGCAACTGGTAGGCTCTTACCACTAAGTTACGTCCTTCGTCGTCGTTCATTAACGTACATTCCGTCTTGAAGGCTGGTGTATGGCGTGAAATGGTCACTTTTAAGTCGCAGTCCACGTCTGACGGAAAACCGTCATCCATTTGATGCAACTCCAAGGCATCCTTTATAGGTACAGGGTAAAAAACGGTTTGCAAGTTGTGATACCCATCAGGTCTTTTCTCAACAACATTCAGTCCGAGGTTTATCTTTGCTATGGGATATGTTATCATACGTTATCGCCCGTTTGCTTGAAGCCGAGAGTGTTTTTGAATCAGGGCTTTGCTTCCGGTTTTGCAAAGGTACGTAAAATTCATTGCTTCTGCAAATTTTTTCCGAAATAGGTTTGATGGTTGACGGTTTTTTGCAGATTATTTGCAAGATTCATGGAAATTGTGTACCTTTGCGGCAATATGAAACGAATATCTCTTTTTACTGTAGTGTTGCTGTCGACCATGTATGCAACGGCCTGTACCAATTTCATCGTAGGTAAAAAGGCTTCGGTCGACGGGAGTGTTATTTGCTCATACAATGCCGACTCGTATGGAGCTTTTATGAATTTGGCCTACTATCCGGCTGCTAAGCATCAAAAAGGTGAGATGCGCAAGATATATGAGTGGGATACGAACAAATATCTTGGGGAGATACCTGAGGCAGAAGAGACATGGAACGTGGTGGGGAATATCAATGAATGGCAGGTAACCATTGGTGAGACGACCTATGGCGGCCGTGAAGAGATGGTTGATTCTACCGGCATAATCGACTATGGTTCTTTAATTTACATAGGATTACAGCGTTCCAAGACAGCTCGTGAGGCCATTCGTGTCATGACTTCTTTAGTCGAGACCTACGGCTATTATTCGGAGGGTGAGACATTTACCATCTGCGATCCCAACGAGGCTTGGATACTTGAAATGCAGGGCTGTGGACCAGACCGCAATAAGTCGAAGGAACGTGTGGTATGGGTTGCTCGAAGAATTCCTGATGAAGCCATTTGTGGTCATGCCAACCAGAGCCGTATTGGCCGGTTCCCGATGAAGGATAAAGAGAATGTCATGTTCTCGAAAAACGTTGTCAAGTATGCTCGTGTGATGGGCTGGTACGATGGTAAGGACGAGGACTTTTCCTGGAAGATGGTCTATGCATTTCCTGATTTTAGCGGCCGGCGCATCTGTGATGCCCGCGTATGGAGTTTCTTTAACCACCATGTCTCAGGCATGGACCGCTATCTGCCCTGGGCCTTGGGCAAAGACAAGGACGCAGAAGATATGCCCCTGTGGGTAATTCCCGAAAAGAAACTTAGTGTGTCTGATGTCATGAGCGACATGCGCGACCATTTTGAAGGTACGCCAATGGCTATCGATACGCTTGACATTGGAGGTGGTATCTGGCAGATGCCATACAGCCCTACGCCTCTTTATTACGAAGTTGACGGCAAGAAATACTTCAACGAGCGTCCGACATCGACACAGCAGACTTCGTGGAGCTTTGTGTCGCAGATGCGCTCTTGGCTGCCTCGTCAAGTAGGCGGCTGTTTCTGGTTCGGCAATGACGACGGTAACATGGTTGCATATACGCCCATATATTGTTCGATGACAGAGCGCCCTGAATGTTACAATACTCCTGGGGCTGATGAGTTGAATTTTTCCATCAAAAATGCCTATTGGGTGGAGAACTGGGTGTCAAACATGGTCTATCCGCGTTATTCGATGTTGTTCCCGTCGCTGAAAGAGGTTCGTGACTCGCTGGAACAGGCTTATTTCGCTCAGCAGCCCGTCATAGAGGCTAAGGCTAAGGACATGCAACCCACACAGATGCAAAAGTTCCTGAATGACTATAGTATTCAACAGGCCCAGCAAATGCTTACCCGTTGGCAACAGTTGGCATTTTATCTGGTGGTGAAGTATAACGATATGACTGTCAAACCTGAGGAGAACGGCCAGTTCACAAGGACGGAACATGGATTGGGGGCAACAGTAAAGCGGCCCGGATATCCAACACCATATGCAAGGGAAATCATTCGTAGGACTGGTGACCGATATGTTGTTCCTAACTAAATCTTTCAAGTACCTGATGATGTACCGTTAGCATAGAAACTAAATTCCAATGACAAGAAGCCTGATAGTAAAGTTGTGTTTGCTGACAGCATTCGTGTTCCAGATTCAAGTATACACGATTGCTGGTCCTAAGCTGCAACGTGTTTTCTATTCATACGATGCTTCTTATGGCTTGGCCGACAATAGTGCCCAGACCATCAAGTGCACCAAGACGGGACGTATGGTCGTTACAACTATCGGGCACATCAATTTTTACGATGGCGACGCTTTTTCCCATATTGACCCTACTTCCGATGACATGTTTCCGCTGCCCAAATACACAGGACACTATCGGCTTTACTTCGACTGTTTCCACCATATATGGTTGAAAGATAAATATACGGTGACATGTGTGGATTTGATGACAGAACGATTTGTAGCCAATGTCGATAGTGTTATCAGAAGCTTAGGTATGGAACGCCAGGTGGACGATTTGTTCGCTGACGTTAATTGCCATCTTTGGATGATGTCGGGAAAGGAGCTCGTTGGTATCAATACAAGGAAGACGATACCTGTCTGGCTCGATGACGAATTGCAGGACGTGGATGTTTACAACCATAAGAAACTTCTCCAGTTTTTTGCCAACAGTACGGTTTCTGTCTTTGACATAGAAACAGGACAGCATGAGTATGATGCCGTTGCGCTAGAACCTGCCGAAGCTGC
>JAEEGL012786500.1_pt1 | contig 17846 bp, 15 predicted proteins | sample 9134231 | NCBI WGS metagenome assembly JAEEGL01 (sample SAMN16246548, study PRJNA631951) | gut metagenome | biome: gut microbiome; feature: rumen; material: fiber-attached | host: Bos | place: Iran: Karaj | collected 2018-10 | reverse complement strand
GAGGAAGAGAAGAGCGAGAAGGAGCCCCTCAGACTTTGGGGTAAGATTGAGAATGGCGTTATCGTTCCCGAGACCGCTCCTCTTATTACTTCACAGTGCATCAGAGTTCCCGTGCTTAACGGACATACTGCAGCGGCTTTTGTAAAATTCAAGAAGAATCCTTCAAAGGATGAACTGATAGCGGCGCTCAACAACTACAGCGGACTTCCGCAGCAGCTTAAGCTTCCTTCGGCGCCCAGGCAGTTTATAAGATATATGGAAGAACCGGACAGACCGCAGGTCGCTCTTGACGTTGATTATGAAAACGGCATGGGCATCAGCATAGGCAGACTCAGAGAAGATACCGTTTATGACTGGAAGTTTGTCGGACTCTCTCACAATACGCTCCGCGGTGCAGCGGGCGGTGCCTTGGAATGTGCTGAACTGCTCAAAGCCCAGGGCTATATCTGCGCCAAATAAACATCGGCAGGTATGGCGATATGAATGAACTGCAGTATCAGGTTGACCTGATGAATGCAATGAACGAAAAACTGAAGAATGACCAGAAGATGATGAAGATGATCATCGAGACGTCTACATCCGCTTTTGTCTACTACAACTATGAGCGCGATGAGACGAGGGTCATGGGCGAGTGGGAGAACTATTTTGATTTTTCCATAGTACGCATAGGCGACCTGATGAGGGTTGCCGACTGCGTTGATCCCGCTTACCGTGATGAGATCATCAAATGTCTTACGACCGAGAGCCGCCAGGAGGAACGGTATGTTGCTACCGTAAAACTGAGCGGAAACGGAAGATGGGTTGAATGCGAAACAAGTGTTATTTATGACAATGAATTCAATCCGGTCGATAAAGTAGTCAGATTCAAGGACGTCACCGTCGTAAACGACCAGAATGAAGAACTCAAATACATGGCGTATTACGACAGCATGACAGGTCTGTATAACCGCAATTATTTCATCAGCCGCCTGTCGGAGATGGTCTCCAATGCTGAAAAAGCAAATAAAGAAGTGGCCGTCATGTTCATCGACATAGATGATTTCAGAAGCATCAATGACGGTATGGGACTCGTTGTGGGCGATGAGCTCATGATGATCTTCGGCCAGTTCCTCGGGGAGTTTTCATCCGAAAACCTGATAGTTTCGCATTTTAACGGGGATATGTACTGCATTGGCATATATGATCCCTGCGGACAGACGAGCGTTGAAGCCGTTTATAATCTCGTGCGGAACCGTACCAGACATCCTTTTGTGACATCGGACGGACGCGAACTGAATATAAAGATAACGGCGGGCGTTGCAATGTATCCCGACGCTTCCAAAAATGTCCTTGAACTGGTCAACTGCGCCGAGATAGTAATGCTCAGGGCCAAGCACGGCGGCAAGGATGCCATCCAGTATTTCGATTCTGAGCTCCTTTCGGAATTCTTACAGAACCTGAGTATTGAGAATAAGTTAAGAGATGCCGTTTTTGACATGAACTTTGAGATGTATTATCAGCCCCAGTATGAAACGGTATCCGGTGAACTGCGTGGAGTTGAAGCGCTCATCAGATGGAAAGATCCGGACGAGGGCATGATATCACCCGCACAGTTCATTCCTCTTGCGGAAAAGAACGGAACGATAGTGCCCATAGGACAGTGGGTCATAGAAGATTCCATCAGGACCTATATGCAGTGGCGCAAGAACTATAACAAGCCGTTCATCCTGTCCATCAATATATCCGCGATCCAGTACAAGAGAGATGATTTTGTTGAAAAACTAACAGGCGTTATTGAAAAATACCGCATGAATCCCGCAGAACTCGAACTTGAGATCACGGAGACTGCGCTTATCGACAATTACAGGGATATCACGGATAAACTCAAGCTTTTGCATGAATACGGAATCAGGATCTCGATGGACGATTTCGGAACGGGTTATTCATCGCTTTCATACTTAAAGAGTCTTCCTATCGATACGCTTAAGATAGACAAGAGCTTTGTTGAGACTGTGCTTGAAGATGACAATACCAATATCATCATGGAATCCATCATGGGCATGGTCAAGAAACTCGGACTCGAGACTGTCGCAGAGGGCGTTGAGACGGAAGAACAGCTTGAATATCTTAAATCTATTCATTGTGACAACATTCAGGGATTCTTGCTCGGACGTCCGACACCTGAGAGCGATATCACAGATTTATTAAAGGGGTAAGTACGCAAAGCGTGCAAATTGGGGACTAAATGTTATCCGGAAGAAGTATAGAAAGAAAAAACCTTAATCATTATTATGACCGCGAGGGCAGTCAGATCCTCGTAATGTACGGACAGAGATATATAGGCAAATCATCTCTTATCAAGGAGTTTGTAGCCGACAAGGATCATTATTATTATTCTGCCCGTATATGCTCCGAACGCGAGCAGGTTTACCAGTGGGGCAGACAGCTGGGACGTGAAGGCGTCAAGACATCCCAGTTCCCTACATTTTCCGAGATCTTTGAAGCATTGCCTTTTTCAGGGAACGGCAAGCAGGTCATCGTCATAGATGAGTTCTCCCGCATAGTCAAATCCAGCGAGAATTTCATGCCCGAACTCGTTAAGTTCATCCATTCACAGTGGATGAAAAGACAGGTTCTGGTGATCCTCGTCAGCTCATCGGTCGGCTGGGTCGAAAACCAGATGGTATCGGCGATCGGCGAGTCTGCGTATGAACTCAGCGGCCTTATGAAGATCAGGGAACTGCCTTTCAAGGAGCTGGTTTCTTATTTCCCCGGATATACGATGGAACAGTGCATAGAGACATATGCCGTTCTCGGAGGATTCCCCGGACTCTGGCAGATGTTTGACGATAGAATAAGCGTCAGGGAGAATATCTGCCGTACGCTCCTAAATCCCGGTTCGATCCTTTATAACGAGCCGCAGCGTCTGCTTGAGGATTCGCTCAGGGAGACCAGCGTTTACGGAACCATCCTTTCGTCGATCGCCGAAGGAAATTACAAATTAAACGATCTGTACGAAAAGACCGGATTCTCAAGAGCCAAGATCAGCGTTTACTTAAAGAACCTGATCGAGCTTGAGCTTGTTGAGAAAGTCTTTTCTTATGACACGGCCGGCAAGGCCAATACACAAAAGGGTATTTACAGGATACAGAATCACATCTTGCATTTTTATTTTTATTTTCTGTATTCCAATCTCTCAGAAAGAGAGACATCTTCACCGAGTCTGTTTTACAAGCAGTTCGTAAGTCCCGCATTCAAGACTTATGTGAGCGGATACTTCAGACAGGTCTGCGCGCAGCGTCTTGAGGAGTTAAACAAAGCGGGTCGTCTGCCCATCCGCTATACCAAGAGCGGAGAGTGGGTCGGCAAGATGGGCAATATCGATCTGATAGCCCAGAACGATCAGGACCGTACGCTGCTTGTTCTGTGTAACTGGGATAAACCGATGATGACGTATGAAGATTATGAGAGGCTTCTCATCTGTGCCCGCAAAGCCAAGATCGGCACGGACTTCATTTTCTTATGCTCATCGGCCCGGTTTGACGAAAAGCTTCATCTTGAAGCCAAGGTGAAGAACAATCTGAAACTGATACCCGCATCCGAAATGTAGGTATATCTTATGCCCAAGGATCTGTTCATAGCTGAAAAAAAGAGTGTCGGCGAGCAGTTTGCCGATGCGCTTAAAATGTCTGATTCGCGTTCGCAAAAAGGCTATCTTGAATCGGAAGACCATATTGTCACCTGGTGCAGGGGGCATCTTGTTTCCATGTCCTATCCCGAGGAATATGATCCGAACCTCAAAAGATGGCGCTTTGACACGATCCCTTTTATTCCCGAAGAGTTTAAATATCAGGTTATATCTGATGCGAGAAAGGAATTCGGAATAGTTACCGGACTCATGAAACGTGAAGATGTCGGATGCATATATGTGTGCACCGACTCGGGACGCGAGGGAGAGTATATATACAGGCTCGTAGACCGGCTCTCGGGAGTGACGGATAAGCCGAGGAAGCGTGTCTGGATCGATTCCCAGACCGAAGAAGAGATCTTAAGGGGAATCAGGGAAGCCAAGGACCTGTCTGCATATGACAATCTTTCGGATGCCGCTTATCTGCGCGCAAAAGAGGATTATCTGATGGGTATCAATTTTTCACGCGCGCTTACTCTGAAATTCCAGAATCCGATCAAGGCATTTCTCCAGACTGACAAAGCAACCGTAAGCGTGGGCCGCGTCATGACCTGCGTGCTCGGAATAGTTGTCGACCGCGAGCGGGAGATCAGGGATTTCGTCAAGACTCCTTTTTACAGGGTCCTCGGAAACGTTAAGGTCGGGGATTTTGATGCGGAATGGAGAAGCACCGAAACAAGTCCTTATCACGATTCGCCTCTTCTATATAAAGAAAACGGATTCAAGAAAAAAGAGGATGCCGAAGAACTGGTACAGAAGCTTAAAAACTCACCCGTGCCGCCCATCCTTGAGAGCATAACCGATAAACCCGAGACCAAGAATCCGCCGCTTTTATTTAACCTGGCCGAACTTCAGAGCGAGTGTTCCAAGATATTCAAGATCTCGCCTGCCGAGACTTTGAAGATAGCGCAGGAACTTTATGACAAAAAGCTGACCACTTATCCGAGAACGGATGCGAGGGTGCTGTCGACCGCGGTCGCAAAAGAGATAGACAAGAACCTCGAAGGCCTGTCCAAAGGTCCGGTTCTTCCGAACTACGCTGCAGGCATTTTGTCACACGGCTCACACAAGGGCCTGGAAAAAACAAAATACGTAAACGACAAGCAGATCACGGACCACTATGCGATCATACCGACCGGTCAGACAGGGCAGTACAGATCGCTTTCACCTCTGTCCGCATCCGTATATGAACTGATAGTCAGACGTTTCCTAAGCATCTTCATGAAGAGCGCTGTCTACAGGAAGTGCTCGCTTGTGATAGCAGTCGGCGGTGAGAAACTCTTTGCTTCATTCAAAGTGCTTACGGAACCAGGATTCTTAACTGTTATCAGGCTGGAGAGCAAAAAAGATAAAGCCGAGAAAAAAGAGGATTCCGCCGAAAAGAACGAAAAAAGCGATAATGAGGAAGACAAGAGCATCGATCCCGAAACCCTTGAAAAGATAAAGGCATTAAAGAAAGGGACTGAGCTTGACATAAAGGATTATTACATCAAGGAAGGAGAGACGACTCCTCCCAAACGCTACAGTTCGGATACCCTGATCCTTACGATGGAATCCGCAGGCAAGTTCATAGAAAACGAAGATCTGCGTGAACAGATAAAAGGCGCAGGGATCGGAACGAGCGCGACCCGCGCGGATATAATAGAGAAACTGGTTAATAACAAGTATCTTGCGAGAAATCCGAAGACCCAGATCTATACGCCCACCATGCTCGGCGAGATAATATATGAAGTAGTAAAGGTTTCGATCAAACCGCTTTTGTCACCCGAGATGACCGCCAGCTGGGAAAAAGGCTTATCGGGCGTTGCGGACGGATCGATCACGAGCGAAGAGTATATGGGCAAACTGTCCGATTTTGTAAGCAGATACACGAACTTCGTGAAAAAAGCGGATTCGAATGCAGGATATTTCAGGCAGAGATTCGCATACGTGGGACAGTTTTATAAGCCGGCAAAAAACGATAAGGCCAAACAAACGAAAGATACCGCTGATAAACCTCAGACACAGACCGTATAGGAGGAACTGCTAAATGAGTGAGATAAAAGAAATGACCATAAGCGAGATGTATGACTTAAATGAGACGATCGCTGCGGGCCTGTTCGAAGGAAAGACATATCCGTGGGAAGTTCTCCCCGAGATAAAAGACTACATCATCAAGCTCGGAGAATCCCTGCCGAAAGACAAGTATGACGAGGTTTCGGAACATGTATGGGTAGCTAAAAACGCCAAGGTATTTGAATCCGCATATCTCGGCGCACCCTGTATCATAGATGAGGAAGCGGAAGTCAGACACTGCGCTTTCATAAGAGGTTCCGCAATAGTCGGAAAAGGCGCCGTGGTCGGCAATTCCGTGGAACTTAAGAATGTAGTTCTGTTTAACAAAGTACAGGTTCCCCATTACAACTATGTCGGCGATTCGGTCCTCGGATACAAAGCGCATATGGGAGCAGGTTCGATCACGAGCAACGTAAAATCCGACAAGACTCTCGTCGTTGTAAAATCAGCAGAAGGTGAGATAGAGACCGGATATAAGAAATTCGGCGCAATGCTTGCCGACAATGTGGAAGTAGGCTGCAATTCCGTCTTGAATCCCGGTACGGTGATAGGCCGCGGAACCAGTGTTTATCCCACTTCGAGCGTACGCGGACATATCCCCGCAGGCTCAATATTCAAAAATGCGAAAGAAGTAGTTAAAAGAAGCTGACGGTCATATTAAATATTGACGATTTGCAGAATTTTTGATACATTATCACACGGTGTATATTTGTATACATCGTGTGATTTGTTTAGGGAGGAGATAAATATGAAAAAGAAGATAATCAGTCTGGCACTGGCCGCTGCAATGACTATCAGTCTGTGCGCATGCGGCGGAGCAGCAGAGCCTGCAGCAACAGGTACTGATGACGCTGCTCAGACCACAGATACCGCATCTGCTGATGCAGGAAGTGCTGATTCCTATACAGTAGGTATCTGCCAGCTTGTACAGCATCCCGCACTTGATGCTGCAACACAGGGATTTAAGGATTCACTTACCGAGCTTCTCGGTGACAAGGTTAAATTTGATGAGCAGAATGCTGCAGGTGATTCAGCAACATGCGCTACCATCGCCAATCAGTTCGTTGCTTCTGGCGTAGATCTGATCATGGCCAATGCAACTCCGCCTCTTCAGGCTGCAGCTGCGTCAACCAACGAGATCCCGATCCTCGGTACTTCCGTAACCGATTATGCAACTGCTCTTGAGATCGACAACTGGAGCGGAACCACAGGAATCAATATTTCAGGTACTTCCGATCTGGCACCCATAGCAGATCAGGCAGCCATGCTCAAGGAGATCTTCCCTGATGCAGTCAAGGTTGGTATCCTGTACTGCTCAGCTGAAGCCAATTCTCATTATCAGGCAGAAGAGATGACCAAGAGCCTTGAAGCGCTCGGATCATATGAGATCACTGAGTATACTTTTGCAGATTCAAATGATATCGCATCAGTAACTACCCAGGCTGCTTCAGAGTGCGAAGTTATCTATGTTCCCACTGACAATACCGCAGCTTCAAACGCTGAGGTTATCAACAATGTATGCGCTCCCGCAGGTGTTCCGATCATCGCAGGTGAGGAAGGCCTCTGCAAGGGCTGCGGCGTTGCAACTCTTTCAATCGATTACTATGATCTCGGTTATGCTACAGGTAAGATGGCATATGAGATCTTAGCTAACGGCAAGGATGTAAGCACCATGCCTGTTGAGTTTGCTCCTCAGGTTACAAAAGAGTACAACAAGGCTCTTTGCGAAGAACTCGGTGTGACTGTTCCCGATTCATATGTAGCTATTGAAGAATAATCTTTAACATTGAAGAGCTCCGGAAATATCCGGAGCTCTTTTTTAATGCAGAAGCCTTTATTTTGTGATATCATTAATATCTGTAGTATTAAGGTCTTGAGGAGGAGTTTTAGTTGAATTTCATCAATCTGTTAAATGCCATGCCGGGCGCGTGCGCGCAGGGGCTCATCTGGGGCATCATGGCGATCGGCGTATTTATCACATTTAAGATCCTTGACCTTGCAGATCTGACCGTTGACGGTACCATGGCTACAGGCGGCGCCGTATGTGTCATGATGATGATCTCAGGTCATAATGTCGGCACTGCTTTGTTTGTTGCATTTCTTGTCGGCTGCGCAGCGGGACTTATCACAGGAGTTTTGCATACAACGCTCGGTATTCCCGCCATACTCGCAGGAATACTTACCCAGCTCGGATTGTATTCCATCAACCTTCGTATACTTGATAACAAAGCAAATCAGGCTATCAACGTAGACAAATACCATCTTCTTGTATCTCTCAGATATATCAAGGGTGTTCCTTTTTACAAGAATACGATCCTCGTTGTAGCGATCATCATAGCCCTTCTTGTAGCGATCCTGTACTGGTTTTTCGGTACGGAACTCGGTTCTGCAATAAGAGCAACCGGTTCAAACCACAATATGAGCCGCGCTCAGGGTATCAACACCAACGTTATGAAGGTCATCGGTCTGGTGCTCAGTAATGGAATCGTAGCTTTTGCAAGCGGCCTTTATGCGCAGTATCAGGGCTTTGCAGATGTCAATGCCGGACGAGGCGCCATAGTTATAGGTCTTGCCGCAGTTATCATCGCAGAAGTGATCCTGGGCAAGATCAAAGGAAACTTCGCATTCAGGCTTGTCAGCGTTGCATTCGGCGCAGTCATATATTACATAGTTCTCCAGATAGTAATGTGGCTTGGTCTTAATTCCAACGACTTAAAGCTGATCAGCGCGATCATAGTTGCCGTATTCCTTGCGGTTCCTTATATGAAGGCGCGTTATGCGCCCAAGAAAATCGTAAAGAAGGGAGAGAACGCAGATGCTTGAGCTTAAGAATATCCATAAGACGTTCAATCCCGGTACGGTAAACGAGAAGACTGCTCTGTGCGGACTGAACCTTAAACTTAATGAAGGCGACTTTGTGACTGTCATCGGCGGAAACGGCGCAGGCAAGTCGACCATGTTAAATGCCATAGCGGGTGTATGGCTCGTTGATGAGGGAACGATCACGATCGACGGAATCGACGTTACCAAGCTTCCCGAACACAAAAGAGCAAAATACCTCGGAAGAGTATTCCAGGATCCCATGAACGGTACCGCAGCTACCATGCAGATAGATGAAAATCTGGCGCTGGCTGCAAGACGCGGCAAGTTCAGAAGTTTAAAAAAGGGAATCACTTCCAAGGAAATGTCATATTTTAAAGAAAGACTTGCGACTCTCGATCTGGGCCTGGAAGACCGTATGACTACCAAGGTCGGACTTCTCTCCGGAGGACAGAGACAGGCGCTCACGCTTCTGATGGCGGCGCTTGTTAAGCCGAAGCTTCTGCTTCTTGATGAGCACACGGCTGCGCTTGACCCCAAGACTGCCGCCAAGGTTCTCGAGACAACCCAGAAGATCATAGATGCGGATCATATCACAACCCTTATGATCACCCATAACATGAAAGACGCAATAGCCCACGGCAACCGTTTGATCATGATGCATGAGGGCAATATCATCTATGATGTATCAGGTGAGGAAAAGAAAAATCTGCATGTCAGCGATCTGCTGGCCAAATTTGAAGAGGCAAGCGGTGGCGCATTTGCAAATGACCGCATGATGCTTAACTGATACAGCTTATTATTTAGCTTATGGATCCGAAATCGGTTAAAAAGGGCGATCTGCTCGCAAAAAAAGACAGCATATTGGAAAATCTCTGGTATATAACCGAAGGTTCCGTGATCATGGATTCCGGTTCATATAAAGTCACGCTCAAAAAGGGTGACTTTATAGGTCTTGCGGACTTTGACACGGGCGTTCATTCTTATACATATTATGCTGCAGCCGATTCCAAACTCATGAATTTCTCCACAAGGGAAAATCTGTATAACACTTCATTTTATTCATCAAAACCCGAGAACTGCAGAGCGATAGGCCTTTCATTGAACCGCATGCTCAAGGACTCGTATAATGTTTTGGCTGCCTTGTGTACGGCAAGTGAGACATTAAGCGCGCTGGTTAATGATTCGTATTCCAAGTACTGCGAATACACCCGTGAGGTTCATGCGTCGGTCGATGTGCTGTCCGCGATGGATGAAGCGCCCGAGCCCGTTATGATGAACGTCAACCAGAAGATGCTGCTCATCACTCATAAGAGCATGTACAACGCCCTGGCTGACAAGGATACTTCCGCAGAACTTATCTCAAACGGCGTTCTTGCCGGATACATGCTCCATGCGATCAGGGATCTTCATGATGTATGCAATTATATTGAATTCGTAAACGGCACCGTTTTGGAATGTCTGGATCTTCTGATGAGCGAGTCGGAAGATGATATATACGGAAGACTGGGCGACGTGGCGATCCGCGCAACCGCTGACCACCCGCTCTCGGAGCCCGTATCCGAACTCATGACGCAGATACATGATACCGTCAAAGAGTACAATCCCGAACTGGCCGAATCCAGAAGCTTCATATTTGAGCGCAAACTCCAGTCCATGGGCAAAGCTTCTTCGGGCGACAGTCAGGAGTCGGAAGAGGACAATACATCCGTTGCTTCCAAGCTGGTCGGCAGCATGAATTTCATATTCGAATACAGCTCATATCCGGAAGAAAAAGCCCAGAAACTCAAGGAAGCGGTTACCGCATTTAAGAAAGTCAAGGATCCTTTCTCTTCGGAAGATGACGTCAGACGTCTCCGCATGCTGATGGAAGAGGGCTTCTACCAGCTTTATGTTTCCGTTCTCGAAGCCAGCATATCCAATCCGGATACACCCGTGATCATCAAGATGTTCCTGAATTTCGGATATCTTGACGAAGAGCTTGCAGGCATGAAGAACGCATGCGAGCTGTACAATATATGCCTTACTTATTCGGGTGATAAAGACAAGGGCGTATTTACCGCATCCGAGTGGCTAAAAGCAATCTTTTCACGTGAGCGCGAACCCAGCATCAATGAGTTTGAGCAGAGCTACGAAGAGTATATCAAGGAACAGGTTACAAACGGACGCCTTAACCAAACGCAGGCCAAGAACGCGCTGAATGCGCCTGCGCAGAAAGTCATATACGAGCTTCAGAATATGTTCAGGCGTACGTCCAAGATATGTTCGGGACAGATATTGGCGTTCTGCCCGATATTCTGCGACTACCAGCTCATGCGCGGACCTAAGGAAGATCTTATCGATCCGCATATCATACTTGAAGCAATCGATCAGGTCAGGGCCGTGGATTATTCTCTTTTCTACAGAGAGACCATGTGCGTCTTCAGCGAAAAAGAGAATATACACGATGTCATCCATGTGGAAGTCCTGCCCGATATCATACTGATGCCCGTTGTCGGCTCAAGGGGAGTCATGTGGCAGGAGATCTCAGGACGTGACAGGACCACGCATTCGAGGATGATATTCCCGATCATAAATAATGAGAACCTTGAAAAGATAGTTCTTAAGGTTCTCGGCAACTACAGATGGGAGATGTGCAAACGTATGCAGGGTATGAGATGGAACGATGTTACCGATCCGTCCCTTACCAGTCTGTACTGTGACTATCTGCAGTTTTACCGCAAGAATTCCGATGTCAGTCCCGAGCAGAAAGAGAAGATCAAGCTCGGTCTTCAGAGATATAAACAGAACTTCAAAGAGTATTTCATCAACGATTATTCGGAGTATATCCGATATGAATCTGCGGGAAGTCCGCATCTTAACAAGATCGCCAGAAGCATACTGTTCTCACAGTGTCCTTTTAATGCCGAGATCCGCGCTAAGCTTGCCGAGAATCCCATCTTTGCGGAAGTATCCGAGAGATACCGCATCAAGAGCGGACAGCAGCTCCATAAGCTTGACAATATCGTCAAAAAGTTAAGCAGCAAAGGGCAGCCTATCCCTGTCGAACTCAAGAGAGAGATCGAATTCTATAATATGTAAACTACATATAGTCTTATTTCGGGCATCTATATTTAGTAGTATTTCTGTCTTGCGCCAACTACATCTAGCGTTTATAATCGAGTTTAGGATTTTTTGGACCTTTTTGTGTAGGAGGGGAAAGATTATGAACGAAAAAGTTACACCTGTCACAGATGCCAGACAGCTTGGCGTACCCAAGATGCTACTTCTGGGTATCCAGCATATGTTCGCAATGTTTGGCGCAACGATACTCGTACCTATTCTTGTTACGAGTTATTTCCACGGAGAAGGCCTGTCGGTTCAGGTAACCCTGTTCTTTGCGGGCATCGGTACTCTGTTTTTCCATCTTTGTTCCAAGTTTAAAGTTCCTGCATTCCTGGGAAGCTCGTTTGCGTTCCTCGGCGGTTTTGCTACCGTTGCAGAACTTGATTCAGGCAGATTCGCAGGAATGAGCTACGGCGAGAAGCTGCCTTATGCAACCGGCGGTATCGTTATAGCCGGTCTTTTGTATCTGATACTTGCGCTTATCATCAAGCTTGTCGGAGTTAAGCGCGTTATGAAGTATCTTCCTCCTGTAGTTACAGGTCCGATCATCATATGTATAGGTTTGAGCCTTGCTCCTTCAGCCATCAGCAATGCATCCACCAACTGGCTCCTTGCATTCATAGCTCTGGCCACCGTTATCATCTTTAACATCTGGGGCAAGGGCATGTGGAAGATCATCCCCATCCTCATGGGCGTTGTTGTTTCATATGTTGTAGCGCTTATACTTCATCTTTTCGGTGTTACCAATCCCGACGGATCCGCAATCCTTAACTTTGCATCCGTTTCTTCGGCATCTTTTGTGGGACTTCCTCCCTTCCAGCTCTGCAAGTTTGATATCACATCTATCCTTGTAATGGCTCCCATCGCTATAGCAACTATGATGGAGCACATCGGTGATATTTCCGCGATATCGGCTACCACAGGCGAGAACTTCATAGAAGATCCCGGACTTCACAGAACACTCATCGGCGACGGCCTTGCAACATCGCTTTCAGCTCTGTTCGGCGGCCCTGCCAATACAACATACGGTGAGAACACAGGCGTACTTGAGCTTTCACATGTATATGATCCCAGAGTTATCCGTATAGCTGCGGGATTTGCGATCATTTTAAGCTTCATTCCCAAGATGAGCGAGATCATCGGATCACTTCCTTCATCGATCATCGGCGGCATAAGCTTCATCCTTTACGGTATGATCTCTGCGATCGGTGTCAGAAACATCGTTGAGAACAAGGTTGATTTCACCAAGTCACGCAACCTTATGATAGCAGCCGTTATCCTTGTGTGCGGTCTCGGATTCTCAAGCGGTCTGACCTTTAATATCGGTTCAACCTCGATCACACTTACTTCACTTGCTATCGCAGCTCTTGCAGGTATCATCTTAAATGCGATACTTCCGGGCAACGATTATGAATTCGGTGTAAATCCCGACGGCGATATCAACAGAGGCATATCCATCAACCCCCTGCATGAAGATGTAGAACATCCTGCAGATGTAGATGACGGCAAATAATTATAGCGGAGAAATACAATGACGAATTTTGATAATGAAGAAAACATTTTTATAATGGATCATCCCCTGATCCAGCATAAGATCACCCAGATACGTGACAAGAACACAGGAACTCAGCAGTTCAGAAAATGTATCGAAGAGATCGCAACACTCATGGGTTATGAAGCGCTTCGCGACCTGCCGCTCATGGATATCGATGTTGAGACTCCCATAGAGGCTACCAAGTCACCTGTCATAGCAGGCAAGAAACTGGCTATCGTACCGATCCTCAGAGCAGGCCTCGGAATGGTCAGCGGAATAGAAGCTCTCGTTCCCACAGCCAAGGTCGGACATATAGGTCTCTACAGAGATCCCGAGACACATAAGCCGGTAGAGTATTACTGCAAGCTTCCCGCACCTATTGAGCTCAGGACCATAGTAGTTGTGGATCCCATGCTCGCAACGGGCGGTTCGGGATCCGATGCGGTCACACAAATCAAGGCGCACGGCGGACGCCACATCAAATTCATGTGCATCATAGCCGCTCCCGAAGGTCTGGCCAAGCTGCATGAAGACCATCCCGACATACAGATCTATGTAGGTCATCTGGACAGATGCTTAAATGAAAACGCATATATCTGTCCGGGACTCGGAGATGCCGGCGACAGGATCTTCGGTACCAAATAAAGCGTTAGGATTTTACTTCATGAACAGACATATATTGAACAAATCATTGCGGGTATGCATCATACCCGCAATCATCATGATACTCTTATCGGGATGCGGACGTGATGCCGCCCTGGATGAGTATAAACAGAATATGGAAGCCTATTATGACGGAATAGCCAAGATCGACAGCGGCATCAACGCTATTGATCCGGCAACCGATCCGGACGGCGCCAAACTGCTTGAATATCTGGATGCCCTTAATTTAATAACAAGTGATATGGCTGACCTTGAGGTTCCCAAACAGTTTGAGATAGTTGAATCCCTTGCGGATGAAGCTTCCGATAATATGTCCAAAGCCGTCATACTGTATCATCAGCTCTATGAGAGCGAGGACTATAATGAGGATGTGGCTTCCGGCGCTTATGAGTATTATGAGAGAGCCAACTTAAGGATCAGATATATCAAAGATATCCTTCACGGCGAGATGCCTGAAGAACTTGTTGTTGTAGAAGACTCCGGACAGGATGACGGTTCGGAGCCCGCAGAAGGGGAGAGTGCTGAGTAATGTTTGGCAAGAATAATGAGAATGCGGATCCTTCAATGATGCAGCCGCAGCCGGATCAGACACAGAACAAACCGCCGCGTGACAAGCAGCTGTTCTATTCGAGGATTACCGCACTTGCAGTAGTCGTTATGGCGGTAACTCTTTTGATATCATGCGTTATCATGGTACCGAGGGTTGTTAACACTTTTGATCAGATTAATTTGCTCATTGAAGATGCTTCTGTCATAATGGAGAATGCAACTACCACACTGGAGGGTATCGATGAGATGTCCGCCGAGATCAAAACGGCAGCCGACGGTATCAACAGTCTGGTGGATGAGAATTCCGAAATACTCACGGATTCGGTCAACAGGCTTAACGGAATCGATTTTGAAGGCTTAAACAAAGCCATAGCCGATCTTGAAGCTGTTGTCGAACCCATGGCTTCGTTCTTCGGAAGGTTCAGATGATCTATAGTTTTTGGATACAAAGGGTATAAGATATGATTGGAGCTGATTCGATAGTAAAGTGTCTTGAGGCGGAGGGCGTTTCGGTTGTCTTCGGATATCCGGGTGTTGCGATATGTCCTTTTTTCAATTCGATCCTCAATTCCGATATTAAGACAGTGCTTATCAGGACGGAGCAGAATGCCGCGCATGCAGCTTCCGGACTTGCAAGAGTCACGGGACAGGTCGGCGTATGCGCAGTGACATCCGGTCCCGGCGCGACCAATGTGATCACCGGTATAGCGACTGCGTTTGCGGATTCGATTCCGCTTGTGGTCATCACGGGACAGGTCAATTCGTCTCTCCTTGGATCCGATGTGTTCCAGGAAGCCGATATCACGGGTGCTGTTGAGAGCTTCGTTAAATACAGCTATCTGGTCAGGGATGCTGACGATATTCCGAGGATATTCAAAGAAGCATTCCATCTTGCATCAACAGGAAGAAAAGGCCCCGTACTCATAGATGTACCGATAGACATTCAGAATGCTCCTACAGCGAGATTTAAATATCCCGAATCGATCAATATGCGTACTTATAAGCCCACGGTAAAAGGGCATGCCGTACAGATCCAGAAAGCTGTCAAAGCTCTTAATCATGCCAAGAGGCCCATCATATGCGCAGGCGGCGGAGTTCTGCTTGCAGATGCATGCGAACTTCTTAAGAAGTTAAGCGAAGAGCATTCGATCCCCGCAGTTCATACGATGATGGGCAAAGGAGCGCTTCCTTCAGAGTACAAGCTCAATTACGGAATGGTCGGAAATAACGGCAAGCCTTACGCAAACCGCGCGATGAATGAAGCCGATGTGCTTATCATGGTGGGCGCGAGAGTGGCAGACCGCGCGATCAGCCAGCCCGATATCATATTTGATAATAAGACTCTAATACATATAGATGTGGATCCCGCCGAGATAGGCAAGAATGCCCAGGCTACGATCCCGATAGTAGGCGATGCCGCGCATATCTTAAGCGAGATCGTAGAATCCGAGATCACCTGCGATACTACCGACTGGATAAACAAATTGGAAGAGTACCGTGACACGATGGCCATTGTGCGTAAGCCCGATCCCAAGTATGTCGATCCCGGAGAATTCATCAGACGTCTCACAGACAGGATGGATGATGATGCGATCTATGTGGCAGACGTCGGACAGAACCAGATCTGGTCCTGTGCATATGCGATAGTCAGGGACGGAAGATTCCTGACAAGCGGCGGAATGGGTACCATGGGATATTCGATCCCCGCAGCCATGGGCGCAAAATATGCGCTTCCCGACAGACAGGTGGTTGCGGTATGCGGCGACGGATCTTTCCAGATGTCCATGATGGAACTTGCCACCATGAGACAGCACGGTATCCAGGGCAAGATCATAGTCATGTGCAACGGATATCTGGGTATGGTCAGAGAGTATCAGCATTATACTTACAAAGATAATTACAGTGTCGTTGACTTAAGCGGAAGTCCTGATCTGTCCAAGATCGCCGAGGCTTACGGATTTAAATACTTAAAGCTTTCCGATATGAAAGACTGCGACAGTGTTATAGATGATTTTCTTGGAAGTGATGAAAGTGTCCTCATGGAACTTGTCATCGATCCTTTAGATTTGGTTAAGTGATTCGGAGGATGTATGAAACGTATATATTCCGTACTTGTTGAAAACAGATCCGGTGTGCTTTTTAAAGTTGCAGGCCTATTTTCACGCAGATGCTTCAATATAGATTCTCTTGCAGTGGGTGAGACCGACTCGCCCGATGTATCATGCATGACGGTCGTATCATCAGGTGATGACCGTACCATGGAGCAGATAGAGAAGCAGCTTAATAAGAAGATAGACGTTATCAAAGTCCGTACTTTTGATGAGTCCGAAGCCATAAGCCGTGAACTTATGCTTCTTAAGGTTAAATATACCAAGTCTAACCGCGCAGAGATCCTGGAGATCTGTGACATCATGAAGGCTGATATAGTCGATATGTCCAAGACGCAGCTCATGATACAGATATGCGACGTTCCCGAGAGGACAAGAGTCTTGATAAGCATGCTAAGCTCAATCTCGATCGTTGAAGTCGCACGCACCGGGACGCTTGCCCTTCCCAAGTGCGCTGATTCTTGACAATCCCTTGTAGTGACATTAAAATCTTGAATAAGCGGCCAAAAAGCCGTGTGTTATTTCATGTCTGAAAGGAAAACAGTATGCAGCGTAAAGTTTTTCAGCTTCTGGTTGATAATACATCCGGTGTTTTGAGCCGTATTTCAGGTCTTTTTTCAAGAAGAGGATACAATATCGAATCCATAACCGCAGGTGTTACCGCGGATCCCAGATATACACGCATAACCATAGTGACGAGCGGAGATGATGAGATTCTCGATCAGATCGAGAAGCAGGTTTCCAAACTCATCGATGTACGCGATATCAAAGTGCTTGAACCCGAGTGCAGTGTGTACAGGGAACTTGCTCTTATCAAGGTGCGTGTTTCATCAGACCGCAGACAGGAGATCATAGCGCTTGCCGATACGGATAATTTCCGCGCCAAGATCATCGATGTATGCAAGGAAGCCCTGATAGTCGAGCTTACCGGCAATCAGGACAAGATAGATACGTTCATCGGTCTTTTGGACGGATATGAGATACTTGAACTTGCACGTACAGGTCTTGCGGGACTCGGACGCGGAATTGACAACGTTACTTATCTGCCCTGACCGGCAGATCAATATATGTAAAGGAGAACATTATGGCAAAGATTTATTATCAGGAAGACTGTAACCTGTCTCTGCTTGAAGGCAAGACTATCGCTATCATCGGATACGGAAGTCAGGGACATGCACATGCCCTTAACTTAAAGGAATCCGGCTGCAAGGTCATCATCGGTTTGTATGAAGGCTCCAAGAGCTGGGACAAAGCCGTTAAGCAGGGATTTGACGTATATACCGCAGCCGAGGCTGCAAAGAAGGCTGACATCATCATGATCCTTATCAATGATGAGAAGCAGGCT
>JAEEGL012341234.1_pt1 | contig 17846 bp, 16 predicted proteins | sample 9134231 | NCBI WGS metagenome assembly JAEEGL01 (sample SAMN16246548, study PRJNA631951) | gut metagenome | biome: gut microbiome; feature: rumen; material: fiber-attached | host: Bos | place: Iran: Karaj | collected 2018-10 | reverse complement strand
GAGTAGAAGCTAAGTATATATATGATAGATATCATAGAAGATATATTAGTAAATTAATTAGTTTTTTACTTAGAAAAAAAATAGGAAGTATTGTTTATATAAACAAATGTATGCTATAATAAAATTGGTTGATGATTATGAAAAGAATTATTATGCATATAGATGTAAACAATGCTTTTTTATCTTGGTCTGCTGTAAAATTATTATATGATGGTTATAAAATTGATATAAGAAAAATAGAGGCAGTAATAGGTGGTGATGAGGTATCACGTCATGGTATTGTTTTAGCTAAATCTCCTGTAGCAAAGAAAAAGGGCGTTAAGACTGCTGAAACATTAATGAGTGCTAGAAGAAAATGTAATAATTTAAAAATATATCCACCTGATTTTAAATGGTATCAGTTTATGTCTAGAAAGATGTTTGATTTAATTAGAAGTTATACTCCAGATATAGAGATATTATCTATAGATGAGTGTTTTTTAGATTATACTAAGGTATATAATTTATATGGTGATCCTATAAAGTTTGCATATCATTTAAAAAATAAAATATATAAGACTTTAAAGTTTACTGTAAATATTGGTATAGCAAATAATAAGTTATGTGCTAAAATGGCATCTGATTTTAAAAAGCCTAATAGAGTTCATACATTATTTGATGAAGAAGTACAAAGTAAGATGTTTCCATTAGATGTTGGAGATTTATATGGTGTAGGTAAAAAAACTACACAAAAACTTAAAGAATTAAATATTAATACTATATATGATTTAGCACATTCAGATGTAAATTATTTATATAAATATTTTAAAAATCAAGCAAGTATACTAATAGATAAAGCAAATGGTATAGATTATAGTGAAGTAAATAGTGAGGTAGTTGAAAGAAAGGGTATTAGTAATTCTACTACTTTTTCATATAATTTAACTAAATTAGATGATATATTAAATAAATTAAGAGCATTAACTGAAAATGTATGTATATCACTTAGAAAGAAGAATAAATATGCTAAAGTAATAGGTGTTACAATTAAAAATAAAAATTTTATAACTAAATCACATCAAAAGAAATTATTAAATGCTACTAATAATACAGATGAGATATATAGTGTTGCTAAAAAACTAATTATTGAATTATGGGATGAAGAACCTATTAGATTAATGGGAATAAGTTTAAATAATTTGACAGATGATTCTATGTATCAAATATCATTGTTTGAAAATATATCAAAAAAAGATAATGATGATAAATTAGATAAAATTATAGATGATTTAAAATTACAATATGGTAGTAATATAATTAATAAAGCGTCTATTAAAGATATATTAATTATTAAAAAGAATGAATAATTGTTGAAGAATATAATAATAAATAGTATAATAATTTTAGGTGAATTTTATGAATTGGATTTGGATTGGCGTTATAATTTCTTTAATCTTAATAGAATTAGTATCACTAAATTTTACATCAATTTGGTTTGTTATTAGTGCTATAGTTAGTTTTATATTATTAAAGTTAGGTTTTAATTATATTGTTCAAGTATCAAGTTTTTTAATAGTTGGTTTTCTATTTATAATTGTTTTAAGACCTATAATTATAGATAAATTAATTAATAGAAGAAATAAAATAATACATAAATTATTAAAGAAGTATCCAATTGTAAGTAACTTTATACCAAATGATATATTAAAAGATTTTAAAAAAGAAAGTAATAATATAAATCAAAATAAAAAGAATAAAAAGAAAAAGAACAAATAACTACACATTGTGTAGTTTTTAAACGTTATGATAAATAGTGTAAATGTGTAAATTTACAAATAAAAATATATAAATATATGATATAATTGTTATGGTGATGGTATGCAAATAAAATTTAATGATTTAAATATTAATTATATAAATTATGGTAAGAAAAATGTAGATACAATTGTATATCTTCATGGTTGGGGTCAAAATATAGAGATGATGAAACCAATAGCAGATCCTTTTTCAGATGATTTTAATATAGTTATTATAGATTTACCTGGATTTGGTTTAAGTGATGAACCTAAAACAGTATGGACACTTTATGATTATGTAGAATGCATTAAATATATATTAGATGAATTAAAAATAGATAATCCAATACTTATAGGTCATTCTTTTGGTGGAAAAATAAGTTTATTATATTCTAGCAAATATAATGTAAAGAAATTAGTATTACTTGCTAGTCCATATAGAAAAGAAATAAAGAAAGAGTCATTAAAGTTAAAAACATTGAAGACTTTAAAAAAAATACCAGGTATTAATAAATTAGAAGGATTTGCAAAGAAACATATTGGTTCAACTGATTATAAAAATGCAAGTGATACTATGAGAAAAATATTAGTTGAACATGTAAATTTAGATATTACTGATGAAGTAAAGAAAATCAAATGTCCTACATTAATTATTTGGGGTACTAATGATACAGCAGTATCATTAGAGTGTGCATATGAATTAGAAAAAATGATAGAGGATGCTGGAGTAGTAGTATATGAAAATTGTACTCATTATGCATATTTAGAAAGACTAAATCAAACAATTAATGTGCTTTGGAATTTTTTATAGGAGGAATATATGTTTTTTGGAATAACAATTTGTTTAATGTTACTTTTTGCACTATACAAGTCTAAGAAGGCTATGCATATGTTGCAACAAAATTATTATGATGAGTCTAATAGATATTTATATTGGATGTTTAAAAATTTAAAAAAGGTATTTTGTAATGTAGATATATTATTTATAACTGTACTTGCTTTTATGTTTATTAGTGTAAGTTCAGATTTTATATTTGGTTATGTATCTGGATTATATTTGGTTATTTTTATATTATATAGAACTGGTATAAAGAAAGAACAACAAAAGAAACCATTAGTAATTACTGCTAGAATTAAAAGATTATTTATAACTGAGTCTTTATTATATTTGATTCCAATTACATTTATGATATTAAATTATAATGAGAATAATATAATATTATATTTATTTATAATAGGCTGTATGTCATATCTTAGTTATTTTATAATTCTTATTGCTAATAAGATAAATATACCTATTGAAAAATGTGTATATTTACATTATAAAAATATGGCAATGAAGAAATTAAAGATGATGAATATACCAGTAATAGGTATTACTGGTAGTTATGGTAAGACAAGTAGTAAAAATATTGTTAACGATATATTAAGTGTTAAATATAATTCATTTGCTACTCCTAAGAATTTTAATACTCCATATGGACTTATAAGATCAATTAATAATTATTTAGATAAATTTAATGATGTTTTTATAGCAGAGATGGGTGCTTTTAAAGTTGGAGAAATAAAGACTACTTGTAAACTGATGCATCCTAAGCATGGAATATTGACTACAATAGGAGAAGCTCATTTAGAAAGTTTTGGTAGTCGTGAAAATATACAAAAAGGTAAATTTGAATTAATTGAATCATTACCTAGTGGTGGTTTAGCTATATTAAATGCTGATGATGAGTGGCAAGTAAGTTATAAGTTAAAAAATAATAAATGTAAAGTATTATGGATAGGTATTGATAATGATGCTGATTTAAAAGCATGTAATATAAAGTTATCTGGTAGTGGTACTGATTTTGATGTTAAATTTAGAAATGATGATAATTTATATCACTTTCATACTAGATTATTAGGTAAACATAATGTTTATAATTTATTAGCTGGTATATTATTAGGTAAAGAATTAGGTATGAATATTTCTGAATTACAACGTGGAGTTAATAGTGTAAAAACAATAGAACATCGTTTAGAACTTAAAAAAAGTGGTACAATAAATATTATAGATGATGCATATAATTCAAATCCTGTTGGTTCAAAAATGGCACTTGATGTATTAAAATTAATGCCTGGATTAAAAATTGTTGTTACACCTGGTATGATTGAGTTAGGCGATAAACAATATGAACTTAATAAAAAGTTTGGAGAATATATTAGTGAATCTGCTGATTATGTAATATTAGTGGGTAAAGAACAAACTAAACCTATATATGATGGTTTAATAGAAAAAGGATATAATAGTGATAAAATATATGTAATAAATAATGTTGTAGATGCATTTTCTATAATGCGAAGATTAGATGAAGGTAATACATATGTGCTTTTAGAAAATGATTTACCTGATTTATTTAATGAATAGGAGTGAAATTATGAAATTAAAATTAGGAGTAATTTTTGGTGGAGAAACAGTAGAACATGAAGTAAGTATTATTACTGCTCTTCAAGCTATGGAACATATTAATACTGATAGATATGATATTGTTCCAATATATATATCTAAAGAACGTATTTGGTATACTGGAAAAATGTTAATGGATATGGATGTTTTTAGAAATTTTGATGATTTAAAGAAATATGCTACTAAGTGTGCTTTAATAAAAAAGGGTGATAAGTTTTATTTACAAAAAACTACTGGATTATTTAAAACTAATATTACAGAACTTGATATAGCATTTCCTATAGTACATGGTAATAATGTAGAAGATGGTACATTAGCAGGTTTATTAGATAGTATTGGTATTCCTTATGTAGGTAGTGGAGTATTAGGTAGTGCATTAGGTCAAGATAAAGTAGTAATGAAACAAGTATTTGAATCTATGAATTTACCTATTGTTAAATATACATGGTTTTATGATTCAGATTATTCTGAAATACCTGATGATATTAAACAAAGAATATATGATTTAGGATATCCTGTAATAGTTAAACCAGCTAAATTAGGTAGTAGTGTAGGTATTTCATATGTAAAAGATTCTACTGAAATAGATAAAGCTATAGATGAAGCTATACAATATGATAATAAGATTATAGTTGAAAAAGCTGTTGAAAATTTATTAGAAGTTAATTGCTCTGTACTTGGTAATTATGCATATCAACAAACAAGTTGTATTGAAGAAATTAAAAGTAAATCTGATTTTTTAACTTATAAAGATAAATATTTAGGTAATGGTAAAGGATCTAAAGGTGTAAAAGGTGGAGTAAAAAGTCAAGGTATGGCAAGTGCTAGTCGTATTATTCCAGCTAGAATAGATTCTAAAACAGAAGAAAGTGTTAGAAATATATCTTGTGAAGCATTTAAAGCATTAAATTTAAGTGGTGTATGTCGTATAGATTTTTTAATAAATAAAGAGACAAGAGAAGTATATATTAATGAACCTAATACTATACCTGGTTCTTTAGCATTCTATTTATGGGAGCAATCAGGTAAATCATATGAAGAATTATTAGATGAAATAATTAATATTGCTATTAAGGATTATAAGGCTAGACATAAGAAAATATATTCATTTGATACAAATATATTAAATGGTTATGTAGGTGGTGCTAAAGGAGTAAAAGGGAAACTTAAATAGTTTCTTTTTTAATTTTGAGAAATATAAAAAATATGCTATAATGATTAAGTGGGAGATGAATATATGCCTAATTATGAAAATGATATGCAATATATGAAGATTGTTAGACATATTCTTAATAATGATGAATTTAGTAAATTAAAAGATATTAAACATCATGAACAAACTAGATTGAATCACTGTTTAAAAGTATCTTACTATGCATATATTATTGCTAAAAAACTTAGATTAAGTTATGAAGAAGTTGCACGTGCAGGTTTATTGCATGATTTTTATCTAGGTCAAGTTAAAGAACAAAAGAAAATTAAAGATAGATTATTATTATTTACAACAAAACATCCAGAACAAGCAGTTAATAATTCTTTACAGTATTTTGATTTAACTGATAAAGAAATGGATATTATTCGTACTCATATGTTTCCTATAGATATTAAAATTCCAAAATTTGCTGAAAGTTGGTTAGTAAGTTTTGTTGATAAAGCTGTTAGTTTTAAAGAATTTGGTTATAAGTTTTCAAATAAATTTTCTTTAATAACAAATATGTATTTATTAGTTATATTTAAATTTATAAAATAGAATCTTTAATTCTATTTTTTTATATGTTATAATATCTTTGTATTGTTGTTCCCGTAGCTCAGTAGGATAGAGCGATCGCCTCCTAAGCGATAGGCCGTTGGTTCGATTCCAATCGGGAACGCCATATTAGATATGAAACTACTTTTATAGTAGTTTTTTTTCTATTTGACAAGCAATTATTATTTGTGATATAGTTATACAAGCTATTATTGGACACCATATAATAGTTGGAGGATTTTATGAAAAATATATTAAAAGGAAAATATAAAAAGAGATATGAAGAGGTAGATTCATATTGTACTTTATTACTAGATAATATTGATTCAAATATAAGAAATGATATAATGATGGATATTTATGAATTATTTGAAGATGCTCAAAATAAACAATTATCTATTGATGATATAATTGGTGATGATGTAGAAAAATTTTGTACAAAGGCATGTAGTAATTTACCAAGAAAATATAAGATAAAATATATATATCAATTATTTAAATATTGTTCATTAGTTATATTAATATTTAATTGTTTAGATTTAGCATTTAATTATAATAATAATATATTAAGTATAAAAACAGATATTAGTTGTTTTATAGTTCCTATGTTTATATGTGGCTTGATTGCTATTTTTTATTCTAAAATAAATAATAAAATATCTAAAAAAAGAAAAATAGGATTATTCTCTAAAATATTACCTATTATATGTATAATTATTACTTGTATATTATCTTTTATTTCAACAATATATTTTAATATTGAAGTTCCTATATTAATTATTATTGGATTATCTATATTAATAATATTATCTTATGAAATAATGTATAGAAAAGATAAAAAAATTAATTCTGATTATTTATATACAGCTGCAAGACAAGAATTAAGTAATTCATCAGAATCATTAAAAAAACTAAATAAGAAATATCATAGAAGAGGAAAAAATAAAATTACTGAATTAGAATATATTGATATAGAATTAAAAAAGATTAATAAATCTTTAAAGTTTAATAAGTTTAATTTAATAGTACCATTAATATTTTCAATTATTGCTACTAGTTTTAATGTATTCAGTGGTAATTTAATAGATTCTTTATTATTTTTCCTTATAATACTTATTATTGAGTATATAATATTTATTCCAATGTATATTAATACTACTAAGTATAATACTATGTTATTAGAAAAATATTCATACTTTAAAGAAAATGAAATACCTATAAAAAAATGGAAATAAGTAGTATAATAACTACTTATTAATTTATTGGAGTGATATTATGGATAAAGTAGATAGATTTAAAGGATGTTTAATAGGGGGTGCATCAGGTGATGCACTTGGATATGAGGTTGAATTTAATAATTATGATAGTATAAAAAGAAGATTTGGAAAAAAGGGTATAACTAGTTATGTATTACATAATGGTTATGCTTTAATTTCAGATGATACTCAAATGTCTTTATTTACTGCTAATGGATTAATGAATGCTGATATTAATAATTTAGATTATATAAAATCTATTTATAGAGCATATTTAGATTGGTATTATACTCAAAAAAATAGAAATAAATATTATAGAAGTAGTTGCTGGTTATATAATATAGATGAATTACATTCATTAAGAGCACCCGGTCTTACATGTACTGGTTCACTTAGAAGTGGTAAAATGGGTACATTAGAAAAAAGAATAAATAGTAGTAATGGTTGTGGTGGAGTAATGAGAGTTGCTCCAATAGGATTATACTTTTCACCATATTACTTTAATGAAGAAGAAATATTTCTTATGGGTGCTTCAGTAGCAGCAATTACTCATGGAGGAGATCTTGCTATAATACCTTCTGCTTGTTTAACATCTATTATAAATAATATTGTATATAATAATTATGATATAGAAATAGCTACTATTAAAAGTTTAGAAATAGCAAATAAGTATTTTGATGGTGGAGATTTAAGATGTTTTATTACATTAATAAATTCAGCTATTAATATGTCAAAAACGAATATTAATGATTATGAAGCAATAACTAGGTTAGGTGAAGGATGGACTGGTGATGAAGCTTTAGCTATAGCAATATATTCTTCATTAAAATATAAAGATAATATTAAAGATGCATTAATATGTGCTGTAAATCATAATGGTGATAGTGATTCAACAGGATCAATTACTGGTCAAATATTAGGTGCATATTTAGGAATAAATAGTATTCCTAAAGAATTTATTAATAATTTAGAAATTAATGATATTATTATTGAAATTGCTACAGATTTATATTATATAAGTAATAAAGAAAATTCTAAAGAGATAATAAAAAAGTATAAAAAATTTCTTTAGAATTTTTTTTATATTTATGGTATAATTAAATAGAATAGAGGAGTGGCGTTATGAATAGTGATGATAATAGAAATAGTAATCAATCAAGCCAAGTACCAATGAATAATTATAATCAAGGTACTATGCAAAATAATCAAGTACCAATACAACCAATGAATAATTATAATCAAGGTACTATACAGAATAATCAAGTACCAATACAACCAATGAATAATTATAATCAAGGTACTATACAAAATAATCAAGTACCAATACAACCGATGAATAATTATAATCAAGGTACTATGCAAAATGACCAAGTACCAATGCAATCAATGAATAATTATAATCAAGGTACTATACAAAATAATCAAGTACCAATACAACCGATGAATAATTATAATCAAGGTACTATGCAAAATAATCAAGTACCAATGCAACCGATGAATAATTATAATCAAGGTACTATACAGAATAACCAAGTACCAATGCAACCAATGAATAATTATAATCAAGGTACTATACAGAATAACCAAGTACCAATACAACCAATGAATAATTATAATCAAGGTACTATTAAAAAGAAAAATAAAAGTTCATTTAAAGTATTATTATTAATAATATTTATTGTTATTGTTGGAGTAGTAGTATTTAATATTTTCCCAAAATTAGGTATTACTAATGGAAGTACTGATTATGAGAGAACAATAATGATTTATATGGTTGGTTCAGATCTAGAATCTGGTAATTTTGGATTGGCAACTACAGATTTAGAAGGAATAGATTATAATAAATTAAAAGAACAAAATACAAAATTAGTATTAATTGCTGGTGGTGCTAAAAGATGGCATAATAGTTATATAAATAGTGATGAAACATCTATATATGAATTGACTGCTGATGGATATAAGGTAGTAAAAAAACAATCAATACAAAATATGGGTGAACCAAATGTACTAAGTGAATTTTTGAATTATGCTCATGATAATTATAAATCTAAAAAATATGATTTAATTTTTTGGGACCATGGACTAGGTGTACTTGGTAGTGAAAGTGATGAAAAATCAAATGATCTTTTATTTTTATCTGAGATTAATTCTGCATTAGATAAATCTGTTTTCTCTGAAAAAAATAAGTTAGAATTAGTAATGTTTAGAACATGTTTAAATGGAACTATAGAAGTTGCTGATACTTTAAAAAAATATTCTAAGTATATGGTAGCATCCGAAGAAGTAACTAATGGTTATTTTGGAAATAGTTATTTAAAATTCTTGAATGATATAAAAAAATCAGATGATGGTAAAAATTTTGGAATTAAGGCAGTAGATGCATATAAGGAATATATAGATTTATATAATAATTTTAATTCTCGTGAATTAATATATTATACTTATTCAGTTATAGATTTGTCTAAAATTGATGATCTAGAAAAATCTATTAATGATTTTGTTTCATCTATAAATGTATCTTCAAATTATAATGAAATATCAAGAGTAAGAGCAAATTTATTACAATATGGTGCTATAGAGCCAATTTATGATTCAGTTGATTTATATAATTTGGTTGATAAATTAAAACATTTGAATACATCTAAAGCTAATAATTTTTTTGATGCATATTCTAAAGCAGTAGTTTATAATAATTCTACAGATAAAAGATCTAATGGTATAAGTGTATATTTTCCATATAATGGTGATAAGAATTCAAGAAATGCTATTTTAACTAAATATTATGATTTTAAGGATTTAAATGGTTATAAAACTTTTATTACATCATTTAATAATATTAGAAGTAATTCTACTTATAAATCAAATTTTTTAGGTAATACTGCTACATTAAATATAGTAAACAATGATTCTGATTTCAATTTAGAGTTAACTGATGAACAAGTAAAGAATTATTCAAGAGCTGGTTATATAGTTTTTAGAGATAATAAAGATGGTACATATTTACCGGTATATAGTGGAAAGAATGTTACATTAGAACAAAACACTTTAAAAGCTAATATTAAAGATAGACAATTAAAAGTAATTGATAAGAATGATAAATCAGAAGGAATTATTACACTTATAGAGACTAATGAAACTGATGAAAATATATTTTATAAAACTAATGTTATATTAGAAAACTTTGAAGATAAAGATCCTAAGAATTGGATAATGACAAATGCTGAAATGAATTTAATACTTGATAAAAAGGATAATTCTATTAAAATAGGTTCTATATTATCAAGTAATAAAAATAATAATGATAAAAGTGAGAAAAAAACAGAAAACTTTGCTAAATTACCATATGTATCTTTAGTTAATTTAGATGATTATACTCATGTTGTATTTGGTAGTAGTAGTTATAAAATATTAGATTCAAATGGTAATTATAATGAAAAATGGGATAGTAATGGAATTTTTACAGGACAAGAAATTAAACCTGCTAATTTAGAATTTAAATTACAAGATTATAATGATGGATATAATTATTATGCAGTATTTGGTATAAGGGATACTAATAATAATTTATCTTATTCTAAATTAGTTAAAATGAAATAGGAGCATTTATATGCTTCTTTTTGTATGTTATAATTATATATAGATTTGGTGATAGTATGATAAATATAATTAGAAATAAATTATTAAAAAATCCTAATAGTAAATTGAGTATTGAAGAATTAAATATATTATATGGATTAGATTGTGATTTTATAGATGAACTAGTTGAATGTAGATATAAAAGAGATAAATATGAAGATTTTTGTTTTATATTTGATAAGAACAATGTAGCTTGTACACCACTGAATATAAATGAAAATACTATTTGTTATATTGGTGATTTAATAATTGATAAAGTATTACCTACGTATAATTTAAAATATATATATGGTAATTTAAATAATTCATACGGATTAGATTGTTTAAAAAGAATAGGAGGTTCTGATTTTTTTAATAATTTAGAAGATTCAAATGGATTAATTAATTTAGAAGAAATAGGAGATTATGCAGATTTTGAAAGTTTAGAAAGTGCTAAAGGATTAGAAATTTTAAAATATATTGGTGGTCTTATTAATTTTAAAAATTTATTAACAGTAGATGATTTAAAGAAATTAGAAGATAGAATTATTTTAGATATGTATGTTAGAATGAAAAATAAGATTAAGTCAATGAAAAAAGTATTAGTAAGGAAGTAGATATAGTATGTATAGTGTTGATATAATAAAGAAAGATTTAAAAAATCTTTTAGATGAAAGAAGATATAATCATAGTTTATTAGTTGCTGATAGTTGTAAATCATTAGCAAGTCATTATAAATTAGATCAAGATAAAGCTTATATAGCAGGTTTATTACATGATATATGTAAATGCTTTTCTAATGAAGAAAATAAATATTATGTAGATAAATATAATATAGATAGTGATTATTTGAGTGATAATCTAAAACCTGTATTACATGGAATAATAGGATCATACTATGTTAAAGAGAAGTATAATATGGATGATGAAATATGTAATTCTATAAAATATCATACTTTAGGTAATCCTAATATGACTTTATTTGATAAAATTGTACTTGTATCAGATAAGATAGGAAGAGTTAATCCTGATAAGTATTTAATTGATTTAGCATATGATAATATTGATGCAGCAGTTATATATATATTAGAAAAACAAAAAGATAAATTAGAGTCTCAAGGAAAAAATATGCATAATGATTCAATTGAGTTACTAAACTTGTTAAAAATGTGATATAATTTTTTTGAGCAATAGTGATAGGATTTAATCCTACTTTAGCGAGTCGCTAAGGGACAGTTATATCATGGATAATAATTGTACTATGTCAAAGTACTACCCTACACTAAAGTGTAGGCGCAAGCTTATAGTACATTTCCATATTACAATATCTTTAGTATTGCTCTAAATGGAGGTAATAAAATGTGGAAATATGCTGATAAAAAAATATGCAATGACTTTTTATTATCTCTTAATCTTATTGATAATAAGAAAGATAATGAAATAATCAAAGAAATATATGCTATAAGTAATAAGACAGAAAATAATTATAATATTTTTAGAATAACAAAACATAGTGGTGGATATAGAACTATATATGAACCTAATAGTGTATTAAAACATATACAAAAACAAATACTTAAAAATGTATTATATACTAGAAGTATATCTAAATATGCTAAAGCATATTCAAAAGGAACATCACTATTAGATAATGCATCACCTCATGTTGGTAAAGATATAATATTAAAATTAGATATAAAAAGTTTCTTTGATTTCATTACTTTCAGTAATATATATAAATCATGTTTTGGATTAGAATATTTTCCTAAACAAATTGGAATGTTACTTACTAGTTTAGTAACATATAATGATTTTTTACCTCAAGGAGCACCTACTAGTTCTTATATATCTAATCTAGTTATGAAAGATTATGATGAAGAAATAGGTAAATGGTGTAATGAAAGAAATATTGAATATACTAGATATTCTGATGATATGACATTTTCAGGAGATTTTGATCCTAGTGAAGTAATAAAAATAGTAAGAAAATATTTATATAAACTTGGTTTAAAAATAAATAATAAAAAGATACATGTAATTAAGAATTGTTATTGTCAAAATGTAACAGGTGTTGTAGTGAATGAAAAGTTACAAGTATCAAGTAAATATAGGAAAAAGATAAGACAAGAAATATATTATATTAAGAAATATGGTATTGATTCTCATTTAAAAAGAATTAATATGAAAGATAAAAATAAATATTTAAAAAGTTTATATGGAAAAATATTATTTGTATTACAAATTAATAATAATGATAAAGAATTTATTGAATACAAAAAATATATATTAAAAATTATATAATATTTTTAATATTTTTTTTATCTTTAATAGTTAGGGAGAAATTTGGTTTATGTTTAATGAAGATTTTGATAATAGAAAAAAAATAGATTTTTTTAATAGTTTAAGAAAAGATGGTTTATTAGCACTTATAAGTAATGATTATATTAATATGTATAAGGTTAAATCTAATGATAAATTAGAAAAGTTAATATTAGATATTAAAAATAATTTTGATGAAATATATAGTATTTTATTTATTAGAGATGATAAGTTTATGAATGAAGTTATTAATAATAGTTATAATCCTTTTTTTAAGAATATGGTAAGTTATCATCCTACTACTAAAGAAGAAATCTATGATTATTATGATTTGTTTGATAAATCAAATATAGATAAATTTTATGAAGAAAATTCAATTAGTATTGAAAATAATTTAGTTATAGATGATAAAATGTCTACTACTATATTAAAAAAAGAGAGTATTGATGAAACAATAAATAGAATTGCTGATAATAGAGTTACATGTTTATTTAAAAAGAATTCTAAGTTAGCTGAAATATTATTAAGTATAGATAATTATTTTAATTTAGATTTTATTGCTCAAATAGTTTGTCAATTTTTAAATTCTATAGATGTAGATTTTTCTAGTAATCAGTTTAAATCATTAGATAGTAATGAAGATAGAATAATGTTAATGAAATATACAGTTAAAGAAAATAGTTTATCTTATGAAGAAAAGATTATGATTGTAAAAGATATATTAAATGCTTTTGATATTGAGTGTATATATTCAAAAAAAGTAGAAGAATTACTTAATACTGATAATCAATTATTATTAGAATATGCTAAACATAATACATATATATTAGAAAATAGTGAGTTTACAAAAATATATAATGAAATAATAAATAATACTGATAAAAAATATATAAAAAGAATTTCAAATTAAGAAATTCTTTTTATTATTCAACCTCTAGTTGAGTTAATTAAACTTATAAGTTATTTAATAATTAATAATAATTATATATAATTATTTTGTAGGAGGTATTATATGAAAAAATTACTAGTAGTAAGTGCTGTATGGTGTCCATCGTGTTTGATACTTAATAAGCATTTAAAAAAATTAAATGAAGATATTGAAATAGAAATTACTAAATTAGATTATGATTTAGATGAAGATATAGTTGAAGAATATAATGTTGGAGAAAAATTACCTGTCGTAATATTATTAGATAATGATAAAGAAGTTTCTAGATTAATAGGTGAAAAAACATATGATGAATTATTAAGTTTTGTTAAGGAGAGTAAGTAATGAAGAAATTATTATGGATAGTTGTATTTTTATTAATGTTAATACCTATTAATTCTAATGCTATATCAAATGATTATAAAGATAGAGTACATGATATAGTAGATAAAAAAGTAGAAGATGATAAAATAAATATTTATTTTTTTAGAGGTGAAGGTTGTCCTCATTGTGCACAAGAAGAAAAATGGTTAGAGAGTATAAAAGAAGAATATGGAGATTATATTAATATATATGATTATGAAGTATGGCATAATGATGATAATCTAAAAAAATATGATGAAGTAAAAAAAGAATTAGGTTCAGATTCTACAAGTATTCCTTTTACAATAATAGGTGATAATTATTATGTAGGTTTTTCAGATATAATATCTGATAAGATGGAAAATCAAATTAAATTATATTTAGATTTAGATGCTAAAAAAGATGAATATAAATTACCTATTATAGGTAAAGTAGATGCTAAAGATGTATCTATACCTTTAGTAGCAGTAGTACTTGGATTTATAGATGGATTTAATCCATGTGCTATGTGGATATTATTATTTTTAATTAATATGTTATTTAGAATGGAAAATAAAAAAAGAAGTTGGATATTAGGTTTTACATTCTTACTTGTATCTGGTTTAGTATATTTCTTATCTATGTTAGGTATTAATTTAGTATTAGGTGTAATAGCTATTAAATGGATTAAGATATTACTTGCTATATTTATACTTGTTGCTGGTATATGTAATTTAAAAAAATATTTAAAAACTAGAAAAGAAGAAGCAGGATGTACAGTAGTAGATAAAAATAAAAGAAAGAAATTATCTAAAAAGATGAATAAAATTACAAGTGAAAAAAATATCTTTTTAGCACTCTTAGGAGTAATAGTACTTGCTGCTAGTGTAAATTTAGTAGAACTTGCTTGTTCATTAGGGTTTCCTGTTATATTTGCTGAAATATTAGATATTAATAAAGTAACAGGTATTGGTAAGATTATGTATTTATTATTATATATTTTATTTTATATGTTAGATGATATTATTGTATTTACTATATCTATGATAACTTTACAAGCTACTGGAATAACAAATAAATATAATAAGTTATGTACATTAGTTAGTTCTATAATAATGATTATAATGGGAATATTATTATTATTTAAACCTGATTGGTTAATGTTAAATTTTTAGGAGGTATATTATGATATATTTAGATTATGCTGCTAATACTCCAGTTGATGAAGAAGTATTAAAAAGTTATGATGAGGCTGCTATAAAATATATAGCTAATCCTAATAGTAGTCATAAATTAGGTAAATTAGCTCAAGATAAAATAGATGAATGTTCTAAGTTTATAGCAGACTATTTTAAAACTGATAAAGAAAATGTTATATATACAAGTGGTGCTAGTGAATCAAATAATTTAGTAATAAAGGGTGTATGTGAAAGATATAAAAATATTGGTAATCATATAATAATATCTAGTTTAGAACATTCTTCTATAGTAGCGCCTGTTAATTATTTACAACAAAATGGTTTTGATGTAAGTGTTATATCTGTAGGTAATGATGGAAAAATTAATCTAGAAGAATTAAAAAGTTCTATTACTGATAAAACTATATTAGTTAGTATTTGCTCAGTAGATAGTGAATTAGGTACTATACAACCTATACAAGAGATAAGAAATATTATTAGTAATTATCCTAATTGTATATTTCATACAGATGCTACTCAAGCTATAGGTAAAATAGATATTGATTATACTGGAGTAGATTTTATAACATTCACTGCTCATAAATTTTTTGGATTAAATGGTAGTGGTGCTTTAATAAATGTAAGTGGTAAAAAAATAGTACCACAAATACATGGAGGTAAGAGTACTACAATATATAGAAGTGGTACTCCAGTAATATCAAATATAGTATCTTTAACTAAAGCATTTGAACTAGCTATAAATAATTTAGAAAATAGATATAATTATAATAGTAATTTAAATAAATTATTAAGAGATAAATTATCTAATTATAATATACATATTAATAGTCCAATAGATGCATTACCTAATATATTAAATATTAGTTTAATAGATAAAGATAATAAAGAAATAGTTAAAAAATTAGAAGAAAATGATATATATGTATCAACAACTACTGCTTGTTCACTTTCTAATATGCCATCTAAATCAGTATTAGCTATTACTAATGATGAAAAATTAGCTTCTAATACTATTAGAATCAGTATTTCACATTTAACAAATGAAGAAGATATAAATAAATTTATAGATATTTTTAATGAATGTATGCTATAAAAATATTTATATTTTTTTAATTTTAGTAAATAATAATAAAGAAAGTTTATTTGACAAATATCATATATGAATATATAATTAATGTATAATAGGAGGATATAATAATGAAGAAAATAATGAAAAGATTACTAGCGTTTGTAATAGTATTTATTTCAGTTGTTATGTGTACATCAGTTGCAAATGCAGAATTTAATGATTATAAACATTGGTCTAAAATGAAACCAGGAGATGTAATTTATTTTGATACAACAAATTACAATTGGGAAAATGTTTATCTTTATATCTGGGAACAAAATACTTTAGAAAATTATACTTCATGGGAAAATTCACCACAAATGCAACCAGTAGAAGGTAAAGATAATTTATATAAGTTTGTTGTTACTGATGATATGGGCGAAAAATATGACATGATTATATTCCAAAATGGTTTAGGTGGTTCTGATAATCAAACAATTGATATCGGATTTATAGAAGATGGATTTGTTTATAAATTAAAAGAAAATGAAGTAGATGCTAATGGTTGTCATAAAGGATATTGGTATTTATATGATAATAGTGATATTATTAATCATTTAAATAATGTTAAATCATATAAAGATGATAAAGAATATTATACTTCTGAATCATATGGAAATTTAGATGAATTAATAGCACAAGCAGTAACTGAATCAGAACAAGAAATGGTATTATTTTCTAGACAAGTAGATAATCATGATACAAATGATTATTATATGCAAATAGAATTAACTTTAAGTAATATAGATGATATTATAGATAATTTAGTAGTAGATAAATCAAAATTACAAGATTTAATTGATGAAATAGAAAATGATCAGAATAATATTGAAAATACATATACACCATCTACAGTTCAAGCATTATTTGATGAAGTAGATAATCAAAAACAAATTTTAAATGGTGATGTAACAGTTGATGATATAAAAGATGGTATAGATGCATTAAATGATGCTAAAAATGCATTAGTTGAAAAAGCAGATAAAACAGCATTAAATGAATTATTAGATGAAATATCACAACTTAATGAAGATGATTATACACCAAGTACATTTAGTGATATGAATAATACTAAAGCAGGTGCTCAAGATATATTAGATAATCAAGAAAT
>JAEEGL010763039.1_pt1 | contig 17846 bp, 17 predicted proteins | sample 9134231 | NCBI WGS metagenome assembly JAEEGL01 (sample SAMN16246548, study PRJNA631951) | gut metagenome | biome: gut microbiome; feature: rumen; material: fiber-attached | host: Bos | place: Iran: Karaj | collected 2018-10 | reverse complement strand
TTTCCACGTTTGGAAGACTGGCGGTCCGGCAGCAGGCGACATGTTTGCAGGTATCGATTTCCAGTTTGCTTACTGGGTTCCGACAGAGGACACTGGAAACACCAAGATCCATGTTATGAGAATGCCCATTCAGGGAAATTTCTCATATGAGTTCTCAACCAAAGGAAAACCGGGCGCAGGTCCTCTTACTGCTGCAGGTCCCTGGTATTCAATGGGTGTCGGTCTTAACTTCGTAGCTGCAAGCGGCGACGGCGCAAGTGCTCTTAACGATGTTATGGATCACTTCGAGGCAAGCTTTGCATGGGGAATCGGCGGAATCCTTACCTTCAACGACAAATGGACGCTTAAGGTCGGTTTCGGCGGCGATGCAGGCGACCATTGGGATGCTGCTTACTTCATGGCTGAAGCTGGTATGAGATTCGGCTTCTAAGTTTCATTGTTTTCTCTTTTCGTAATCCGAACAAATTTCAAAAATTTTCCGATTGCTTGACAGCAAAACTCTGTTTCGAGGCACAATGACTAAAAAAATTGCCGAAATGGCAACAGACACCACTTTCGAGGCTTTCGGCTTCAAGTCCGATATCATGGAGGGTATCCGAGAGGCGGGCTTCCGGCAACCGAGTCCTATCCAGGCGGAGGCTATCCCGCTCATTCTGCAGGGCCGCGACGTGATAGCGCAGTCGCACACGGGGACCGGTAAAACGGCGGCGTTCGGGCTTCCAGTCATGAACAACATGCAGCGTGATATCGGCATCGAGCTGATCGTCATCACGCCGACCCGCGAGCTGGCGGCCCAGATCGGAGACGAGCTCTACCGCCTCGGCAAATTCGCCGGGATCCACACCTGCACCATCCTCGGAGGGCACTCCTATTCGAGGCAGCTCCACCTCTTGCAGAGCGGAGTCCAGGTGCTGGCTGCGACTCCAGGCAGGCTTCTTGATATGCTGAAGTCGGGCAAGATCGCTGTCGTCGAGCCGGTGACCGTTGTGCTTGACGAGGCTGACGAGATGCTTGACATGGGGTTTATCGACGATATCCGTGAAATTTTTGAGTTTTTGCCTGCCAACCGGCAGACGCTGCTCTTTTCTGCGACTATGCCTGAGCCTATCCGCAGGCTTGCCGACACTATTCTGCACGACCCGGTCTTTGTGCAGTCTAATCTCAACGACGAGTCAACGAACAGCGACATCAGGCAGTCATATTACATTGTCGGTGAGGAGGAAAAGGATCGGGCTCTTTCACGTCTGATTGAAGAACAAATGCCTGAAAAAGCTATAGTTTTTTGCAGGACGAAGCTCGAAGTCGACAGGCTTTGCACCTTTCTGATCGTCCGCGGCTTCAGTGCGAAGGCTCTGCACGGCGACCTTGAGCAGGCTCAGCGGAATCAGGTTATGGCGAGCTTCCGGAAGGGTTTGATCGACATCCTTGTGGCGACCGACGTTGCTGCGAGGGGGCTCGATATCGCCGATGTCACACATGTTTTCAACTACCATATCCCTTTCAACGCCAAGGAGTACATTCACCGTGTCGGCAGGACCGGCAGGGCTGGAAAGGAGGGGATAGCGATCACGCTGGTGACCCCGTCGGAGTTCAAAAATATCCGCCGGATCGAGAAAAATGTCGGCTCGGAGATCGAAGTGAAGGTCATCCCGACGCTGCAAAACCTGCGCGAAGAGCGTGTGCGCCGTCTGCTTGCCGAGGTGATGGAGGCGACTCCGACGAAATCGGGGCTCGAGCTTGTCGAGAGGCTCGAGGAGCAGCTTGCACCCAAGTCGATAGCCGTGATCCTGGCGTCGATGATGCTGAAAAAGGAGGAGCCGGAGGATGAAACTCCGGAGCCGGAACAGATCGGCTTCACCGAAAAAAAGATCCGCCAGCTGCTTCGGAGGGATCGTGAAAACGAGGATGAAAAATCGAGGCGCAGGGGCGGCGGCAAAAGATATGCTTTCGGTAAAAAACATAATGAAAACAAACGTAAACATTTTTCTGGCGATTTCGGTGACATAGATTTGCGAAACAGCCGGAAATATAAAAAATCGTCGAAAAAGGGCGCAGGCAAAAAGCGAAAATCGGGGGAGAAATGGAAAAAAAGTTGATTCTCGGCATTGAAAGCAGCTGTGACGACACCTCTGTTGCGGTCGTCGATTCGGATTATCATGTTCACTCGGTGCGGACGGTTTCGCAGACGAGCATCCACAAGCTGTTCGGCGGAGTCATCCCGGAAATCGCGTCGCGCAACCACCTCGCGTGGGTCATCCCTGCACTGAACGCGGCAGTCTCTGAGGCAGGTATCGCCCGTGACGACATCGATGCGATCGCGGTGACCAGCTATCCCGGTCTTATCGGCAGCCTGCTGGTCGGAGTCAGTGCGGCGAATGGGCGTGCTGTAGGCTGGAAAAAACCGATAATCAGCGTCAATCATCTCAATGCGCATATCGCGTCGTCGCTACTTGAAAAATCGGGCAGACCTGCTCTGCCCTATCTCGCGCTTGTCGTTTCGGGCGGGCACACTTCTCTCATCGAAGTTTCGCTGGAGGGAAAAAAGCTTCTCGGCGAGACGATGGACGATGCGGCAGGAGAGGCGTTCGATAAGGTGGCGAAGATGGGGAACCTCGGTTATCCCGGAGGTCCTGTGATCGACAAACTTGCCCAAAAGGGCGATCCGGAGAAGTACAAGCTCCCTTACCTTTTAAAGAATAACAACAAGTATGCGGATGAGATCCTCTTTTCATTCAGCGGTATAAAGTCGGCTGTGAAGCGCGTCCTGGAAGAGCCGGATGTCGATATTCCGTCACTGATGGCGGCGTTCCAGAGCAGGATCGTGGAGCTGATTTCACGTAAAATCGGGCTTGCCATGAGCCGTCGGAACTACCGGGCTCTTGTTGTTTCAGGCGGAGTCAGCGCGAACTCGGCTGTTCGCCAGATGGCTGAAAATATTGCAAAAAAACACAAAATAGAGCTCTTTTTGCCTGAGCTTCGTTTCTGCCAGGACAACGGTGCGATGGTCGCTGCCGCCGCGATGGACGACCTTTTTGCCGGAAGATTTTCTGAACTTGATTTTGATGTGGCGCCGACTGTGCGCCCCAGAGTTTAGCCTATTCGTAGACGTGGACCGGGATCTCTCCCTTGATCCCGTAGTAGCAGCCTTCAGCAAGAGCCTTCATTTCGTCTTCGCCGGGGAAGACCTCGACATCAGCGATGAATGAGACTTTCTCTTTGATCCAGCCTACGAACATTTTGTCGTAGGCGATCCCGCCGGTGAGGATGATGACATCGACCTTGCCGTCAAGAGCCGCCGCAAGTGCGCCGATCCCTTTTGCGACCTGATAAGCCATTGCTCTGTAAACAAGTTCCCATTCCTTGTCGCCGGATTTTACGCGCTGCTCGACTTCATAGGCGCTGTTCGTTCCGAGGTAAGCGACGAGACCTCCGTTTCCTTTGATTTTTTTCATGACCTCGGCTTTCGTGTATTCGCCGCTGAAGCACATGTTGACAAGCTGTCCGACAGGAACGCCGCCGCTTCTTTCAGGTGTGAAGGGGCCTTCGCCGTTCAAAGCGTTGTTGACATCGATTACTCTGCCGCCTTTGTGCGCTCCGATCGAGATCCCGCCGCCCATGTGTGCGACGATGTAGTTCAGATCCTCATATTTTTTGCCTCTTTCGCGGGCATATCTTCTGGCAACAGCCTTCTGGTTGAGCGCGTGGAAAATGCTGCGTCTTTCGATTTCGGGCATACCTGAAAATTTAGCGACAGGCTCCATTTCATCGACAACCGAAGTGTCAACAGTGTAAGCTTTTACATCTTTTCCGCTCAGTTTTGATGCCTCTTTCGCGATCTCGTAAGCTATAGGAGCACCTAAATTGCAGACATGTTCGCCGATTTTCGGGTGCTTGATGTCGTCGATCATGAGCGGGTTGATTTCGTAAACGCCGCCGAGGATCGGTTTGTGGAGACCTCCTCTGCCTGCGATCACGTCTAATGAAGCGACATCGATCCCCTCCTCCTCGAGTTTTTTGAGAACGATATTCTTTCTGAAGTCATACTGATCGAAAACACAGGTAAAACCAGCCAGTTCCTCTACATCGTGCTTGATGTTTACGGTCAAAATCTCTTTCGTGTCTTCATAAACCGCCACCTTTGTGGAGGTCGATCCGGGGTTGATTGCCAATATTTTCATGATTTTCTCCTTACTTCATTGCAGCAGCCAGCGCTATCGAATAGAGCTTCGTCTCCTCGCTGTCGGCTCTGCTGGTTAAAACTATCGGAACGCTTGCGCCCATGATGACAGCCGCAGAGTGCGCTCCGCCCAGGAAGTTCATCGATTTATAGAGGATATTTGCAGCCTCGATGTCGGGACACATCAGGATATCCGCGTCGCCGCCGACCTCGGTAACGATTTTTTTGTGGTGGCAGGCTTCTTTTGAGATCGCGTTGTCGATCGCGAAAGGACCGTCAACGATGCAGCCCTTGATCTGACCGCGTCTGTTCATCATCGTGAGCATTGCCGCGTGGACAGTGGGTTCCATCTTTTCGTTGACAACTTCAACTGCCGCGAGGACTGCGACTTTCGGGTTTTCGATGCCGACTCTGTGACAAGCTTCGACCGCGTTGTTGACTATTGCGACCTTCTCCTTGAACTCGGGAGCGATGTTCATTGCGGCGTCGGTAACAACGATAAGTTTGTGGTATGCAGGAGACTCGAAGAATGCTATGTGGCTGATCGTACTGCCTTTTCTGAGACCGTTTTCTTTGTCAAGCACAGCTCTCAGAAGGTCCGCCGTCGGCACAAGACCCTTCATCAGGACCTCGGCTTCTCCGTCACGGATGAGCTTTACCGCCAGTTTGCAGGCAACTACAGGTTTCGGTTCATGAACGATTTTTATTCCGTCAAGATTCATTCCGACCGATGCTGCGATCTCTCTGATTTTCGGCTCGTCACCGACAAGGACCGGAATGACAAGCTTCTTTGCCATTGCGTTGTTTACCGCCGAAAGAACAGGTTCATCCTCTGCCGCAGCGACTGCAACTCTCTTGGTCTGGCAGTTTTGCGCCATTTCCAGGAACTCATTGAGCGATTTCAATTCCATCTTTGCCTCCGATAGATGTTGATAAAACTTTACCCGAAACTATAGGTGTTTTTTGAAACAACTTCCATTTTTTTTTAAGAAAACTACCTGATAAGGTTAAATTCGAGTGCAGTGAAGAAAGTCGGTACGAAAATTCCGTCGGAAAACGAGGAGTTTTTGAGGACACTGTAGTTGAATCCTGTTCCTGCCGAGATCGCGAACCAGTCGAAAATGCTGTAGCTGACGCTCGCCTCGAGTCCGAGAGAGGAGTCGTCAACGTCGGAGTGTCCGAAATCCCAGATTTTCCGGTATCCGAAACCCGCCTTGAGCGCGAAATCGTGGATCCGGTAAAGACCTCCGACGGAGAGACCGAGCGAGAGCGGACGTGCTGCGGATGCGCTGTAGTTCGTGCCGATAAGCAGAGTTGTGTAGATATTTTTGTAGCTTACACGGACTCCTGTGCTGAGGATGGAGTCGAATTCCGTGTCGCTCTGGTTGCTGATGATGACATCGATCGGGAATGTCGCAGGCTCTTCGACTTTGGCCGGCTCCTCTTTTTCGGGAGCTCTGGCAACCGGCTTGTCTATCTCTCTTTCTTTTTCCAAGGGTTCCTGATAACGTTGGTTTTCTTCAATGATTTTAGGTGCTTCGCCGTAGTAGTGTCCCCATTTCGGGCTCAAAGGTGAGTATTCCGGCTCTTTGGGTGCCTGAATATTTTCCGGTTCCGGTTTTTCAGAGATCCGCATATCTGGCTCCTGCCCTGTTTTTTCTTCGCAGACGGTATTTTTTGGGTTTTTTACCTTTTTTTCTGTCTGAGGGGTCGCATTTTCTTCGACGCTGTTTTCCGGCTCTTTTTCCCCGGCGTCCGCCTGCTCTTTTTTGATTTTATCGGCAAAGATCAGCGACTCCCAGTTGACGGCGTTATCGCCCTCACTGATTTCAACAGTCATTTCAAAAGGCTCGTTTTCATCGGCGGAACATAAAAAGGCTGCGATAAAAACGGCAATAAATACAATAAATTGCCGATAAATTTGCATTTAATCGAGCGGGATCGGATCTAACGTAAGCATTGTGACGGCTACCTCCTTTTGCTGAGCGTCGAGGAGTATTTTACGCCGATGGATAAATTTTTCATATTCCGCCTGCGCCGTTATAGAAAATTTGCCTTCACTTTTGGTGTAGACAACAAAAGGGATGCGGTTTTCGCCCTTTTTCAGAGAGCCCTGCCAGGTTTGTTTTTTGGTTGCGCGGATCTCGTTGTTCGAGGAATAGAAGCTGACTCCGTCATCGAGGTCGATACCGAATTTGACTTTTTCGAGGTCGCTTTTTGCGTTGAAAACCAGCTCGATCGTAACAGGTTTCCCCTGCGAAACGGTCGATGTGTAGTCAGATTTCCCGGCAGATCCGGGAAGAGCGGATGAAATCCCGAGAAAAAGCAGAAAAAGCGCCGCGGCAGCCGAAACGGAGGCAAAAAACATACGGAGTCTTCTCCTTCTTTTCATTTTTTCAGCCGTTTTTGCGAGATCCCGCCAGACTTTTTCGCGGAATCCCGGCGTCATTTCGTTGTCTTTCCGGGCCTCTTCGATCAGTGCTTCAAGCTCGGGAGTCAAATTTTCAAATTTCAGGTCGTCCATTTTTTTCCTTTTCAAAATACATCAATTAGACTACACAGAGTCGTTCCGGTTACTTTTCTTTTGCGGAAAAGTCCGGAAAAAACGAAAAAACAGAGTGGAGGCGTTTTTGCTCGACAACAGTGAATGGCGGATAATAAACTTCTCGGCGGGCGAAGGGAACAGATTCGTGGGCGACGACTGCGCGGTCTGGGATGAAAAATCCCTTGTGGTCACTACAGATCACTTCTGCGAAGGAGTTCATTTCGATCTTTCGTTCATGCCGGCGGAGGCTGTCGGCTGGCGGCTGATGGCGGCGAATGCGAGCGATGTCATCTCGATGGGGTCGAGGCCGACACACTTTCTGCTGAACGCAGCGGTTCCCCGGGGAGAGGAGGAAAAAGCGCTTCAGATCCTCACCGGCGTGAAGAGATTTGCCGAAAAATACGGTATTTCGGTGATGGGCGGCGATACCTCTGGAGCCGGATGTTTCTCGTTCGGCGTTACGATGTTCGGTGAAAAACCGGAAAAACCGCTGCTTCGAAGCGGGGCCAGGCCGGGAGATAAGGTCTTTATCGCCTCGAAAGTCGGGCTTTCGCTCTGCGGATACAAAGCCTTAAAACGTAAATCTGACGGTTTCGAGAGGTCGAAAGAGCGTTTCCTTTACCCCGACCCGTTTGCCAACATGCCGGGATCTTTGAATAAAATAACCGGTGCCGCGATCGATATAAGCGATTCGCTCCTGAGCGAGCTCAGGCTTATATGTGACGCATCGAAAGTTTCGATGGAGATAGATTTCGACAAAATCCCGGTCGACGAAGAGCTTTTGAGGGGTGCCGAAGAGTTCGAGATCCCTCTTGAACGTCTTCTGCTCGGAAGCGGCGAGGAGTTCGTTCTGCTCTTCACATCGGATTCCGGCCACGACGATGCTTTTGAAATCGGCAGGGTCACCGGGCATGGCAGCCGCGATGTTTCGATCTTCTCAAAAAAGGGTGAACTTAGTCAGGAAAATATAAGGCTTTTCAGCCACTTTGACAGCTGAGGCAAAGATGAGGACTTGGATTTTCTTTTCTATTTTGCTGATTTCATTAAATATTTTAGCCGAAAATGTCTGCGGCTACAGGGAGGAGGCGAGGGTCACTATAGTTTCCAGGACAGGAGAGAGGCATTTTTTCAAGACCGGGGTTGCTTCAAGTGACGCGGAACACGAACGCGGGCTGATGTTTTGCAACGAAATGAAGCAGGATCAGGGGCTTATGTTCATTTTCGAAGAGGATGCCCAGCGTTTTTTCTGGATGAAAAATACAAAAATCGAGCTTGCGGTCATCTATATCGACAAAAATTTCAAGGTCGTCTCCGTCAACCGCGGGATCCCGATGAGTCTGAAATCGATCCCGAGCGTCGTTGCGATCAGGTATGTTCTTGAGCTGAACTGGGATGCCGGAAAATCTGTTCTTCCGGGTGATCAGGTGATTTTTAAGATGTAGCTATTTTTTCTCCTCTTCAGGCTTCTGCAGGGAGTCGCCCTTGAGATATTTTTCCATCTTCTGCTTTGTTTCGGCGATCACGGTCAGGATTATCGTCTTCTCTTCGACAGAGACTTCGAGAGTTTCGATGTTGTCGAGGATATAAGCCGACCTTTCGGTGAAATTTTTTATATTTTCGGGCGTGAGCTTTTCGCCGCGTTCGATCTTTTCGCCTGTCGCCAGAATGGAATCAAGATAGCCGGAAAAGAGCTGCACTTTTATGGTCTTTTCCTTGAATTCCAGACATTCCTGATGCTCGGAGAGGAGCTCTATCCGCTCTGCCTGAAGTTTTGCGATCTCAGCGTTTGCGCTGCGGTTCCCGTAGATGCTTACAGCCAGTCCGCACGAAACAAGAACCAAAAGAAGTACTAAAATTTTTGTTTTCACGGTTCACCTCCAAAAAAGTGAGCTATTTCAAACGACTTCACCAAAAATGTCCACTTTTTTTAGCATATAGTTCCATTTGTTGTAAAATATGAGGCTTTTTATATTTTTAGAGGAGGAAATCTATGAAAAAAGTTTTTGTCTTTTCACTTATCTTCTTGATTTCATTGCGTGTTTTTGCAGACCCCGCCAAGGCGGCAGCTCCAGCGCCGGCTGAAAAATCAAACGCTGTTCCGGTTACGGTGACCTTCAAAAACGGAAAGAGCGTCAACGGAAAGCTTCTGAAGGTCGAGGCTTCCCGGCTCGATTCGCAGAAATCCCTTTCGGAGGCCACGACTCTCAATGCGGCGCAGGGGATCAAGGATCTGATGCTTATGATTTCCGACATAAAAGAGATTGTTTTTGTCAGCAGCGACGACATGTCATGCTTTGACGACGGCCGTTTCGTGCCTGTCAGGAAGTTCTGCTCGATGAAGTCGCTTTACCACGTTGTCACGAAGACTCCGGCGGAAGGCAAGGAGCCGATCGAGGTCACCGACGACAGAGTTTTCTTCTTCCACATCGAGGGGGAGAAGTCGCCGGTCCCGGGATTTTTCTACAAGGTCCAGGTCAGCAACGAAGGCCGCGAGGAGAAGACCGACTATCCGGATCTTGAGCGCGAGGTGCTGAATCTGGTTAAAAACGGTATCAAAAAAATCACGTTCAAATAGGAGGAATGAAGATGCTTGTACATGCAAACGAAGGGAATTTCAAGGCCGAAGTCCTGGATTTCAAAGGTCTTGCGGTCGTCGATTTCTGGGCTCCGTGGTGCGGTCCGTGCAAGATGCTCGGTCCTGTTATCGAGGAGCTTGCCGGAGATTTCGCGGCTAACGGAAATGTGAAATTCGTCAAGGTGAACACTGATGAAAATCCGGAGCTGGCGATGAATTTCAGGATCAGGGCGATCCCGACGGTCAAGTTCATAAAGGCCGGAGAGGAGATCGAGACTATGATAGGCTTTTCGCAGAAGTCCGAGCTTGCGGACGTAATTTCAAAGTTTTTGGAGGAATAAATGAAAAAATTATTGCTTTTTGTGCTCACCGCGACGCTTTTTTTCAGCCTCTCGGCGGCACCGAAGAACATCTTTTCCAAAGCGACTGTCAAGAGGTCGGAAGGGACAGTCTCAATGGTTACGAACCTTAATGTCCCGATGAAAAATGCCGACGCCAAGTCGTTGAAAGCATTCATTAAAAATGATTTTTACAAGACTTTCGGCATTGGTCTGGACGTTGAACCGGAGCTTTTCAAGGCTGTAAAGATCGGCAACGCGTCGATTTACAAATTCATGCCTTACTACAAGGGGATCCCGGTCGAGGGGATCTACACGGTCGTGACCCTCAGGGACGGAAAAATCGACAGGGTCAACAACGCTCTTTCGAATATAAATCTTGATGTCACGAAGCTTGTCTCCGAGCAGGATGCCTTGAAGACGGCTATGGCGGCGAGAAACATGAAAATGATGCCGAAGGATTACACTGTTGAGAAGATAATCACCAGAAATATCAAAGAGTTCGTTGTTGCGTACAAGGTAAGGTTCGCTCCCGTTACGCTCGCCGATTCACGTTATTACATTGTCAACGCGAAGAACGGCAAACTTCTGAGAAGCGGACATGCGACCTTCTTTGATTCGCCTGACAGCGATGCCGAGCCTGTTGAGGAGAACGACTCCGATCCGGAAGCCGGGGACGATTCCGATACCGTTGCAGACGACAGCGATTCCGATACTTCGTCAAGACCGGAACCGGATCCCGACGCAACGAACACTGCCAGGATCTGGAAGTACAACCCCGTGATCACCCCGGAACGCGAAGAGGTCGAGCTTCTCTGGGTCGCTCCCTACGACGATCCCGAGCTCCCGGCGATCAGCTACGACGGCAACCTCATCTCCGAAAGGGACAAGAACGGGATCCGCAGGATCAAGGCATACAACTGCCCGGACGACGGGACGAAGATTTCGATAGACCCCGCCTCCCTCGGGTACGATCTCAGTGCCTACGGCATCAACGAGATCAATATCCACTCCTGCCATCCGATGCCACTTGCCAATAAGTTCGAGCACGGCAACTTCATTTATGACGACTGCGACGACGGCCACCTTTTTGATAAGGAAAAGATGGGGCTTGACACTATCGACAGATGTGCGGAGATCTCGATGTATCATCACGGAACAAAGGTTTACGATTACATCAGGAGCCTCTATTCCGATATCGACGACAAGGACGAGTTTTACCTTGAGAACAACACAGCGGAGAAGCCGCTCAACGTCATCTCCAACTTCGTGATGCCCGATATGAACGATATTACGGGGCTTTTGGGCGGTACCAACAAGCTTGCTCCGATGGACAACGCCTTTTTCACCGAGGAGATCCCGCTGATGTCGCTTCTTCTCAAACCCTTCGGTATCGAGGGTGACCTGCTTGTCTTCGGCCAGGGGACCAAATGCGATTTCGGTTACGACGGCGATGTCGTTTACCACGAGTTCGGCCACGCAACGATATACACGACCGGGATCAAGGCGAACACGAATGTCGACAAGTACGGAATGTCTGTCGAGCCAGGCGCTTTCCACGAGGGCATGGCGGATACCTTCGCGTTCCTGATGACGGACAACTCATGCACCGGCGAATATGCGTCGAAGGGCATTATGGATTACTACGAGAGCCACGGCATGAAGCCTGAGGATGTCATCGCGCAGGGTGCGATGGATATGGAGGGTGACACCTACTGCATGAGAACTGCGAAAAACAGCTTCCGTGCGTTCGAGGATTCCGTAGGCGAGGTCCACGCTGACGGTCAGCCTGTCCTTGCTTCCAACTGGGATATCTACCAGCTGGTCAAGGGCGACGATTCCCAGACGGCCCGCGACAACCTTGCAAAGCTTTTCCTCAAGACTCTTTACGCGATCGGCGACTCTCAGCTCACCTTCAGACACTGGGCGGAGACACTTCTTGACGAAGTCGAAAAGGATGACAACTTCAAGAGCAAGGCAAAAGAGATCAAGGAGATTTTGGAAAAGAGAAACTTCTTTGCCGAGGGACGTGCCCGCAGTGCAAACGAGAAAGTCCCGGTAACCTATGTCCCGGCAGGCGGCTCCATGGAGGGCGGACTGGGGGAACTTACAGGCGGGAGCGGCGTAAAGATCGTTGACGGCGGCAAGGAATACAACGTCGGACCCGGCTACATCCAGTTCTACTACGATGTTCCTGAAGATACCGACAAGGCGAACATCCTTATCAAAGGAACAGCAGCTGCAGACTCGTCATCTTCATTGCTCGGCGATTTCCTGGGCGGCGAAGGTGCGTCCGTTTCGATCAAGGTTTTCTACAGAAAGGGCGCTCAGATCGAGTACAACGAGAATGAAGACGCTCTCATCGAAGTCACTAAAGACGGGACCGCCGAGGGCACCAGAAAATGGTATGTTCCTGTAGAGAAGGGCGAAAGATACTACTTCCAGTTCGTCTCTTTCGCATCGGCAGCTTCAGTCAGCGGGATCACAGTCGAACCGGCGGATGCACCTCAGGAGGGGACGGAACCGACAGATGACAGCGACGGCGGCGACGATATGAGTTTTGACGATGATCCCCAGCCGGAGAATGACAACGGCAAAAAATCGGGTTCAGGCTGCTCTCTTTCGATCTAGCGGCGCTTTTAACCCGTAAAATTCAGGCACTTTTCGATCTTTTTTCTCCAAACACCTAACAATTTCACCTTTTTACACTCTTTTCTGCCTTGACAAAAACAGCATTCGGAGTAAAATAACAACCTATTTTTTTGTTTGGAGGTTTATATATGACCTTGTTCCGACCAGGGGACTTGGCGGTTTACCCGACATACGGCGTCGGCAAAATTCAATCGATAGAGTCACGTTCTATGGGGGAGTCGAAAATTGATTGTTACGTCGTCTCCATCCTCTCCGATAATTCGAAGGTTTTTGTCCCGATAGATACTGCAGAGCAGATGGGGCTCCGCACTTTGATAACTTCAGACGTCGCGGGGCAGGTTTACGAGTGCTTTAAAAAACACAATCCCGATCTGCTCAAAATGAACTGGAACAAAAGATACAGATCGCTTCAGGACAAGATGAAGACCGGAAGGGTCGAGGATGTCGCAGGCGTGATTTCCGACCTTATGTTCCTCAAAAAGAAAAAGGGTTTGAGCTATGGCGAGGAGCGTCTTCTCAACGATGCTCAGGAGATCCTCGCGACAGAGCTTTCCATTACCGAAAATGTTCCCAAAGATGACGTCCTCGCAAGGATCCGCGAAAGTTTCTGAACCGGATCCCGCTCTTGAACCGGTCGGTGCCGGTACGCTTCTGACCGGAGTCGACCGCTGGTTCGCCGAACGCCTGATCGAGGGCGATTTCTTCTGGTTCGCCCGTCCGTTCGAGCACTCAAGATCGTGCGGCTTCATTGCTCCGCAAAAGAGATTTTCCCTTAAAATTCCGTGCCTTCTGGTCGTGGATCTGGCCGATTCGGTCGAAACGGACCTGATTTTGTTCGATCCTGCAAAGACGGTTTTTTACTCCGAAAGCTGGGGCGCGGAGGCGGCGTATGTTGCATCTTTTGTCAAAAATATCGTCATGTTCAGGGGCGGGAAACGTGATATAGTCAAAAAAGATTTCATTATTCAGGGGTTTCGGGGCTAATTCAATTGATTTTTTTATTTAACACATTATAAAGGGTCATCTTTTTGTTTTTTTAGAGGAGATATTATGCACAAGCTATTGATTTTATTGGCTGCAACACTCTTTTTGATTGTTGGCTGCGGATCAGCGCAGGAAAAACAGAACAACTCGAATGAATCTTCATATGAGCAGCAGCAGGCTGAAGCTCAGAAAAAGAAGGATGAGCGTACACTTATGTCGCGCGGCGAAAAGGTAAATTTCGACAAGGCGATTTATGAAATCAAGCAGTATGACATCAACAAAGACGAAAAACCGGATATCATAAACATTTTCAAGAAGGCTCCCGGCGAGAGAACAGGCGATGTAGAACTTACTCTCTACGCTAAATTCATGGATCTCAACCATGACGGAAATATCGATGTCTGGCGTTATTTCGACGAAAAGACGGGTTCGGTTGCCACCGAAGAGCTTGATCTCGATTTCGACGGAAAGGTCGACAGAGTCGACACGTTTATCGACGGGATCGTCCGCAAAAGCGAGTACGATTTCCAGTTCGATTCCAAGTGCGACATCACGAAATTTTACGATGAAAAGGGCGTTCTGCTGAATCTCGAGTCCGACCTCAACGGCGACGGAGTTGCGGATTACTGGGAATATTACAACAACGGTGTCATCGAGAGAGTCGAAAAGGATACGAACGGTGACGGAAAGGCGGACGCCTTCAAGAGATCGAACGATGTCGATTTTACCGAGATCGTTGCGATCGACAAGAAGTTCGAGGGCGGTGTTCCCGCTGAATTCAAAGAGACTCCCGCGGACGAGATAAAGGCTGAACCGGAGGCAAACCCCGAACCGGAAGCTGCAGCTCAGCCCGAGGCACAGCCAGAAGCTAAACCGGAAGCGGAGCCGGCTCCGGCAGTACAGGAGGAGTCAAAACCGGCATCTGAGGAAAAAGCTCCTGAAGCACCGGCAGCAGAATAGTTCTTTTTGTTGCCATTCTTGCTTGTAAATGTCTGAATTTGTTAGATTCGTTGCGCTAAGATATCTTTGGCAGAGCCGTAAAAAGGGGGCTTTGTCATTCATTTCGCTCATCTCTGTTTTAGGTATTGCCATCGGTGTGGCGACGCTGATTTCGGTAATGTCCGTCATGGACGGGATCATAGCAAAAACGGAGGAGACGGTCTTAAAATCTTCCAGCCATGCAAATGTTTACAAGCTTGTCGGCAGTTTCGACAACCCGTACGAGATCATAGAAAAGGTGAAGAAGATCCCCGGAGTTACGGCAGCATCTCCGGTCGTCTACAGGGAGGCCCTGCTGATGGCTGGGACAAAGGTCTCCGGTGCGGTCGTCAACGGCATAGATCCGAAACTTCACCCCGGGATCTGCAATTTTTCCGAAATGATGAAATCGGGCAGCTACGACTGTTTTGAAAATCCAGGAAACTGTGCGGAAAAGCCAGGTCAGAGAGGAGATCAGCTTGAAGCGGTCAACGATTTTCTGGATGAAAACAGCGAACTTCACCCGGTGCTTCTGGGTTCTGATCTGGCCGAGAAGCTCAATGCAAAGGTGGGAACAGCTCTCTCTGTCGTAGTATCAAAGGGCAGAGTTTCGTTTGACGGAGATTCGGCTCCCGCCAGCGAAAACTTCACTGTGGTCGGGATCTTTGAGACGGGGATGTACGACAACGACTCAAGGAACGCCTACATGCGGCTTCAGGATGTCAAGGAGCTGATACAGATCGACGACAACGTAAGCTTCGTTTCAACGAGGGTCGAAAATCCCGGCGATATTGAGGAGATGCGGCTTGCCATGCATGACGCGGCAGGCGGATTCCCATTTTCTGTCCAGGACTGGCGCGATCTCTACAAGACGACCTTCAAGTTTTACGCTATGCAGAAGACGATCATGTTTATCGTGTTGATTTTTATCGTTCTGGTCGCCTCGTTCGGAATAATTTCTACCTTGATAATGTTGGTTATCGGCAAGACGCGTGAGGTTTCGATCCTGCGTTCGCTCGGGGCGAAAAAGAGCGTGATAGTCGGTATCTTCATGCTTGACGGCACGATAATAGGAGCGTTCGGCAATATTCTTGGTGCGCTCCTCTCCGTTTTGATGTGCCTTGTGCTGCAGAAGATCGAGTTTCCGCTCAGCAAGGAGATCTACTCCTTTTCGACGATGCCGGTCGTGATGTCGTTTTCGAGTTTTGCAGGCGTGATGCTTTCAACTTTTTTTATTTCGGTCGCGGTTACGCTCTACCCGAGCCTGAGGGCGGCGGGCATAACTCCGGTCGAGGGGCTTGCACATGAGTGATCTGATCCTCTCAATGAGAAATATAACGAAAAGCTACGAGGTCGAAGGGCACAGGATCGATGTCCTGAAGGGCATAGACCTTGATCTGCCGGCGAATGAAAGAGTCTCTCTGACCGGCAAAAGCGGCTCTGGGAAATCGACCTTGCTCAATATCATGGCGACTCTGGAGACTCCGGACAGCGGCGAGTTCCTGCTCAAGGGTGTCGCGCCGGCAGCGATGTCGGACAGGGCGCTGAGTATGTTCCGTAACAAGGAGATCGGGATAGTTTTTCAGTTCCACCATCTCCTGCCGGAGTTTACCGCGCTTGAAAATGTCGCTGTTCCTCTGATGCTTTACCGTTCGAGACGCGAATCAATGCAGCGTGCCGAAGCTATGCTCGGTCGTGTGGGGCTCGAACACAGGCTGAACCACAAACCTGCGGAGCTTTCGGGCGGAGAACAGCAGCGGGTCGCGATCGCCCGCGCTCTGGTGAACGAGCCATCTCTTCTTCTGATGGATGAACCGACGGGTAATCTTGACAACGAAACCGGGCAAAAAATAATCGATCTTATTTCATCGATCGCGGATGAAAGGAATTTGACAACTCTGTTTGTTACACATAATACGGAGTTTGCCCTTAAAATGGGCAGGGTTATAGAGATAAGAGAGGGAGTAATTCATAGTTTATGAGCAGATTTTTCGCTTTTCTGATACTACTTGCTCTTTTTTTGCCTCTTCGGGCGTTTCAGGTCGACAATGTCGAAGTGGTCGGCAACCACAGGACCGAAGGCTCTATCGTGACCCAGTATTTTGACGAAAAGCGCGACTACTCGGAAAAGGAGATCGACGAGATCCTGACAAAAATAATAGATGTCAAGGTCTTTGAGGATATATCCGTCTACTACGACGACGCTAAAAGGGCTCTTATATTTAAGGTTTTAGAGTATCCGATCATCAAATCGGTCCGTTTTTCCGGCAACAAAAAGATCGACAAGGACGATATCAACGAGGTCCTGACCATAAAAAAGAACGAGCTCCTCGATAAGCATAAAATTGCTAAAAACGTTGAAAATATTGCGAGACTTTACCACGACAAGGGGTTCTTGATGGTCCTTGTCGACCCGGAGATCGTGACGGACGAGAAGAAGCGCGAGGTTTCGATCGACTTTAAAATTACCGAGGGCGGAAAGAGCCGCGTGAAGAAGATCGTCATCACCGGGAACGAGCATATCGACGAGAACACCATCAAGGAGTTCCTGACGACTCAGGAGGACGGGCTTTTCTCATTCGCGAAGGACGGCGGCTACAAGAAATCCGACCTCGAAGAGGATGTCGCAAAAATCACCTATCTCTATAACGAGGAGGGTTTTGTCAACGTAAAGGTCGCTCCGCCGACAGTAACCGTTTCGCCGGACAAACGCGACCTGTACATCACATATGTCGTCGAAGAGGGGCTCCGCTACCGCAAGGGCGAATTCACGATTTCGGGCGACACTCTCGACAACGGCGGGATGCCGGACAAGAAGTTCCGTCAGAAGTCCGGCGAGTGGTATAAACATTCACTGGTCATCCGTGATTTCGAGGATATCAAGGCGATTTACGGAAACGAGGGTTATCCGTTTGTGGAGATCTACCCGCAGCGCACGCTCGATGACGAAAAGCAGATAATTGACATGAATTTTGTCGTCAGGAAGGGGAACAAGTGCCATATCGAACAGATCGATATCTCAGGAAACGAAAGGTCGCGCGACAAGGTTATCCGCCGCGAGATCGTGCTTTACGAGGGCGAGCTTTACAACTACACCGCGCTCAAACGGAGCGAGGAGCGTATCAGGCGGACGGGTTTCTACGACGAGGTCAAGCTGGATGTCGTCCACGGTTCGAACGACCATTTAGCTAGAGTCAATGTCTCTGTTGTCGAGAGAAAGAGCGGGACCTTCAACGTCGGTGCCGGTTTCTCTTCGTTCGAAAGCTTTGTCTTCAACGCTAAGGTCGACCAGAACAACTTCCTGGGGTACGGCCAGAATATCAGCCTTGCCGGCCAGATAAGCAAAATCAAGCGCGAGATCAGCCTGAGTTTCTACGAGCCGTACTTCGTCGACAGCGATGTCTCGTTCAACATTTCATTCTTCTACCGCTATCTGAACTACGACCACGACTACTACGAATACTATGCCGACTACAGCCAGAACAGCTTCGGTTTCAATATCACGTTCGGTATCCCGATCGGCGATTATTTCAGATTCTATGCCGGCTACAGGCTGAAAAAGGTCGATATCAACGGTGCGACCGAACACCAGATGAA
>JAEEGL010446152.1_pt1 | contig 17846 bp, 12 predicted proteins | sample 9134231 | NCBI WGS metagenome assembly JAEEGL01 (sample SAMN16246548, study PRJNA631951) | gut metagenome | biome: gut microbiome; feature: rumen; material: fiber-attached | host: Bos | place: Iran: Karaj | collected 2018-10 | reverse complement strand
GGGCTTGACGTTGCGATCAGGCAGACCTATCAGGGGCAGGACGAGCCCGTCAAGGATGAGGGCGCCGTTTATCTTTCCGGCAACGGCCCGCTCGTTGCGGTTTTGACCGAGGCGCTTGCGCAGGATAACTATAAGCGCTGCCGCGAGAGCAATGAGAAAAAGAAGCTGACGGATTCCCGCCGCGAGGTGGCGAAGTCCATTCAGATGATCCATCGCTATCGCGACAATATGCTGGCAAAGATAAAGAACCCGGTTGAGAACGGGATACTTGAGATCGATCCGGCTAAGGCTGTAAAGATGGAAGCCGCCGGTTACGGCGAGGTTGAGCACGTTGCGATATTCGACGAGGCGCAGCGCTCATGGACGCACAAGAGGCTTGCGGATTACCTCAAGCGCGGCGGAACATACGGCAACAAGCTGAAGGTCCCGAACTTTCCCATGTCGGAGGCCGCCTTCCTCATTTGGTCGCTCGATCAGCGCGAGGATTGGGCAACGATCATCTGCCTTGTCGGCGGCGGGCAAGAGATCAACACCGGCGAGGCCGGTATATCCGAATGGATCAAAGCTATCAACGAGAAATTCCCCGCATGGAAGGTCTATATCTCTCCCAAGCTGACCGAAGCAGAATATGCCGAGGGCAAGGTCAACGAGCTCCTGGCAGACAACCCTCATGTAACCTACGATGAACGGCTGCATTTGGGCGTTTCGCTGCGTTCATTCAGGGCGGAAAAGCTGTCTGCATTCGTCCACGCGCTTCTGTCCTTTGACGAAAAAGCCTCGGAGCTGTATGCCGAAATAAAGGATAGGTATCCCATCGTACTGACGAGAGATATGGCAAAGGCGAGGAAATGGCTCCACGAGAAGGTTCGCGGCACCGAGCGCACCGGTATCCTCGTCACAAAGGAATCCGCAAGGTTCAAGCCCCTGGCGATACACATTTTGCCCTCCGGTGACGAGAACGCCGTTCATTGGTTCCTTGAGGACAAAACGGACACACGTTCTTCAAATTACCTTGAGGACGCCGCCACTGAGATCCAGGTGCAGGGCTTGGAGCTTGACTATACCTGCCTGCTGTGGGACGCCGACATGCGCTACGAAAACGGCGAGTGGCGCTATTATCGCTTCAACGGGCAGACGAAGTGGGTCGAGCTGACCGGCTCCACCGAAAGCCGACAGGATCAGATGAAATACATGCTGAACGCCTACCGCGTCCTCCTTACCCGCGCCAGGGCCGGGATGGTCATCTGTGTGCCCAACGGTAACGCAAATAAAACCCCGACAGGCTTCTGGGAGGACAGCACCCGCCTGCCGGAGTATTACGACGGGACTTATCGGTATTTGAAGGGCATTGGGATAGAGGAACTATAGGAATAAAGAAACCAACGTTGCAAAAATTCTTAATAACTGATAGAATATGTATAGTGCAGGATATACCTGCATCTGTAAAAAACTAAAGATGCTCAAGTAATAGCATCTTTGTCACTATACAGAACAATCACTAGAGGGTATTATGAAATCTTTCGTTATAAGACTTGAAGACCTTTTTTTAATGGATACAAAAGCGGAATCTCCTAATTTTGTCCAAAGCAAAAGACGGTTAATGATTCCTGCATATCAGCGCGAGTTCAAATGGGAAGATGAGCGCATTGAGTCTTTATTGTCTGATATTGCAAGAAATAGCAAGTTTTTCGGAAATATCATTTTAGACGAAACAGCTGACAAATATGAAGTGATTGATGGGCAACAACGATTGACAACGATCTGCCTAATACTAGTATGTTTATACAACCATTATAAAGGTCATCGAATGGAGCAACAGACCATTCTGGGTTTTCTTAAGCCATCAACACATTTTTTCCTTGAAAATGAGTCTGTTGGGGATTACTTGTCAATATCGGATGGTGAATGTACGCTTTGCATTTCTCCAAGTTCGGACATTTATGAACAGAAATCCGATTTTACCCACGCCCTAGAGTTAATCTCTGAGTTTATTTCCAAGTTAAGTAGCAATGATCAGGTTGCTGACTTCAAACAAAAGCTACTAGACTCACAGGTCCTAGTTTTAATCAATGATCTTCATGATAGATCCCATCCCGTAGAGCAAGTATTTCTTGATATCAATGAAAAAGCTCAACGCCTTGAACCCGAAGATATATTTAAAGGACATTGTTTTAAGCAATTTGATAAAACAATGTATGATGAATTAAAGAAAAAATGGGTCTCTCTAAAAAAAGCTTCGGAGCAGTTTAAGCGATATGGTTTTAGTGACACTAGCGAGTATATCTATACTTATCTTTTAGAAACCGATAATGCAAGTCTTCCTAAAAACCTTTCTTCTGGCGGAAAGCATTATTTGGACGGAAAAACAATGGATGAGACAGATGCGTTACTACTAGCAATGATTCGGTTTGGAGATAATGTTAATAGATTCTATGAGGAACTCAGCCAAGAAGATTATCGATTTGAGGATATTTGCCCAGATAGCAAAAAGTACAGGAATACAAACGATCATATTTCCCTGAAAGCTATGTCGAAAGGAATGCTGGACCTTAAGTCTGCAGTCTACCAAAAGATACCCTTTTGCCATCTAATTAACGCTCTGTACATTAATGAAATTTTTCGCAACTCGCTTACACATCAACAACTCAAAAAGATAGTATCCAACTTGTACATATACACTGGGTTGTTTTCTTTGCGCGGCGGAAGAAAATCAAAAAAACATATCGACCGCAGCATATTTATTGGAGCATCATCCGAAAGCCCTGTTAAGCAAATAGTTGACGCTGCCAAAAACCTTCGAAAAGAATTGGTATCGGAATTCATCATGAACGAATCCCGTTTAGTTGAAAAAACCTATTTCATGGCTTCAGTTATTGACAGCTATGTTCCGGAGTCGAATTGGCTTTCTCATATATATTTATCAGATGATTCATACAATATTGAGCATTTTTTAGTGCCTCAGAATGATCGAAATATCATCAAGTGGATAAACGGAGAAAACAGTTTTGATATAGAAATCGACAAGGCATTTGTTCGTGCCTATTTGCATACCGACATTAACCTACTAGTGATGGACAAGCATCTTAATGCATCTATTGAACATAATGATATTATTGATAGAATTGAAACCATTAAGAACTGGTATCGGCAAAGAGACTCCCTCATTCCTCGTCACATCTTATCAACAATTACTTTTATTGAAGGTCTTCCCGAGTATACCGCCTTAAAAAGAGCCAAGGAAGATAACGAAAACTGCGAAAGTGTGAAAGCAAAATACCTTTCTTTTTTGAAAGAATACTTTTCGCCTGACAATGCAAACACTAATAGAAGAAGAATAGAAGAATTGTTCAAAAGCTCTTTCGCAAATGAGAGTAATTGATCATTATCTTCTCTTTTCATCTAAATCCAAGCTTGATTAATCTCATCGGGTTCTTTTGCTTTATCAAGCCATTCGGCATCTCCCTCGCAATGCCAGCCTACACCAATGTAATCCAGAACATCACCCCACCGCATCGTCTTCATCCAGAATGCCCATTCTTTGGGATTGCTTTCAAACAGCTGGTCAAAACGATGCGGCCTTTTTTCAAGATGAACCCCGAAGCCACACATGGCGCAGCCCGTCCTCTTTGCACCGGTGGTATGGTAATGGTCATCTTCATCAATTATTATTTGACCATAAATCGAAGGAATGGTTGAATCAAGTCGCTCTGCTCCAAATAATTCCCAGTGGTCTTGATACCAATCGTTCATTTCAACAGCCAATCGAAGAATATCATCACGGTTGAAAACAGCAAACGGACAACTACGTGCACGCTCTTTCCCGTAATAGTTGCAACCAGTTTTTATTAGCACCTTTTCTCTACGTCCATGTTCAGATGCCATAAGCCCGAGATATGGACTTGCCTTGTGCGCCTTTGCCCAGTCACTGCAAGGCTTTTCCTTAAGATAGTAACAACATTTATCAGAAACCTTAAATGGTGCTGCTGCATAGCCTAATGCTTTGCCTTCCTCATCCGCTCCACCGAATTTTTCGAGCCACTTTTTGCTTAGCTTCATTCTAGTATTCTTTCGATACCCACCATATTCTCCGGTTTCGCCTGTGATTATTGCATGGCGAACAGTTATATTTTTATCCGTAGGATTTTGAAGTACACGGATCTTATTCGCCATTTCTTTCGATAAGACAGGATATCCAAACTCTGCAAGTATAGATGCTTTCGACTTTATAGGGGGCACATTTATGATTCCAAGGGCTTTGTGCACTTTTATAATGCTTTTATCTTCAAGGGATGATGCAGATATAGCGGGACAATCGATGCCTATTGATCTCAAGAACAAGTATAAAGTGATGCTATCAAGGCCGCCCACGGAGACATATACATTCCCGTCCATCTCATTGTAGAACTCCCTTGCCCTGATCTCCGCATGACGCAGCTTAGCTTCATAAGGCAGAGATTGCTTAATCCGAAATACATTCGCCATTTCAGCATCTTTTGCTATTTTTTCAGGTGTATACATCGTTTTCATCATCAAATTCCTCCATTTGCTTTGAGAATGTATTTACTTTCAGATACCGTTCTCGCTGGAGATAAGAGCAAGAAGGAAATCTTTATTATATTTGAACTCGCTATAAATCAGTTTTGCGCCTCTATCCAGATGAGCCTTTAGGTACTTCTGAAAATACTCATCATCGTTTAGATGCTTATGCTCATACATCTCAATTAAGCTCTTGTATAGCTCATCCCATTCTCCAGTTATAGTCTGTCTATTTAGCTCTAAGCCCAGTGAATCTGTTCTAAAGTCTTTCTCCTGAAGGCCATCCTTACTTTTTAGGGATGCAGATATTGACAACTTGGCAAGGATAAACGGAGCAAAGCCTATGCTTGCTGCGATTTCCTCAAAGTATTCTTGAGTCTTTTTTGATGTCTTAATCTTAAATACCATACTGCACCTCAAAATACCGGCCTTTTGTAACCACGGTTTTCTGGTTATCCTTGTTCTCCAACAAGTATGTGGCAGCTATTCTATCTCGCATGATATCAATATGCTCCGCATCAATTTCCTCGTTTGTTGATAAGATAAAGACCTGCCCTTCAAGCCTACTAAAGAAATAATTGGAAATATTTCTCCTATGCTCCGTGTCTATTCTCGCAAAAGGCGTGTCAATGATAAATGGCACTTTATATCTGCTCAATTGAATTAGAGCATGATATAAGGCCATGATGAATATTTGTTTTTCGCCGTTTGAAAGGGACGCCTTGTCAATTTCTATTGGCAAGCATAATGTCTCAGCTGGATTACCGTGTAAATAACTGAGCATCTCATCCATGTTTGACGAACCAGAGCTCTCCATAAGCCTATCCACAGCGAAGTGACCAATGAGCTTTCTAACCAGCTCCTCTCCCTGATTTTCAAACAATTCAACAATTCTATTTCTCTCAACGTTTTCATTCCTATAAATGTGAACGTTGAACAATGAGTCTATATGCATACCGTCTATAAAATGTGCTTTTCTCATAAGGGAAGAGATATCTTTACAAAACGCCTCCTCAACCTTTTGAATCTGGGATGCATATAATACCCGTTGAAGTTTATCAATCATAAAGATAGACTTTGCTGAAATATCAGAAATTGAAGCCATTTTGAGCTCTGCTTCTATCTTTGATTGTGCTTTTGAGAAAAGCTGCTCCTGTTCTGATAATTGATCTTTCAGTACGCCTATTTCCCTTTCAAGTTCAACGCGCCTAACGAGAAGAAGACTCTTCTTCTCAAAAAGGGCCGCCCTACTTTTCATGTAGTCCTGAACGGAGGAAATACTACTGCTCTCCAAAGTAGCTCTTGTTTCCGTTGTTATCTTAATTGATTTTTTAATTGCACGCTTGCATTTCTTTATCTTGTCTTCTTCAAAACTCAGTATCCCGTTAATCTGAGAGAGCAGATTTGCGCTCTGCTCAAGCGATAGCCCGAGTATTATCTCGCGAGCTCCAGTAAAGTGTTCTGCAGCTATTCTTAGTGTTTGATTGTGTTTGTCGCCAAGTAGTTCTCGGATTTCAGGCAAATCCATGACCTCACGAAAATCAGCCAGTTTCCTACTTTCATTCTCATCTTTTATCTGTGCTTTAATTGCTTCAACCTGATTGCGCACCATCAAAAAAGGGACCATGTCATTTGCCCACTTCTTGATAAGGGCATTCCAGCTTTCACGCTTCTTGTCTTCTTCTTTAATTATCTCGAGCTTTTTGTCCCATTCCTCCTGCGTCAACCCACCTTTTTCAGAGTAGTTCTTGTCGAGAAGAAGAATTTCGCTTTCAACATTTTCAATATCTGAATTGCATTTTTCAAGAGATTCAATAGAATGCTGATAAGCCTGATCAACTTGTTCCAGTGATTCTTTTGCGGAAAGATAATCGTCAAGCGAGGGTGAACCAGAAGCAGAGCTTGCATTAATACGTTTAAAATTCTTGCGCATGATTTCAAAGACATCGTACCCGCAGAGAGTTAAAAACGCCTCTTTTATACGTGTATTACCTCCGTCATCAAGGAAGAAGTCAGCTATTTTCTCTCCATCAAAAAAGAACAGATTAAACAGCTCCGGGGGAATTATCGACAATAGGTATTTCTCAAAATCGGCAATCTCTCTTTGCTCAAGCAAATCCCCATTCTTTTTTACGCTAAATGATTCGGAAATGGACTCTGAGAGAACCCAGCTTCTTTGTATTTCAAAATCGTCAAGCTCATGTCCGTTGCTCAATTGGATGCACAGCCCAACGGAAGTTACCGCTGGACGGTTCAATTTGGCTGTATTGTTGATAAGCTTTCCGATAGCTTTATAGTAAAACGAATTGGCCGAGCGATAGCCCATGCTTTTGAATCCATATAGGCATAACCGGACAGCTGTGAACAATGTTGTCTTCCCTGCACCGTTTTTGCCACCAAAGATGATGATATTTCGTTCATCCTTGCATTGGGTATCAAAAACTGTTTCTCCAGCATATGAGCCAAAGTTGTTCAGCACAATCTTATTGATTATCATTTTGCATGCCTCTCTCTATGCTGTCGAAATGCAGCCAGCCTTGATTTATAATCCTATCGAAAGCTTTGGTAACCATTGAACTGTTTGTATAATTCTTGTTTGCCTCTATTTCGATAATAAGCTTGGAGATCATTTCGAACTCAACATCGTTTTCCTCGCATTGGTGCGCAATCTCCGAAATTACATCCGCAGGAAAAACAGGGGTTTTATACCGGTCCCATGGCAACCGTTTTCCCGTAACGCTATAATAAATCTCAACTAGCGAACGTCGTGTTAAATCGCCTTCGGCATCCCACATTATGTCTATTTGCCTTAGTTCTGCAATCGTTATTAAGGGCAGTCCTGTATCGAGTTCAAGCTGCAGCAGCCTCCTCAACATTTCCTTTCGGGTTTCCATTGTAAACGGCCCCTCTCCCAATGACCCGTCGGCTTTTCTATACATAGACCCGTTTCGGCGCTTATACTCACGTGCGCCAGGAGTAGAACGCATTTGAAGCAACCAATTGCGATAGTCTCGCAATGGCTCAAGCCAGGTTTCGCCTCTGTCAATAAATGCCTTTAACGACTTATCCTCTTTTACCATGGTGCAAACCCAACATCCAAACCGCGAATTGCCGGTAACGGGGATCTTATCTTTATCAATTTCACCAATAACGCTTTTTTCTTCACCGAGGTTTTCTCCTTGATAGAGAGAAAACAGGAACCTATTGTCTGAACCCCATGGGGTTCTGGCATCATCCTTTAGAAGGAATTCCCAAACAGACTCATTAGGGATCTCAGTTAACGGATTATAGACGTATGCATTTTCGATATCATTATGAGGAACAAGTATTTTTCCTTCAATCTCCCTTGCACGAATATTATTTGCGCGGTATGTACTTTCAGCTTTTCGCACGCCTAAGAGAAGGACAACCTCTCCATTGTTTTTGATTTTTTCAAACGTATACGCGTTCATAGGATAGATTTTCAGTCTATCTGTACACCATCTGAAACCTGGAGGCTCTGGCGTAGGATAACCAAGCCCTATAACCTTACACCAGAATGAATCCGCCACTTTGGGATAAATAATTTCTGCTTTAACATTAAGGTCCTTCGACAATGCATTTATCATGTTGGACATTTTATGCATATAACCCCGGACAATGGGATTTTCAACCATAGTATCGGAAGAAACTATGTACACCGTCTTAATTCTTTTCTGTTTAGGCAAACGCAGAAGCATCTCCATAACAAGGCAGCATAAAAGCGTGGAGTCTTTTCCTCCACTAAACCCAATCATCCAAGGTCGCTTGTCATGCTGATATACGAGCGACATTTCCTGGATAATGTCCTCATACATAGCGAATTTTCCCGAGTACGGCATATCAGTTCTCCACTCTGAGTATTTCTTTTTGTTCTTCTTCCTTGTTCAGAGGCAGGCCTATTCTCTTCTTGATTTCTGAGCAAGTCAATAGAACCGCGTCCTCCCCAGTTAGTACTTTTCCGTTTTCTCTAATCGTTCTGCCCTTCCAATTAGGATTTGATCTTAGCCAATCTATCTTTCTTAAACGGATTAAGTGATTACGCATGTTTATGGCGCGATTATCATAAAAACACCGTCCCAGTCGTCCGAAAGCATTTATGGTAATTGCCAATGAAACTATATAGTTCTCTCGCAATGCCTTTTTCGTTAGCTCGCCATGTAATACCTCCTGCCATTCAACAATGTTCTCTGACACCAGTTCCCAGAAAGACAGTAAAAAGGGAGTATCATCCGTAGAGCAATTAGCACCATGGATGATCCTTTGGTTAGCTTTATACAGCATATTAAGCGTGAAAAGATTTGAGGAGTTTTTCCCGAGAATATCACGTTCCTTGTCAGTGTATCGATTAAAGAACGGTATTGCGGTTATGACTTTTTTTGTCGCAATCGCTATTTCGTCTCTGGAGTCATACAGCGTTGAAAGAGAGTTAGAGGTTTTTACGGCATGTTTATTGAGATCAGTAAACATCTGCTGACTTCGGGCCAGGCCAGCATCGGCGAAAAACACAATAGAAATTGTTTCATCGCCTAATTCCGGTTTCTCAGTCAAGGCCTCTTCAATAGCTGCCTTTCGGTGCTGACCATCATTAATCAAAAAAACCGCTTCCATGTCAACTTCCAGAACACCAACATCCTCAGCAGATGGGATAAACTTGAAGTCTCCGTCTATTGAAGCGGATAATGCAGAAAAGACATACGAATCACGGTTATCGACTATATACTTTGTTATTTCCGGAATGCGTGAGGAATTAATCCTGCGTTGAGCCCTAAACTCAGGAGGAACTATTTCCTCTTCGTTTGGGAAAAGCTTGGACAGGAGTTTGAGCGGTACCATTGAAATATAGTAGTCTCTCCCCGCTTGAATTCCCTTAACAGCGGGAAACCGGTATGAAAACTTCACCGTGCACCTCCAAACAGTGATATACTTAAGTATATGCTTAAGTATATCACTGTTATAGTAAAAGTCAATAACATCTTCTAGTCTTCATCGTACAGAAGAAGTTCGTCCGGCAAAGCATCTATATCCAGATTTCTCCCTTCAACAGTGGCTGCAAGGAAGTTTTTAATGTTTTGCATAGACTCTAACGGAGTTTCGCCGATCTGTTCGACCAGCTTAGTAACTCCATAGTTTGCAAAAGCTGTTAAAAACGCGATTTTGTTAAAATCCGTCTTATCTGCGAACGCATATTCAAGTCTCTGCTCTTCTGTAAACGGCTTAGTTGCTGTCGTCAATATCGCAGCTTGAAACATAAAATCGAGTCTGCCGTTATCATTGTTCTGAACAACATTCCTAGGAACACTTTTAACTTCCTCACCATTTTCCTCGGGTTTTTCAATGATACAATCGTACATTATCCCTATGGCAAGTGAAAGCATATACATAGAATAGTGGGTGCGTGTTTTGAAAATCTGCGACAATTCTTCGATTGCCTTATTCCACGCAGTACCACGCAGGGCAATATCTGTTGTTAGTTCCATAAATATCCCTCCTTGACCTGAGCAACATTTTTCTCCGCATTACTAGTTATAGTCCATACCCTTCCGATATCTTTCTTCCCAATAACATCCTGCAAATCGTCTTTTGAGAAGAGAATCACCTGGGGAGCGAATCTCGGGATAACATTGACCACATTTTGCCGTTGATCAGGGTCAAGTTTTGAGAACGGACCGTCAAGAATAAGAGGATACTCTTTTGTAGACAGCCGATCCTCGCTCTGCAGCATCCGCAATATTCCTCCAATGTAGGCGAAAGAGACGACCGCAAACTGGCCTTCTGATTTCGACTCATCGTTGAAACTGTCGGTAATCCTAACAGCAAACTCCGGACTAACAGCAACCTTGCGTTTGCTTGTCAGCATGCTGTCAATTAAGCTCTGTATGTTATCCTCCAGCTGTCTGCTATAAGCTATGGAAGCCTCCTCTAATTTTTCTTTGAAATGCTCGGCGACTTTTTCCATCAAGTCGATTCGAATTGCAATTCTTTGATATTGTTCAGTGTTTTTTGTAAGTTTATCATATTCTGCCATCTGGCTTTTGAGGTAGATTCTAAGCTTCTTTAGTTCTCCTTCGTGGTGAGTAATTGTGTCGTCAAGATCGCTGATGTCTTTTTCAGCAAGCTGCCGTGCCACGACCAAATCCTCTATGTCCGGACTCTTTTTCTCGGCTTCATCCAATTCTCGAATCTGGATATCGCAGTTTGCAGCCTCTTCGTTGTTATCGACTACATTTTTGATGCATTCCTCGATTTCATCAAGGTCATACCCTTTACCCCAAAGCTTAGCCGTTTTAGAAAAATCCTGATAAAGGCTGGCAAACGAGCGGGGAGGAAGCATATCAAGGTAAGCTTTTATATGCTGACGGCTCTGCTCGCACAAAGGATTACCGCAAACGCACTCGGTAGTAGTCTTATCCAGCAAATAATGAATAAGCTTTTTAGATACACCTGTTGGAAGTTTGCTATCCTCAATCTTCAAGTGTATGCGTTCCTTTGCATCTGCAACAGCTTTGGAAATCAGTAAACTGGGGAACATATCAACTATCAAATCACCAAAGCGTGCCTGCTCTTTTTCGGCAAGGCTCAAGAAGGAGTCTCTCTGCTTTTTGAACAACTTTCGCTGTTGTTCATAGTCAGCTTTTGCCTTTGATTGGCCTATTTGTTCTGAGACTGATTTCAGGAAGTCCTGCTTACTGGACTTATCCTGCTTTGCCGCTTCTAATTGTTCGGTAAACTTCGCTATTCTGCTTTGGGCGTTCTCAATATTCGTTTTAACGGCAGCAATATCTCCGCCGCTGATTTCATCGCCTTGGTTTAGATACAGTTTTCCCAGCACAGATGTTTTCAGGTCGGTCCGGCCAATATGTCCAATAGCTGATTCAAGGATGTCAAGATCAAACATCGAATAAAGAGCTTTCCGCAATTTAGTTGCAGAATCTTTGCCCTTTACCCTCAGGTCAGCAATCATGCTTTCTCCATCAAAGAAGAAATAGTCTGACAATCCGGAGGGGAGAAGCTTTTCAATGGTATCCTTTGGTCTGTCAAGCCTTAGCCAGTTATAGTCATCATCCATTTTGCTTAATGAGAAATCTTCAGCAATCTTCTCGGAATCTGACAAACCCTTTCGATAAGTATAGGTTCTCCTTACCGAATATTGAGACCCGTTGTGTGAAAAATCAATACACCCCATAACATCAAAGGTGTCGCCGAAGGAACATTCACTTTCATACTGAAGGTTATAAAGCCGGTCGGTGGTTGTCTTGTTAAAATGAACAGCACCGTACAGAACCCATTGAAACAACTGATGAAGCGTTGTTTTGCCATCACCGTTTTTGCCGTAGATAATGGTAACCTTCCCATCGGTTGAACAGCGGATCTCGCCTCTTTCTTTAAAATTGCGGAAATTTTCAAATTCAATCTTGCTGATCTTCATCTTTCATCACCCGCTCCAGCTCGTCAATTATTGATTTAACAACGGCATCGTTCTTAATCTGCCCAGTTGATAGCTTCTCGGCTTGTAGTTGACGTTCTTTTTCCTCAATGAACGTCACCATATGCTCAACAGCTTTTTTCTCATTCATCAAGTGTTACCTCCATATCCTCATAGTCATATACGTCAACATCCTCTATCGAGAGGCTGTATCTGCTCAAATTGTCATTGAGTTCTTCTTCCAACTCACTCCAGTTGAGAGCGAGCTTGGCGTATTCCAAGAAACGGCGTAGTTCAATACGCGCCCAGCCTTGCATATCGCTCGATGGAAGTACTACGACATCATAGATCGTTGCATACTCTTTCCCTTTATACCTTCTAAGGATCCTTCCTCGACGCTGTACAAATTCCCTGTAATCATCGTTACTCGAAAGGATTAATGCACTCTTTATTGAAGGGATATTTATGCCTTCGTCCAAACATCTGATTGCAGCAAGTGCTGATATTTCACCTTTATTGAACGCATCAACCAGTTGCATACGAGTATCCATGTTTTCTGTCGCCGTAAACTGGCTTGATTTAAAGCCATGAGCCGACAGCACTCTTTTGATTGATTGAATATGCCTCAGTTCCTCGCCAGAGTCGTTGTCAAACAAGTGTCCATCGCCGCAGTAAACAACGAAATGATCTTTTTCGGCAATTCTATCAATAATAGCATCAATTTTCCGCCGCTTTTCCTCGGCCATAGAAATGATTCGAAGCCGACTTCTCAGTGACTTAACCAGCAGATCTGGGTTTATGCACTTGTTGTTCTTGAAGCAAGAAAGGATCTTTTGGGTATGATACCTGAAGCGGCCTTCCTCGTCATCAGTGGAATAAACATATATCGGCTTATAAACGTACGGAACCAAATACTTGCGTTCGAGAGCTTCTTCAATCGGCAAACTGAAGACCTGACCTCCGAACCAAGCCATTAACTCTGCTCCCTTTTGTGCAGAAGATCCGCTATACGGAGTTGCACTTAATCCAAGCAGATATGGGAATACTGCTTTCAAGCTATCATCTTGAACGGAAAACCGATGCGCTTCATCAACAATCAGAAGTTTTTCTTCGTTAGACTTTGAAATGGTCTTCAAGAATCTTTCAGTACTGAACGACTTGATCGTTGATATAATAATAATCTGGTTATCTGGATAATATTGTTTCTTAATGATTTCATTGGTGATTTGCTTATCCCAGCCGGGATTCTCCGATGAAACCATTATTATCTTGCCATTCGGGAAAGCTTTTTTTATATCTTCAGCCCACTGCTTAACAAGATGCTTATATGGTGCACAAACAACAATCAAACTTTTGTGTACTTCAATCAGATCTTTAGCAGCATAAATCGCTGTCCATGTTTTGCCGGTACCGGTTGCCATGACGAAGAAGCCATGGTAGTTATTGTTAATCCATGCGTCAATAGCCTCTCTTTGATAGTCTCGAAGCACGATAGGTTCCTTGGATTCTTTAGCTGTTGTTTTTCTTCTCTCGATAACTTCTAGAATTCTCGCTTTTGCCGACTCCTTATAGCTATATACCTTTACATAAGGGTTACTGTTCGTCCACAGTGCTTTAAATTCCCTTTTTTCGTCTTCAATGCTAGCACTGTCAGCTGCTTCCCAACTTTTAACAACACGGATCTTTTCGTAGTTTTCTTTGTAACCGCTATAGCTTGAATTGGGCGAACCATAGAAGACAATCGTATTGCCATCAAGGTCTTCGAGGATACCAAGCTTATCATGATAAATACCGGCTTTATCGGTAACTGCAATTTTAATGTCAAGCGTACTGTTTGCAATCAGCGAAGCGAGAAGTTTCAGCTTAACATCATCCAATTTCTCGATTTCGGTTTCAAAATCTCTTGAAAACACATTTTCTATGATTTGCTCACGTTCTTTATAGCCCAGTGAAATAGCATGTATATCATCTTCACTGAGATTTGGACTGGCAATTAATTCAATTTTTCCTTCATTTCTAGCCAAACCTACTATGCCATCAATAATCGGGCCAAACACCCCTGAGGAAAAGAAGCCAACACTTCGCTGGTATTTTTTCGCACACTTAAGAGCAGGCACAAGGAATGATGACGCAATATTATCTTGACCATAGCTTATATAGCTCCGATTGATTTCCAAGTCTCTAAAGTTCATTGTTCTTCCTCCCAATCATACTCACCGATCAAACCTGCAATAAGGTCGTCAATATTATCTAAATCATCGATGCCAATATGTCCATCACTTGAGATCACGCCAGTTCCTTTGAAAGTGGAAGGATCTATTTCTCCCATCGGCGCAACAAGCGGAACAGCCTGTTTCAGCTGGTTAGAAGAGAGGCCAACTTCCACTCCAGAACCCCATTTTTTCAAGATACTATACATAAGCCAGTCCGTCCAAGGATAGTTCAGTTTGGGAAGCTTGCCCCAAATATCCATATTCTTAATAGCCGTTGTTTTCGATACCCTTCCGGAAACCAATCTGTCAATAGAGACTGCCATTTCTGGAGTAATCCCTATTCGGCTAATGCTTACCATTGTTGTGCGATCAACTAATAGGTATTCATCGTTACAGCTGTTAACATACTCCAGAATGGACTGGATCTGCATCCGGTTTTCTCTTGCAAAATGAGTAATATCCGATACGTTGATCGTATCCTGACTGTAAATGTAGTCATGCAATCGCTCCGCAGGACGTCCAATATCAACACCTTTTAGGGCAATGTATGGACGGGAGAATTGGTACTCATCGCCAAACAAATACTCTAGCAAACTAAACGCGCTAAACTGAAACAATGCTGCGTTTCGTGTAAATAGCTCTGGTGCTCTCCTGTTAATTGCGTCATAGACCTCTTTGCTATGGTGAGCGTTTCCATCGGAAACAATCCTTCTCAGTTCGTTTATCAAAAAAACTGTCTCCGAACTTGAGAGCCTAATATTACTAGCGTGCATATATGCTCCAAAGTAGTTGAGCACTGAATGATCTGATGTCGCAATATTGATGACAATCTCTGTTACCCCTGGGAAAGCTGCATAAATCTGCTGCTTTGATACTGGCGTCGCTGATTGCCTAATAAAACGGATTATTTCAGGGTATAAGGAAGTAGTCCTTGCATCTTTAGAGATATAATCACGTGTAAATACATACTGCCCGTTCAGGATCTCATGCAGTATTCCTTGTAAATAGTAACGATTATCTATCCCCTCCTTTAACAGTTCATCCTCAAACACCGAATAAATGGTATTTATCATCATGACTGTATTGGGACTTTTCTTTATATAGTTATTGATTTTCCGTTCCAGGGTTTTTGAGATATAATGCTCCTGCTTAACTCGATATTTACCACGTCCGCATAAAATACAGATGCTAGAAACCCTGGCCGATAAAGCACGATCGTTCTCCGGCAATCCTACTTCACCATACTCTTCAGTAATAAGTCGACGCAATTTTGCAATCTCGTCAGGATCATAAACATAAATCCCGTCAGGATAATACTTTGAAATAACGCTAGTATAAATACTGCCCAGTGACAGTCTTGTTCGATGATATACGTCACCCTTGCTTTTGTACGTGTCGAAGAAAGCCTTCCTTGCAATTTCGGCAGGAATACCTTCATCTTCGGCTTGTTGAAAAAACGTGTCTACTGCACTCGATTTTATAACATCCGGCAGACGTTCCATAAACGCGGCAACCCTCTCGGTAACAGAATCGTTGCCAAGCACGAATATCTCGAAATTATCATCATAGTTGCTGTACGTGCTGAATCCACCCTTCATTAAATAAATGAGCTCCTCTGCTCCGTCGGGATAGATTCTTTCAATGTCTTGGTGGGTGATTATGGTTTTACCGCCGTTTTCAGCAGAAATAACACGGAGAATACTAAACTCACGTGTAGAATGAAGAAAACGCTTAAGGGTATTCCGTTCAATCTGTCTTACACGTTCACGCGTTATATCATTCAAAATGCCAAGTTGCTCCAAGGTAAAGCCCATTGCACGCCCTTGAATAATTGTTTTTGCTCGTTTATCTTTATAAGCGGAAACCATTATTTGATGAATCCTCTCAGCTAAGTCGAAAGAGCTCCAGCATAGAAATCTTTTTAGCAGAAAGATCTTTTGGGGATCATCAAAATACCTAAGAGCTACCATTCCCTTAATGGATGGATCTTCTTCGTTTATTAGCTGCAGAAGTGCTTGCTTGGTTTCGGTTGAGTTTGCAAACGCACTAACATATGGCTCGGCTTTGCTATTTAGCCTGTAATCAGGGATTCTCGCTGCTACTTCCTGCAGGTCGTTATGCTGTTTAGTTGATTGATCATACTGGTTGAACATATCTAGCAGCACTTGGATATACTCTGGAAAGTCTAAGCATTGCCGGACAAAATCATGTCCTAGAAGGACACATGTTTCCTGTGCTTTTCTATAGTTTTCAATGGAAAAATCTATATGCTCGTCTAGTTGACATATAGGTGTTTCATTAAGTACAGATCTAAACAACGAGACTGTATAAGGCTTAAGTATTGATATGTTTTCATTACTGCTTTCTTTGGGACTCTCGATGAGACCTACTTCTAGTCCTTTAAGGAATCGTTCGATTTCATTCAAGCATCCTATGCCAAAACCTGCTGTATTCATTAAGGAAGCCGGACTAGTTCTCAATAAGTCTGCAACTGTGGCTATACCAAGCCGGAATAATCTTTTTTGTACTCTAACCGAAAAGTCAATATCGCCCACGTGAGAATGTTCAAAACTCTCGGTTGGCAAATCATATTGTTCAGAAAATGAATATGTCGAGTATGGTTCCATATTATTGAGTTACTTTAGTCCATTCTGTAATACACTCGAAAAATAATCTGCCACCTTCCCCGGCCCCTCTATCCTCATCTTCCCTTCGAACTGGAACACCCAGCCGAAGAAGACGTTGCTGATTTGGACCGAGACCTTTGCGCGAAGGGTGGTATCGTCGACGCGCTCGATCTTAGTATCCTCGCCGAACTTGTCGTAGACGCAGCCGAGGAGGGATTGATCGAAGCGAAGGGTCACCCCGGAGGTCGGGCCGCTGTGCATCTTGAACGCGGCCTTCACGTGGCTGTCGACGTCGGCGCGCATTTTTAGTGCGGTCTCGCAGGCGTCGGCTTCCTCGGCCTCGACGGTGTCCATGCGGTCGATGCGGTAGGTGGTCTTGGCGCGGTGCTTGGTGCTGTACGCGAGGAGGTAATAATTATCCTCATGCATCACCATGGCGATGGGATCGACGACGTAGCGGGCCTTGTCCTTACGGAACTGCTTCTCGCCGTTTTCGTCGAGATCGTAATAGAAAAACGAAACCTTCTTCTTTTTCAAAAGAGCGGTTTCTATGTTGAGAACGGCATAATAGACCTGTTCGTTTGTGTGCTTGCGCGTATTGAACGTGACAAGGTTGCGGGTCAGAAGCTCCGCGCGGTTATTGCCGCCGAGGGCGGCGAGCTTTTCGATGAGCTCGTCGGATTTTTTATCCGTTATGAAGGTCGCTGCCTGCACGGCGTCGATCAGTATCTTGAGCTCCGACGTGCTGAATCCGCGCTCTGCGACATAATACGCCTTGTTATGCCCGACGAATCGGCTCATGACCTCATACCCGCACTCGTTGAGCATATCGATATCCATCGTGACCGTCCTGCGGTCACAGCGAATGCCCATCTCCTCAAGCCTTTTGACGATCTCATTCGTCGTCAAAGGATGCGCTTCGTCAGTTTCCCGGCTCAGCATCTCCCACAGCTTCAGAAGCTTGATCTTTAAAAGAGTCGTGGTCATGGCGTACTCCTTCGAGGATAGAATAATCCAGAGGATATT
>JAEEGL014361374.1_pt1 | contig 17847 bp, 13 predicted proteins | sample 9134231 | NCBI WGS metagenome assembly JAEEGL01 (sample SAMN16246548, study PRJNA631951) | gut metagenome | biome: gut microbiome; feature: rumen; material: fiber-attached | host: Bos | place: Iran: Karaj | collected 2018-10 | reverse complement strand
GTTACAAGAACAGCATTACAAAATGCAGCTTCAATTGCGGGACTTGTTCTTACAACAGAAGCTCTTGTAACAGATATTCCTGAAAAGAAAGACGGTCCGGCAATGCCTCCGATGGGCGGCGGAATGCCTCCGATGTATTAATAATTAAATGAGGCAACATTAATACAAAAAAATAACAAATTTCGGATTGTAATATTGAAACTCGCAAACTTATGTACCGTTTACACTTTTGTACACAGCGTTTGCGAGTTTCTTCATTTCATCTCGAACTTTGTTATTTTTTTTATGTTCTTACAGTATCTGGTTTAACTAAATTGTTAAATTGATGTTAGATATTTAATTGCGAAGCAATTTTTTACATATAAAGAAAACGGCAGAGAGAAGTTTCTATCTCTGCTGTTTTCTTTTATTTTCTCAATAAAAAAACGGACAAGTTTATTAACTGTCCATTTTTCTTATTTAATATATTTATTTTAAAACCATTTTTTCTTTTTCATATATAATACTATGCCGAATGTGGATGCAAGTATTAAAAATATTGCGAAGAACCAAGTTCCTGTTTCACCGAGAATTTTTATTTCAGGAAAGGCAACATTCATTCCATAATAACTTGCAAATATAAGGATTGGTAAAAATATTGTTGCTATTATACTTAAGAATTTCATTGTCTCGTTTAACTTTAATGTTATTGAAGACATGTAAATGGCAATAAGAGAACTTATCATTTGAGAATTATAGTTAATTGTTTTATTCAAACTATTAAGTTGATCTGTAATATCTCTAAAATATGCTGAATAAGATTCTCTTATATATTCGTTATTTTCTCTTGAAAAAAAAGAATAAACATTTCTTTGCGGATCTGCAATCTTTCTCATGGAAAGTAAAACTTTTTTCAAATCAAGAATTTGTTCCATATCATCAGGATGAGGATTTTCCAAAACTTTATCTTCAAGTAAATCTATTTTATCACTTATTTTTTCCATAGCATGTTCAAGATTATCTACGACTTTTGATAGAAGTTTATATAGCAATGTTTCCATGCTTTTTAGTTCAATTTGAGGTTTTAACATTGCTTTATGCATTAAAGTATCTAAAAACTCTAATTCTTCCGTATGTGCAGTTACTATAAGATTTGTTGATAAGAATATATCAAGCTCATACATAGATTCATCAAATTCTGCCAAGTTCATGGTTTTTAATCTTATACCATGAGTATTTACGAATAAATAATTATCAAATTCTTCAACTTTAGGGTTATACAAAGGGAATAAACAATCTTCAACTGAGAGTTCATGAAACTTAAAAGTATCGGTAAGAAGGGCGATTTCATCCGTAGATAAATCTCCTTTTTCCAAAGTAATATCAACCCATAATAAATATGGGTTATTATTATATATTTTGTTTATGTTTTCAACATTTTCTTCCTGTTGGCATATACCGTTTTTAAAAAAAATAGATTTTATCATACCACTACCCTAACAAGTTTTATTATATGGTAGGGAAATTTTACAAAATAAAATTATTTAAGTAAAGAAAAAACAGGTAATTCTTTTGGATTATTTTTTAGGATTGTAATAAATATAAATATTTTAATATTCTACAGTAAAAGAAGAAAAAGAATATCTGTTCAAATCATCTGTGGCAACAACATTGTGATTACCGCTTAAAGCAGTTATAAAAAGAGTTTCGTTTTTCTTGCTGCTACCTGCAAAATTACCATCAACAAACCAATAAACCTTATCGGAATCGGCATCAATATCGGCTTTTAAAGGAATAATTTTTTTGCCGGGCTCTATTTTATAAACAACATCTTTTAAAGGTAAAAAAATTTTTGGCGGATTTCCGGACAATGTAATATCTTGTAACCTTATATTAGGCATATATTTAGGTGGAAGTTTTTTCTTTATACCCGCTTTTTCAAATAAACTTAAAATATCTGAAGGCCAAAACTCGTATACTTCATAATGAGTTTTTCCTTTTTCTTCAAAATTCGTTCTTAAACCTGTTTTATTATCTATTAAAATGTTTCTGTGAATATCACATAAGTTTACGGGAGATATCGTTGGTATAAAATAACTGTCTTTTGTTTTAGGACAGAATTTATTTGCAATTGCTCCGCTTACGGAACAAACTTTTATTGTTTTTACATTCAAATCTTTTATATCCGGTCCAAAAAAATCTTCATTTTTTTTATATGACACAACCGTTCTTACAAGTTCAAAAAATAAGTTTCCCGCTGCAGTTCTGCCCCAAAAATTAGAATTACCTTCTCCGGAAAAATTTCCAACCCATACAACTAACGCATAATCACCAAATACTCCGGCAGCCCATGCATCTTTGAAACAGTAAGATGTTCCGGTTTTCCATGCAATTTTTACTTTATTACCATATTTATCCGTTATATTAAAATTGAGCGGAATAGGGTTATGAGCCAACATATCAAACAGAATAAAAGCCGTTTCTTTTGAAAATATTGTTTTATCATTTTTCATATCGTTTTTGTTTTCATTATTGATGGTATATTTTATTTCTTTTACTTTGCCGCCGTTCAAAATTGCCGAATAAAGTTTAGCAACTTCTTCAACGGAAACATCTATTGTTCCTATTGCCGCACTTACACCATAATGTTCGGCAGATTTAAGTTTTGTTACTCCGGCAGTTTTAAGAAGATTTAGAAAAGGTTCTATACCTATATCTTGTAAAAGCTTTATTGCAGGTATGTTTCTGCTGTTAATTAAAGCATCTTGAGCAAAAACAGGTCCGTAAAATTGCCTGTCGGAATTTTCCGGTGCATAAATAGAAAAATATTGAAGAGTATCTTTCATTAAAGTCGTAGGATAAATAAGTCCGTTTTCCAAAGCTAAGCCGTAAATAAAAGTTTTTAAAACAGATCCGGCCATTCTTTTAGCTCTTGTTCCGTCTACCTGTCCTAAGATATCATTGTTTAAGAAATCTGCGGAGCCGACTGCAACTTCTGCCTGCATTGTTTTTGTATTTAACAAAAATACGGAAGCGTTTTTTATACCGAGATAATTGTTCCTATCGATATATTTTCTTATTTGGTATTCAAACAATGTTTGAAGATTTAAGTTTATTGTTGTATAAATTTCGTTTTTGTTTATTTGTGAATTTAAATAGTTTACGATATGAGGAGTGTAAAAAGGTAACTCTCTAGGTGTTTTTATATTCATAGGCATATCAAAAAAATGTTCTTTGTTTTTTGTTTTTGGATATTTCTTTTTCCATTTGTCGTATAATATTTTTCGTGCGATTTTCATTTTTTCAAATCCGCTTTTTACGGAAGGTCTTCTGATATTCGGATTTTGAGGAATTACGGCAAGTGTAAGTTGTTCGTGCAATTCCAAATCTTTTAATTTTTTGTTGAAATAAACTAATGATGCGGCTCCTATACCTTCAATATTATAACCGTAAGGTGCTATATTAAAGTATGCTTCTAAAATATCTTTTTTTGAATATCTCATTTCCAGCCATAAAGCTAAAAATATTTGTTTGATTTTTCCTTTGATGGTTTTTGTGTTTAAATTGTATAGAATTCTTACGGTTTGCATTGTGATTGTAGAACCGCCCTGTTTTCCGCTTTTTGTTATAAAGGTACTAATTATTGCTCTTAAAAGAGAAATCGGGTTTATACCGATATGATAATAAAAATTTTTATCTTCATACATCAAAACAGCGTTTTGAATTTGTTTCGGTATTTCATCCAGAGAATAAAAAATCCTGTATTTATCATCGTAAGAAACAGTAATTCTCAGAAGTTTACCATCAATGGAAAAAAACGATTTTGAAAATGTATAATCATTTAAAATTTTTTCTTTGGGGAAAAATCTTATACCTAAAATAATTACCGAACATATCATCATAAATATGATGATATATCCGGCATATTTTTTTAAAATTTTTAACATAATATTTTTTACTTCCGTGGGTTTACTTTAAATACATTATCTTTTGAAACGGCATATTTTTTAACATCGTATAAATGATTTGCTTCAACAGCGGGCTGCACAAAAGTACCCGAAGCAATAGCTTTTGTTTTATAAACAAATTCTTTTGTATTAGCTTCGGCAGATGTATAAATTAAAATTCTATCTTCTCTTACATCAAAACTGTCAAAAGAACCTTCCAAGCTGCCGGGAACAATATTTAATCCGCCGGGTAATAAATCAACTATAGCAATATTTTCTAAATATTCATCAGTTGTTGTTTTTATAGTTATTTTAACTGTAACTTCATCTCCTAATTCAACAACATTTTTTTCGTTACCGTTTTTATCTAAATACTTTTTATCAACATAAAGACCTTCGGACACATTTTGCCTTTTATCTTTAAAGAATCCTTGTTGTGTTATTGTATAAAACAGTCCTGAGTTTCCTGCAGAACTTGATTTTATTTGAATGTCTTTAGCGTCAGCAGGAATTGCAGACTGCACAAAACCTAATTTGTTTTTTGTCATTTCGGCTTTTTTCTCATCAACAAATATTTCGATATTTTCATCTTTATATTCGTTTGCTTTTGAATAAGCTGTTACTGCCAGAATTGTTTTTGCAGAACTTAAGGTGTTATAATCTTTATTTATTATATTATTTGCCATATTCTGTATTAGTTCCGTAATATTCGGATTATTTAACAGTTCCGGAAAGTGATTTGATATTAAGTAAATATAAGTCATATTTCTTATAGAAGAAGAATCGTAATCCGAATAATAATTTTCTTTTTTTTCTGTTTCGAACTTTTTTATTATTTCTTCGGCTTTATCTTTGTTTTGTAAAAGTTTATAAGTAGAAGCAATGTATGCACCGTCTATTGTCTTGGTCCAATCTTTAACATTTTCTTCAAAATAATTTTCCAATTTAGATAATTGTCCGGTAAAAGATTCCGAGTTTCTTGCCAAAAGATAAAGCGCTTTAGCCTGCAAAGCCGCTTCATATCTGTTTGTAGGATACTTAATGAAATTTCTTGTCCAATCTAACAATTTTCTAAACATTGTTTCCGGAACGTTATAGCCTGAATTCTTTGCATCTGTAAGAAATTGCAAAACATAAAGAGATACATCATCACTGATATAATTACTGTCTTGCCATAAAGAAAAACCACCGTTAAATTTTTGTCTTGTGCCGAGTTTTTCAATGTAACGGTTAAAAATTGTTTGGCTTTCTTTTGTAAGGCCATACAATATAACGGAAGGATAAGTTTGGCTTGTAATCTGTTCGGTACAACCGTGAGGAAATTTTTCCAAATAACTTTCAAGTCCTAAAGCTATAACCAAAGGATTGTTTGATACAGCAATATTTTTGTTTGCAAATTCTTTGTAACTGTCAATGTTTTTAAAGTTTTTCACTTTAAAATTTTCATTTTTATCTTTACCGGTAACGATATCGGTTGCATAAATGCTTGCAGGACGAACGCTTAATGTTGAAGAAATTTTTGTTTTATCTTCTGAAATTTTATCTTTTACAGAAAAACCGATTGTTGCATTACCGAGTTTATCAAGAGCTTTAACTTTAAAACTTACTATATCTTCGTTACCATTTTCTATTGTGATAGTTTTTGTCTTTTCTTCGATTACTTCCAAATTATCAGAAACGGAAATATTTACATCTAAATCTGCTTTCTTTAAATCTTGTTTGCTGTTTGCGATTTTTAAATTAACATCAAATACATCAGATGGTGCAGCAACAACAGGTGCGCCTACGGATAAAACTATAGGAGCTCTTACAATAACCGATTTTTCACTGCTACCAAAAGAAAAATTTTCACCTACGGCAACACACATAACTCTTAAACTGCCATTAAAATAATCCGGAACTTTATATGTGTAAACTTTTGAGTTTTTATCGCTGTTAATTATTCCCGACCAAAAAGCAGTGGGAGCCTGTACCTTTCTTTTAAAAGGGTTAAGAGATGCTTTTAAAAGAGCGTCTGTTGCTTCATCATAAGCACTGCCTCCACCTATACCGTAAACTTCTTTTATTACGGAAAATTCCGGTAGAAACAAATCTAAAGTTTGATAAGAATTTACATCAAGTGCCGGTTTTCTGAAAAAATATGATAACGGATCAGGCGTTTTATATTTTGCATATTGTAATATTCCCTCATCTACACCATAAAGAATTATTTTTGCAGGTTTCGATGTAGAATATTCTATTTTTAAGTCTGTTCCGGGTTTTACCGTTTCGGGAACAACTATTTTGGGCTTTACTTCTTTTGTATCATCGGATAAAATTTTAAAATATTTCAAAGCATAACTGTGCGGATTTAAAAATATTTCTTTTGCATTTTTATCTTTTAAAACCGAAACATTTAAATAGGCTCCATCGGAAATGTTTTTCGGAACGGTTATTTTGCAAAGTTTACTGTTTGTGTCCATGGTGAACCATTTATATGTATAAACTTTATCGCTTTCAATAGTAATTAAACCTATACCTTTAAAAGGAGCCGTAATATTAAATTCTAATTCTTCACCTGCTTTTACTGCGTCTTTTCGCAAATTAATAATCAACTCGGAATTTTTTTCAAGTTGGTACCCTAAAGTAGCTCCACCTACAACAACATATTCCAAACTCAGAAGTTTATTGTTGTTTTCATCAACAATTTCAATTTTATAATTTCCCGAAGCAGATGTATTTAAATTAAAATCGGTAGACTTTTCCGATATAGAAAAATCTTTACTTGAAATCTCGTTAGCTTGTGCAACGGAATGATACTTATATCTGCCGTTATATTCTTTAACGGGAACCGATACATACTGAATGTTATAAGTTTTTAATTTAAGTTTATTTAAATTTATTTTTTTCAAATCATTGTCTATAGCAATAAAGTTAATAACAGGTTTTGAATTTTTATCCAAGTAATTAAGTTTGCTTAAAGTTTTATAACCTACAATATATTTGTTTGGAGACACAAATTGTTGAACTGAAGATTTTACACTTGAACCGCTTTCTCTTTCGAAACCTTCGGCAAAAAATAACAGTTTATAAGTTCCTGTTTCGTATTGTGATAAAGAAAGATCGTAAGAAACTTCTCCGGCTGAAGAAGTTTTTTTTGTTTCTAATGTTTCATGAATGTTTTTTATGTTTGCTTTGTTATCTAAAACAAAATCCGAAAAAACGTAATCCGCATATTCTTTAAAAGAAAAACCTGACGGGATTAAAGTAGTTTCTGCTTTTATTTCGTTTCCTTGTGCCGGCATACCATAAAGATTTTGAAGTCTTACTTTTCCGGAAATACCTTCTAAAGATTGCCAACCTTTATGTATATCGCCTTCAATAGTTGTTTCTATTTTTAATTTATCTTCTTTAAATTCTTCTATTTTAAATTCTATGCTTGAAACAAATTTACGATAATTTTTATTTGCTCCGGAATAAACATTTATTCTGTAACTTCCGGTTTTTGATGTTGCTTCCGATAAAAATTCACTTTCAATAAATCCGTTTGCAGGTGAAGAAATATTTTTGTCAAATATTATTTTCCCGTCGGGATTTTCTATTTCAATGTTTATAGGAAAACCTGTAAGAACGGTATTGGCTTCATTTTTTAAAATTACCGAAAATTTTATTTTTTCGCCGGGTTTATAAATTCCGCGATCGGTAAAAATATAAGAATCAACTTGTTTGTCTCTTATTTCCGATATGGATTTTCCGCTTGTATCATACCTGGAATAAACAATATCTCTCCCGCCTCTTCGTATAGGAATAAATGACACATCATCATTTTTACTTACAATAAAAGCTACCGGTTCTTTTTCATTAATAAAAGAAGATATGTTTTCAAAGTTGCAAACTCCGTCAAAATCCGTGTTTTTTACCATGAGTTCCGTTCCGTTCCTTGCAAGTAAACATACTCTTGCATCATCCAAAGGTTTTCCCGTTGAAAGAGAAACGGCAAAAAGTTTTATTTTCTTATCTACATCTTCTTTATAGATTATTCCTATATCGGAAATCAAAATAAATTTTCTGCGGGTAATTCCGTTAGCGCTTATTTCAACGGCAAATAGTCCCATTTTCCCGTTTTGTGTATATTTGTTTAAATCTATTGATGAATAATTAATATCTATTCCGCCTGCAATGTTTATTTTTCTGTTAAAAATTTCAGCAAGATCTTCATCTTGTATATCGTAATATCTGTTATAATAATAGTCATAATAATCTTCATCATCATAATAATAGTTATTGGTTTTATAAAAATTCTGTGAAACAAACAAATTTAATTTTTCAGGAAAAAATCTCGCAACTTTTACATCTATATTTTTTATTAATCTGGAACATATTGTTAAATTTTTATCTCCGGATGCGGATAAAATATTTCCGTAACCGATAAATTTCAATTCACTTTTAAAATTCGTTATCGGCTCTATATACTTTTCCGGTTCTTTTAAAGAATAACCGCTTTTACTTTTTAAATTGTTTTTTAATTTGATATACAAATATCTGTTATCAACAGGTTTATCATATCTGAGAGCAACAAGTCTTCCGGTAGGATCTTGCGGCAGAGCAGTTACATTAATTTTTGTTGAATTTTTTAATGCATTTTCCGCATCTTTTAAAGATTTTGTATTCCAATTGGTTTTTGACGGTAACAAATATACTTCAATGTTTTTTTCTACTTCTTTTGTAGGAACAAAATCCGTAAATTCCATAATTATAGCTTGCACAGCATCTTTATCTTTACCCAAAATATCGGTTTTTATCTCTTTTACTTTGAAAAAATCGCCGGCATCGGGAATTATTAAATCTTTCTCTTTATCAAGAATTTTTAAATTTGCAGTTTGTTTTTTATCTGTTAAATTTACAGGTTCGTATTTTATAAAGCAATATCTTTTATACTTATCAAAAGAAATTATCGGTTTTATATCTTTTTTATCCAAGTTTAATAAAATTTTCGGATCTTCTATCGGAAAATCAAATTTTGCAACAGCTTCAATACCGAACAAAGATAAATTTTTATCGTCATGCCATAAATTAAAATCTAATATATTAACGTTGTTTTCTTTTGTGGAAAAACTTAAATCCAAACTTTTTATTTTCTTGGGATTTTTAAAAATCTTCTTGTTTATTGAAACTTTATATTGTTTGTTTGCAAGCCAATCTTTTTCAGGATTAAAACTTATTTTAAATAAATTCGGTTTATCATCTTCCAAAAGCCATTTGCCCCTTAAATCGGGACTTACATTTATATATTCGGATACGTCTTCTCCTTTTTGAAGATCGGTTTGATCGCATGGTATATTATATATATATACTTTATCGGGGTTTCCTAAAAAAGTATTATTGTGTTCATCTAAAGATATTTTTGTTAAATCCGGATTAGATATTTCCAGATTTATTTTGTCTGACCCTTTATTTAAACTGTTAAATGTGAGAAAAAAAACAATAAAAATTATACAGATTACAAACGAAATCGATAATATTTTCTTCATAAAAAGTTTCTCCGTATACTAAAAATAATATTATGATATTATACAAAATAAATGTGTTATATATGTGAATATAAAAATTGAAATTTAGCCCGTATATTATATATAATTAATAATTATTTATATCTAAAGGGAGAAGTATTTATGAAAAACATAATTTATGTTCTTTCCGTAATTTTTTTGTGTTCTTTGATTTCTTGCGCGACCGCAGATAATAGTGCTAAAAGTTCTGCAATAGATAATATTTTAAGCAGAAAAAGTGTAAGAAAATATTCCGATAAAAAAATCGAACAAGAAAAAATAGATGAAATATTAAAATGCGCTATGGCTGCTCCCAGCGCAATGAATAAACAGCCATGGGAAATATTGGTTGTAACAGATAAAGAAAAATTGGAAAAAATTGCAGAATCTTGTCCGAATGCCGCATATTCCAAAAATTCTCAAGTTACGATGATAGTTTGCGGTGATAAAAATGTTAGCGATAAATTTTGGGAACAAGATTGTTGTGCCGTAACAGAAAATATTTTGTTGGCTGCCGAGGCTCTTGGTCTTGGTGCTGTTTGGTGTGCGGTTTATCCGTTAGATGAAAAAGTTGCGGCTGTTAAAGAATTGTTTGGCTTGCCGGAAAATATTGTTCCGTTAAATGTTATTCCTATGGGATATCCGCTTACAAATGAAGAGCCTAAACAGAAATATAATGCTAAAAAAATTCATGTTAATAATTGGTAAAAATATACAATATAAGTTAATTTCAGGTGAGATAAAATGAAAAAAATTTTTGGGTTTTTTATAAAGTTTCTTGTAATTTTAGCAATATTGGCAGTAGCCGGATATTATTCTTTTAATGTTTTAATGTCGGCTTTTGTAAGAGAAAAAGCTGAAGTTTTGGTGCCGGATTTACAAGGTAAAAATTTAGTTGAATGTTTGGATATGTTATCTCAATCCAAACTTGCGTTGATGAAAGAAGGATCCGAATTTAATCAGGATGTTCCGGCAGGAATTGTTATAAGGCAAGTTCCTCCCGCAGGGATGAATGTTAAAGAAGGAAAAATAATAAAAATTGTAATAAGTCAGGGCGGAGAAATAGTTTATGTTCCGGATTTAAAAGGGCAAACTATAAGATCGGCAACAATTTCTCTTCGTTCTTTGGGTCTTGTTTTGGGTGAACTTACAAAAAAATCTTCGGCAAAATACGAAGAAGGTATAGTGTTGAGACAAGATCCCGCTCCGGGTTCAACGATTGAAAAAGATTCTTCCGTAAATGTGTTAGTATCAAATGGTGCTCCGGTTGATGGAACAGTATTAATGCCGGATTGGTTCGGTAAACCTGCCGAAGAAGCAAAAAAATGGGCAATAGATGAAAATTATGAAGTTAAAGTTATTTCAAAAAGAACAACTTTGGCTAATCCCGGTGAAGTTTTTAAACAAACACCTAAATTTGATGAGAAAATAACAAAAGATACAAAGATTACGTTTTATGTTGCAGATGAAAAAAGTTCTTTGGTACTTGAAGATAAAACTTTTGAGTATGTAGTTCCGGATGGTAACGAAAACAAAAGAATAAGATTGGTATTAAGTGACGAAAGCGGAGAAAGAGATATATTTAACGGAATAAGAGCACCTAAAACTACAATTTCTTTACCTGTAAAAGTTAACGGTAAAGCAACGGTAAAAGTATTTATAAATAATATTTCAATAGAAGAAAGAGATTTTTAATTATGAAAAAAATTTTAATAGCTCCATCAATTTTATCCGCAGATTTTGCAAACTTGGCAAAAGATGTTTCTATGGTTGAAGCCGCAGGTGCGGATTGGTTACATATAGATGTTATGGACGGACATTTTGTTCCGAATATTACAATAGGTCCGGTTGTTGTCAAATCGATAAAAAAATACAGCAAAATGTTTTTTGATGTTCATTTGATGATTACAAACCCCGAAAAATATTGGGAAAGTTTTTATAAAGCCGGAGCTGATTTAATTGTTTTTCACAGTGAAGTTTTATGTGATAAAAAAGCATTAATAGAAAATATTAGAAAAGTTGGTATAAAAGTAGGTGTGTCAATAAAACCTAAAACTCCGGTAAGTGATATTTTAGACCTGTTACCGTTAGTAGATGTTGTTTTAATTATGACTGTTGAGCCGGGATTTGGCGGACAATCTTTTATGGAAGATATGGTACCGAAAATATCTTCTCTGAGAAAAATCATAGATGATAAAAAATATAATTGTTTAATAGAAATAGATGGCGGCATTAATGATAAAACGGCAAAAATATGCATTGATGCCGGAGCAGATGTATTGGTTAGCGGCAGTTATATATTTGCGGCACAAAATCCGCAGCAGGTTTTAAAAGGTTTAAAATCTATATAAAGTTTATGAATAATAAAAATATATTAGTAACAATATTATTATCAATAGCACTTTTGTTCAATGCAAGTACATCTTTTTGTAAAAAGCATAAAAAACAAACAATTCAAGAAGAAGTTAACCAAGAACAAATAGAACAAGAAATCACAAATAATCAAGATGTTATTGAAGAAAAAGAAAAAACAGAGGAACAGAATCTTTCATTAAAAGATAACATTATTGAAGCTGACAAATGTTTAAATCTTGCATTAACTGCATGTGAGCAAAATAATTATGATGATGCAAATATTAACTATCACAAATTTTTAGAAAAATTAAATTTGTTGGAATTAAAACCGGAAGAAGTAGAACTTTTATTAACGGACTGTGAAAATATTTTAAGGAAGATAAAAAATATTAACGGGTTTGAAACTAATAAAGAGCATATCAACAGAGATGAAGCATTTGAAATTTCTATGGAATATGATGAAGAAGTTTTAAACAGTTGGATACAAAAATACAGTACAGGTAAAGCTGCTCAAGGTATAAGACTTGCACTTGAAAGAAGCGGTAAATATAAAGATATGATAGTTTCAATTTTAAGAGAATATAATTTGCCTGAAGATTTGCAGTATTTGCCGATAATAGAAAGTTTATTCAATAACAATGTAGTATCAAAAGCAAAAGCGGTGGGAATGTGGCAGATAATGGCGCATAGAGGAAAAGCGTTGGGCTTACAAATAAATTATTGGGTAGATGAAAGGAAAGATCCCATAAAATCCACAAGAGCCGCAGCAAAATATTTAAGAGAACTTTTTGTTTTGTTAAACGATTGGCATTTGGCTTTATCGGCGTATAACAGAGGAGAATACGGACTTATAAGAGATATGAAATTTTCTAATTCTTCATCAGTAATGGAAATGAAAGAAAGACATGCTATTCCAAAAGAAACCCAAAACTATGTGCCGCAATTTATTGCTTCGGTAAAAATTGCAAAAAACCCGGAAGAGTATGGATTTAAAGATTTAAAATATGAAGAGCCTTTAAGTTTTGATACTGTAGTAATAGATAAGGTTATAGACTTAAAAATTGTTGCAAAATGCGCAGATACTACGGTGGAAGTAATAAAAGAGTTGAACCCTTCGATACTTGCATGGTGTACACCGCACGGATATAAGAATTTTGAATTACATTTGCCTACGGGAACAAAAGATTTGTTTTTAGAAAACATATCTAAAGAAAAAGATTTAAATCCTGATCCCGGATTTATAAAATATAAAGTAAAAAAAGGTGATTATTTGGAAAAAATTGCCAGAGAATTCAGAACAACGGTAAAAGCAATAAAAGAAGATAATCCTAAACTTAAAAAACAAAAATATTTACAACCTAAACAGGTTATTATTATAAGACCCGGAAGGAAATATTACAGTAAGTAGGAATATATGAGAATAGTAATAAAAATAGGAACGAGCACATTAACGGATAAAAGCGGGAAATTGAATATTCCTTATATAGATTCTTTTGCACAGGAAATCGCTAAATTAAAAAAAGAAAAAGATATTGATATTATATTGGTAAGTTCGGGCGCAATAGGTGCGGGACTCGGGTATTTGAATTTAACAAAGAAGCCTAAAGATTTAAGACAAAAACAGGCTCTTGCTTCAATAGGTCAGCCTTTAATAATGCAAGCATACAGGCAAGCTTTTAAACCTTTAAATTTAATGGTAGCACAAATTCTTCTTACAAGATACGATTTTGATGACAGACAAAGATACATAAATATAAGAAACTCAATAAATGAACTTTTGTTAAGAAAAGATGTTATTCCTATAATAAATGAAAATGACAGTATTGCGGTTGATGAAATAAATTTCGGTGATAATGATACGTTAAGTGCTATAGTGGCATCGTCGGTTCAAGCAGATATGTTATTTATTTTAACTGATGTTGACGGACTTTATGATGGAGTACCTAAAAAATCAAAAATAATAAGAACCATAACAAAAATTACCGATGAGTTGTTGGAAATTGCAAGTCCGGATTCCAGCAGCGGTAAAGGAACCGGCGGGATGAAAACAAAACTTATTGCTGCAAAAATAGCCGGAAGTTCCGGAACAATAACTTTTATTACAAATGGTACAAAATTGAGTTTAATAGAAGATGCCGTTAACGGTAAAGATATCGGAACAAAAATTTTACCTAATAAAAAACTTCAGTCAAGAAAATCCTGGATAGCTTTCGGTAAAAAAACAAAAGGTTTTGTTCTTATAGATGCAAATGCGACTATTGCTATAAGAAATAAAGAAAAAAGTCTGTTGGCTTCCGGAATAATAAGTGTTGACGGAACTTTTAATAGGGGCGATACTATAAGTGTTGTTGTGTTGAATCCTATAGATCAAAACAATATTGAGATTGCAAGAGGTCTTTCTAATTATGATTCCGATGATTTATCTAAGATAATAGGAAAATCTTCTTCGGAAATAAAAAAAGAATTTCCTAATATGCCGTGTGAAGAAGTAATACATAAAGATAATTTGGTTGTAATAAAATAGAAGGTAAGAAAATGAAATTAAAAGAAACCGTTTATAAAAAAAACAGAATATATACAGGCAAAGCAATAAATTTTTGTAAAGATGATATTATTTTGCCTAACGGAAACAAAGCAATAAGGGAATACATTGATCATCCCGGAGCCGTGGCAATAGTTCCTTTTATAAATAAAACAGATATCATTATGGTTAAGCAGTATAGATATCCGGTAAACGAAATAACTTATGAAATTCCGGCAGGGAAGCTTGATAAAAAAGAGTCTTTACTTAAATGTGCTAAAAGAGAATTAAAGGAAGAAACGGGATTCAGTACAAAAAACATAAAAAAACTTACATCGTTTTATCCTTCAACGGCTTTTTCAAATGAAGAGCTTATTATTTATATAGCAAAAGATTTAGTATCCGGAAAACAAAATCCTGATGATGATGAATTTATACAAAACGCGATTGTCCCGTTCAAAAAAGCGTTGCAAATGATAAAACAAGGTAAAATAAAAGATGCAAAAACAGTAATAGCATTGCTTTATATAGCATCTAAAATATAATTTTTAGTGGAAACTTAAATGAAAATAGAAATAGTTTTAGGATTGAATTTCGGGGACGAAGCTAAAGGGGCCAGAGTAAATTATCTGTGTTCTAATAAACAAAACCCTTTAGTTGTTCGCTTTTCCGGAGGACATCATGTCGGTCATACTGTCGAATTAAAAGATGGTAAAAGACATGTCTTTCATTCGTTTGGTGCCGGAACTTTGAAAAATGCTCCGACTTTTTGGTCAAAATATTGTTCGATATATCCGATTACGTTTATGAAAGAATATACGGATATAAAAAACAAGTTTGGTATAACTCCGTTATCTTATTTCGATCCGAATATTGCCGTTACAACAATTTGGGATGTTATTTACAATCAGGCTTTAGAAAAATCCAGAGATATAAGACATGGTTCTGTTGGACTTGGCTTCGGTGCAACAATGGAAAGGCAATTAACACCATACACCTTATATTTAAAAGATTTATATTATCCTACTGTTACGGAATACAAACTTAATAATATAAAACAATATTACAAGAAAAAAGTGACAGAAAAAATTTTACCGTTTTTTGATTTTGAAGCAAGCGAAGATGAATTTAGACAATCTGTGAAAGAGATGCTATCATCGAATGTTTTTATTAAAACCGAAAAAGAAGTCTTTTCTGAAAACTATGATTTTGTATTTGAAGGTTCTCAAGGTATTCTTTTGGATCAGGATTGCGGCTTTTTTCCAAATGTAACAAGAAGTAATACGGTATCAAAAAACGCAATTGAAATAATAAAAAGAAATTTTGCGGATGATGCGGAAATAAATATAAATTATATTTCAAGAATATATATGACCAGGCATGGTAATGGTATTTTCCCGACGGAAGGTAAAACAGAACATATAAAATTAGAAGAAGATAAAACAAATTTTACTAATGCATGGCAAGGAAATTTAAGAAAAGGTTGTTTAGATTTGGAATTAATGAAATATTCCGTTAATTCTAACAGAATAATGAATAATAATATTAAAACCGGAGAAACAATAGTTTTTAGTTGTATGGATCATCTTAAAGATATTAATTCGATATTAATAAAAGATGTTGATAATAAATATAAAACAGTATCTTATCAAAATTTATGTGATATTCTTGTAAAAGTATTAAATAATAGAGACTTGAACTTTACAAGAAGCAATAATCCTTTTTCCGAATATGAAGACTAAAATGGAAAATCAAGAAACATCTGTAGGCGCATTTATATATAAAATAGAAAAAGAAGAAATATTGTTTCTTTTAATATATTCTGAAAGAAATAAAGAATGGGGGTTTCCAAAAGGGCATATTGAACCTAACGAAACGGAATTGGAAACGGCAAAGAGAGAAATAAAAGAAGAAACAGGTATAACGGACATACAATTTGATAATAATTTTTGTTGCATGGATGTATACAAAATAAAAGGTACGTTGCCTACAACAAAAAATAGAATAATTGACAAAAAAGTTATATACTATTTGGCAAGAACAAAAGAAGATTTTAAAGGTTCTGTTGATGATGAAATCGGACAGGGAAAATGGTTGAACTATAATCAATCGATAAAATATTTAAAATACGATAATCAAAAGATTTTATTGAAAAAAGCATATATATTTTTGAAGGAGGGGAAAAAGTGAATCCGGTATTAAACAAAAAAACATTTGAAAATGTTGCTTATGGCAATTATGAAGTAATGACAATAAACGGCGTTGTTAATAAAAGTTTTATATTGTGGCTTATATTGGCAGTGGGTGCATATTTGGGTTGGAATAAGCCTGGTATTATGATACAACTTATTATACCGATTTGTATTGTTTCGATAGCTCTTGCTTTTTTTATGGTATTTAAAAAAAGAACAGTTTCTCTTCTTGCTCCTTTCTATGCATTTGGTGAAGGCTTGTTATTGGGAACGTTGACAGTAATTTTTGAAAAAAAATATCCCGGAATAGCATTTAATGCTGTGTTTTTAACAATAAGTGTTTTATTTTGTATGTTAGCAGCATTTAAATCCGGAATAATAAAAGTAACAAATAAATTTCGTTTTATTGTTTCTATATGTACAATATCTATATTTTTATTATATTTTGCTGAACTTATGTTATCTTTATTTGGTGTTACGGGGTTTACATTTATATATTATTCGGGACCATGGGGAATAGCTTTTAGTGTTTTTGTGGTAATAATTGCATCTCTTAATTTGATATTGGATTTTGATTTGATACAACAAGGTATTGCTATGAGAGCGCCAAAGAATATGGAATGGTATTGTGCGTTTGCTTTAATGGTTACGATAGTATGGTTATATATGGAAATATTGAGATTATTAATTAAATTGAGAGAGTGAGAATGGCACTTGATTTATCTAAATCAGTTTTTTTTATATCTGAAACTAAACCTGAATTGTTGCCGCAGAGTATATCCGAAGTTGCTTTTGTCGGTAGATCCAATGTTGGTAAAAGTTCTGTAATAAATTCCATTTGTAAAATCAAAAATTTGGCAAGAACATCAAAAACTCCCGGAAGAACGAGAGCCATAAATATTTTTACACCCGCAAAAGGCAGATGGATAGTAGATTTGCCGGGATATGGTTTTGCAAGGGTTACCGAAGAAGAAAAAAAAGTTTGGCAAAAGATGATAGAGACTTATATTACATCAAGAAAAACATTAAAAATGGTATATATCCTTATAGATTCTTTTGTAGGACCTACCGAACTTGATTTTGTTATGATGGATTGGGTCAGAAAATTAAATATACCGTTTAAGATAGTTTCTAATAAGACAGATAAAGTCAGCAACTTGAATTTAGAAAAATTAAAAGATACAATTTGTGAGATGTGTGAAGTAGAAAAAGAAGATATATATTGCGTAAGTGCAAAAAAACAAACAGGGTTTGGAAAATTAATAAACGATATAGGAAATTTGTTGTTAAAATAAAACAGGAGGAAGTAAAATGAAAAAAGTAGT
>JAEEGL011953683.1_pt1 | contig 17847 bp, 17 predicted proteins | sample 9134231 | NCBI WGS metagenome assembly JAEEGL01 (sample SAMN16246548, study PRJNA631951) | gut metagenome | biome: gut microbiome; feature: rumen; material: fiber-attached | host: Bos | place: Iran: Karaj | collected 2018-10 | reverse complement strand
TTTTCTTTTACAAGATTTTTAGCTTCTTCAAGTTTGTTTTGTCTGTATTCTCTGTCAAAATTGTGGTAAGCATCAAAAATCATATCGTGAGCTGTTTCGTCAATAATTGTTTTGATTCTTGAAGTGTCATAAGGATTTACAAATTCTTCTTTAACAACACCGCAAGCTTTTGCAAATTCAACCTGAGCATCGCATTGTTTTCTGATTTCTACCTGAGCAAATTCAACAGCGTTCATAATATCGTCTTCTGTTACAAATTTACAGCCGGCTTCAACCATAATAACGCTGTCGTGAGTTCCTGCCACAACGATATCAAGATCAGAATCTTTAGCTTGTTTGTGAGTCGGGTTAGCAATCATATTGCCGTTTTCATCGCGAGAAACTCTGACAGCGCCGATAGGACCTTCAAAAGGGGCTCCTGACAACATTAAAGCACATGATGCACCCAACATTGCCAAGGTGTCAGCTTGATTTTCCTGATCGTAACTGAATAGCTGAGCTACGATTTGGATATCGTTTCTATAACCTTTCGGGAAAAGCGGTCTTATAGGACGGTCGATAAGACGGGATATAAGAATAGCCTTATCGCTTGCCTTTCCTTCAGACCTGTTGTATCCGCCCGGGATTCTTCCGATTGCGGACATTCTTTCTTCATAATCAATAAGTAACGGGAAAAAGTCTATACCGACTCTTGGTTCTTTTGATACACAGCAGTGAACAAACAACATTGTATCACCGCATCTAACGGTAACAGAACCATTGGTAGACTGCCCGTATTTGCCTGTTTCAACGGTAACGGTTTTCCCTCCGATTTCCAGTTGAAAGCTCTTTGTTTCAGGTTTCATAATAGTTTACCTTCTTCTTTCTGCGTTCTTCCTAACGCCTTTTAGTGATTCACTTCCTTTTTACATCTACTATGATACATCAAACATAATTAAATGTATTAAATTTTGAAAAATTTTTGTGATATTATAATTTTATAAATACGGCTTCGTAGCTCAGTAGGATAGAGCGGCGGTTTCCTAAACCGCGTCTTGCCCGCGTTCGAATCGCGGCGGGGCCAAATAAAAATAAGAATAACTTCTGTTATTCTTATTTTTATTGTAACGTCAACGGTGAGAATGAGTGCCCGTGTTCGAGCGCGAGCGAGCTGAGGCTGGAGTGCTTTTGCCAAGTGATGAAATCACGAAGGCAAAACACGGAATTGCCGTTTAATGCGAGCGAGCAAGACAATCGCGGCGGGGCCAATAAAAAGGGAGTAGCAAAAGCTATTCTCTTTTTTATTGTTAACTTTTTGTAATATATTGAATATTTAAAGCAATTATAAATCGTATATAACGTTTATATAAGTAAGGGAATATTATGGAGAAATTAATTAATGTTTGCACCAATTTTTAATATGGGGAATATATACGCAGGGATGAACTATATTAGTGCGCTTAATCAATTTAGTTTCGGAAGTTTTATCCCAAATATGTTCAACTATTCTTTTATGCCGAGTTTTTATAATTCATCAATATTTTCATATATGGGTGCATCAAGAGTGTCCGACATAGATGATGTTGCGAGATCAATAGTATCATCAACATTGAGCCCGTATAAGGCGGTAAAAACAGCAAAAAAAGTTTCATCCGGAACTTCTCAAGGGGTAAGAGTTGGTAATAACCAAAATTCATCTGTCTGGGAACGTTTGGGGTATTGTAAGGAAGCCGGTATAAAATTAGCAAAAACGGCTCTAAATTCTGCTGTAGGTTTTGTTGGATACTGTGCGAGATATGTGAAGACTGCAATAGAAAAATGTGGCTTAGGGAAATACGTATCCGGTAACGCATGCGATATGGTTAATATTATGCGCAGAAATAAAAATTTCAGAGAAATAAACCCTGCGGGAGTTAATGTAAAAAGTTTACCTGCAGGAGCTGTTGTTGTTTATGGCAGGGGTGTTGCCGGATACAGCTCAAGTTACGGCCACGTTGAAATCGCAACAGGTAACGGAAAAGCTGTTTCTGACGGAGTTACAAGAAACCCAAGAAACAATCCGACAGCAATATTTATTCCGGTCGCAGCATAAAACAAAATATGCCCGGGGGGAGTCAAACCCCCGACCTTGAGCTTCGGAAACTCACGCTCTATTCAGCTGAGCTACGGGCACATAAATTAAAAGGCGAATTTTAAATTCGCCTTTTTTAGTTATTTCTTTAAATAATCGGCTGCGTTAATTTCTTTTCGTGCCTCATCACTTGCTTCAAAAAATGGATATGATTTAATTCCAATCATTCCTGCAACAAGTGAACTCGGGAAAATTTCAGCCGAATTGTTCAAATCGTTTACTGCACTGTTATAAAATCTTCTTGCAGCGGCTATGTGTTCCTCAACTTCTGCATAGGTTTGCATTGCCTGAACCATTGTCTGATCAGATTTTAACTGCGGGTAATTTTCAACATTAACAAGCAACTGGCTCATTTTTGAACTGATTTCATTATCAAGTTTGATTTTCTCTTGAATTGTGTCATCAGTTGCTTTAAGGGAAGCAGCTCTTGTTCTTAGTTCTGTGATACCGCTGAATAATTCTTTTTCGTGTTCCATAAATCTTTCTGCGATAGTCAGGATGTTAGGAATCAAACTGTATCTTTTGTTTAACTGAACATCAATACCGCCCATTGCTTCTTTTACTTTGTTTCTCTTTTTGATAAGTGATACATACATGTTGTAAAAAGCAACCAAAACAACAAGTATGACAATTGCGAAAAATAGAATTGCAGTCATTGTAATAAAATCTCCTACATTTATGTGCATCATAATTATTAACCTCTTTCGTTTATGTTAATTTTATCATATTTTAACGTGTTTTTCAAATTATTTGTTGTCGTCAGCAACAACTATCGTAAAATCAGTTGCCGAGCACATATAAGTCGCCGGATCATAAACAAACTGACGTGATTTAACCTCGGGAACCTCTTTTTTTAATTCTGCATAATAGTCGACTGTAACATATTTTGAGTGAGCAATGAATTGCGAGTGTGCTGAACGCAAAGTTCCGGAACACTGAACTTCTATGCCGGCGTTTTCAAGAGCTTTTTTTAAGTTTTCTGCTTCTACAGTTTTATTTGGAGAACTCATAATGCTTGCGGTGTAGTGCTCTTTGTCACCTTCTTCACGAATTCTGTATATAAGCCGATCAACAACATCCTGTGTTTTTTCAGGATCCAGAATCCAGTAACTTGTTATTCCGTGTTTGTTTGGAGCACCCGGAAGCATTGCAATTTCAACATTATCCATATCGAATCCTTTGGCGAGTGCTGCATATTGTGTCATTTCGTATGCTGACATATCCGTTTTTACATATTTTTTAGTTATGGCAATTATTTTAGGCAGTTTCGCCAGAGTTTCCGGTTTTTGTAGATCTGTCATTAAACCTCTTAAAAACCATTGCTGACGCTGTGTCCTTCCAATATCGCCCAGTGCGTCGTGCCTGAAACGCAAATACTCTACAGCATCCTTTTCTGTAAGGTGATGTTTCCCTTTAGTGAAATTTATATGTAATTTGCCGGAATAGTCGTTGTAGTGCATGTCTTTTTCAACATATATATCAACTCCGCCCATAGCTTTGACGATTTCGCGAACGGCGTCATCGTGAATCATTATGTATTTATCAATATGTATACCCAATGTGTCTTCAACCGTTTTTATTGTCATTTTTACTCCGCCAATTGCGTGTGCGGCATTGATTTTTTGAATACCCATACCTCGTGGCAGGTAAACCTTACTGTCACGGGGGATAGAAATAGCGTTCATAGTTTTTGTCTTAGGGTCAATGTTAAATACAATCATTGTGTCGGTTCTTGTGCCGACCCACAGGTCAGAATCCGCACCGTTTGAGTCAACGCCGAGTAAAAGTATATTTTGTTTTCTTGGGCCGAACGGAAATACAAATTCCGGTTTGGTTTTGGAGCGGTTGTTACCTTCGGCTAATTTGTCAAGCCAGCTTGCAATAACGGGATTCTTGCTTAGAGTTCTTTTTACAAAATTATCATTATTCCCCAAAAGTAAAATTGCAAAAACAGCGGTTAAAAATATTATGGTCATAAAGGTCAGAGTTTTTCTAAAGGAGCCGGAAGAGTCCTTCCTTCTTCGTGTATAATTTTCAAAAGGATTATCCGCAGCGCCGGTAGAGTATTTATAACCTCTCCTGCCCGTCATAGATCTTCTATTCCCTCTGTAATATCTATCTCTCATCTGTCCCGTTCTACTACTAACACTATTTATATTTTATCCCAAAACAAATATATTTCATACATTATAAATTGTATTTAAAAATGTCTTTTTATGGAAAATAATGTTAATTTATTGCATGCATATATCTATAATTATGCGTTAATCCTCATATTAATTCTAAATCTTAACAAAATTTTACAAAAAATTTTTTCTCAAAATTTGCTAATTAATTGCAAAATTCGATTAAAATTTGGTGTATTTTTTACGTTTTTGATAAAAATTTTTCTAAAAATTTGTATTTTTAATTAAAAAATCAAAAATTCATCTTTACATAAAATTTACAATTGAGCAAATTGAGGCAATTTTTAAAATTGACTGCTTTTCATTAACATGTGTCTTGGGTATAATTAAGGAACATTCGGCATAGATAGTAAATAAGTTATGATTAGTAAAGTTGAATTAGGTAGTGTAGACAAGAAAAATAATCGCCAAATGCAATCAATCCCCCAGAACCCCTCATTTACAGGTATGGGCGAATGGGCACTCAAAGCGATTCAGGTATGTGAAAAAAGACCGATGGTTAACGTTGCGGTCTTGGATTTGTCTACCGCTATTTTGCCGAGAACATTTTTTGAAACCTTTATTGGTTCAAAACAAAAAGACGAAAACGGAAATGAGCTTGAAAAAAGACACTTAAACCTGCTTGGCGGGTTTGAAGCTTTCAGAAGAGAGTCTTCAGGATTGATAATTAACTGTTTGATTCCAAGCTTTATTGTTATAGGTGTTGCGAAGTTCTTAAGATGGACCGGCATTATGGGCGACTTTAAGGCTTCTAACCTGACAAGAAGCTGGGCAAACGGTGATGCTATAAAAAATATTGAAAAATACTACCAAAAAGCCGAAGTTGCTACTAAGAAAGAAGATAGAATCTTCAATGCATTAAAAGGAATGTTTGATGACATTGAAGGTGTTGACGGAGATGTTGAAAAAGGCGGATTGAAGAAATTCAAAGATATCTTTGCGGGAGATGCTGAATATACCGCTAAAATCAGAGAAATGACCCAACAAATTCTCAGTGATAAACCTAAAAAAGGTTATGCAGATGAGATGTACAAGTATATGGTAGAGAAAAGCGGAATTGCCGAAAATATTAGGTTTGCCGGCGAAACAGGATTTTCTTCAAGTAACTTAAGCCATTTGTGTGAGAGTGCAGGCGACATTCTCCACGGTGCCGTAAAAGAAGGCATAATCAAAGATTATGCAGAAAACGTTGTAAACGAAAAGGGATTAAAAGAAGTAGCAAAAGCCGAATATGATGTGCTCGGGAAATATTTGTCCAAAGCTAAAAAACTTGTTAATTCTAAGAGTATCGGCGGCTTAGGAATAATTATTCCTTTGGCGATTGCCGCACAACCTATCAACAGATGGATTACTCATAAGATGGCCGGCAAAAAAGGTGCTCCTATCTATAACGATGACCAGGAAAGAATTTTAACTCCTGATGAAAAGAAAAAACTTACTGCCGAAAAATTCGTTGCTGTTCCTTTGATGTGGGCAGTTGCTGCTCTATCTATGCTTATGGACAGACCAAGCTTAAAGATGTTCCAATTCAAAAACATTTTCCCGACGATGGATCAGGCAAGAATTATTTCAGCCGCAACCTTCTCCAGCAGAATTGCTGCATCTGAGGATTCAAACGAATTAAAAGAAAACACTATCAGAGATATTGCGACTTTCTCAAGTTTCTATTTCTTGGGAGATTATGCCGCAAAAGGTATTGCAACATACTTAGAAAATCATAACAAAGACGGTATTAAACTTACCAACAAACTAAAAACTCCGAAGCCGGATGCAAATGTCCTTGAAAGATTCTGGGCATGGGCAAAACACACCAAGATGAAGTCATCAGATGAGTTGATGCACATTGCTGATGAAGCTCTAAGAACCAAGGCAAGAAATATGAGAGCTTCCTGTCAGCTTGGCAACCTCTTCTTCTCGTTGCTCGCACTCGGAGTATTTATCCCACTGTATACACGAACACAGACTAACAAGAAAAAACAACAGGAAAAAGAAAAGTTAGCGGCTATGCTATCCTCAAAACCGCCGGTTCAATTTACCCAAAGATTTCAGGACACATCACCGGCATTCCAGTCATTTTCAATTAGTAAAGTTCAGTAAAGGCAAGAAAGAATATGAAAGTAGAACAAATTCAAAATTATCCACAAATCAAACAAATTCAAAGCAATAGCAAAGATAATAAAGTTGTTGTGAAAGGTACCCCTGCAAATAATACCCCGAATTTTACCGGAGCATTTGATATGATGCTGAGATTCCTTGACACAAACCCGGCTTGGGGTGCAGATGCAGTTGACCTTTGCTTTATGGTTATACCAAGAACTCTTACTGATTTCGGAAGAGGTGCAGACGCAGGTTTTGAAACAATGCGTCGTGAAAGTTTAGGTACTATAAACCACTCAATGATTCCTGTATATGGTACTATTGCCGGTGCGTTGGTTGCTTCTGCTTTAAATAATGCATACTTTGATAAAGACAGCAAGATTAAATCAAATAAAATTCATGCCGATTCTGAAACTCTTGATTTAATGGGCAAGTTGTATAAAGAAGAAATTGATGCGGCAAAAGGTGTACCGGAAGCTAAACCGTTAAAGAATTTCTTCGTTAAATACTTCAATAGCTATGAAGCCCTTTCACCTACTGAGAACGGCAAATACATCAGTCTTGAAGATGTAAGAAAGGCCGAAGACGGTGCAAAAAGTGTTGCTGAGGAAGTTGCAGAAATCCTCACAAAAGAAATTGAAGCATCAAAAGATAGTCCTAAAAAAGATATTCTGAAAACAGCAAAAGCAAAAATAGTTTCGGCCCTGGGAGTTGAAAATAACTTCAGAATAAAAGTTCCGGAAGGTGTAAAACAACACTCTTCACGCTACAGTATCGATACTATTATTGATAATGCGTATAAACTTGGTTTCGCTTTTGATAAAGATTCTATTAAACAAACATTTATCAATGGAGCTCAGGATGTTGAAAATGCATTTATAAATTCTATGAAGAAGATGAATATCAAACGTTCGTTAATCGGGCTTGGTATTGCATCTGCCGTCGGTGTTTCGGCTCAGCCGTTTAATATGTGGCTGACCAGAAAGAAAACCGGAGCAACCGGTTTTGTCGGTGGTGGCGAAGAAGACAAATCTCTTAAATTCAAGATTAAAAAGACTATAGTAGCTTTAGCATTCTTGACCGGAGCACTTTTGACTATAGGAAATCTGAAAAACTTGATAACAAATCTTCAGTTTAAGGGCCCGAACCCGACTTTGAATCAATTTAAGTTTGTTTACGGTATAACAATTTTCTCAAGATTCTTGTCAGCACGTAACAACAATGAATTGGCTGAAACCTCGGTTAAAGATACTCTTGGTTTTGCTAACTGGTTAATTCTGGGTAACTTTGTACAAAAACTTGCTGCTCAGGCGATGGATAAAGACCTGATTAAACGTGACGGTACGACAGCTTTGGATTGGATTAGAGGTTCAGTCCTGAAATCAAGAGATGAAATTTTACACGAATGTCTTGAAAGAATTGGCGACAAAGCAAAAGCTTTCAAGGACGGTAAAGCTCTGAATTATAAAGAACTGGCAAAACTCGCCGATCCTGTTGCAAAAGTTAAATTGCGTAAAATATCTATTGCTCAGCTGATTAACTATGCATACACAGGCCTTGTTCTTGGTGTAGGAATACCGAAGCTGAACATTTATTTGACAGGTCGCCGTGAAGCTAAGAAGGCAGCGGAAAGAGCCGCAAATGCATCTCAACAGTCAGCATCCGGAGCAAATGTTTCGCTGACAGGTTCTGCTAATAATATGCTAATCCAAAAGGCAAATGAAGAATTTATGAGCAAGGCCGGAATGGTTTAGCTTAGGGAATTTGCACCGTTTACAACTTCTATTATCTCCTGGGTAATAGCAAATTGCCGTGTTTTGTTATAAACGACGGAAAGCTCCTTAATCATTTTTTCGGCATTAGAGGTTGCGGCAGACATTGAAGTCATACGAGATGCAAGTTCGCTTGCCTGTGCCTCCAGAAGTGCCTGATAAAAGATATTTGTCATATACATAGGCACAACTTTTTGCAAAATATGATGTTTGTCGGGTGTAAATTCCATCAGAGGATCAAGGATATTATCATTAATTCTTTCGTGGACATCCGTAATACCTTCAACCGGTAGAACCTGCCAGTCTTCCACAAAATAGCTCATCATATTTTTAAATCTTGTGGTAACAATTTCAATTTTGTCAATTTTGCCGGAAACAAAATCTTCAGCCATATCTTCTGCAATATCACGGGCTTCAATAGGTGAAGGTTTGTCAACGGCAGAAAAATATTTTTTAACTATAGGACAATTCAGAGCTGCACATTTTTTCCGCAGAGCAGAAATTCCCTTTTGTCCTGCGACAAAAAGTTCAGCTTCAATTCCGTTATCCTTGTATTCTTTTATCTTTTTTAAGGTGTATCTGACCACGTTTGCGTTGTATGCACCGGCAAGTCCTTTGTTTGATGTCATTACAAGTATTCCGACTTTTTTTACTTCTCTTTTTTGCAATAAAGCCGGGTAATCATCAATGGCATATTTGATTTTCAGGGTGTCGCTGCTGTACGAAGAAACAGAATTAAGGAGCTTCTGGAACATCCCTATAAGTTCTTTTGTGTACGGACGTGAAGCTTTTACGGCAGTTTCTGATCTTTTAACTTTTGCCGCAGCAACCATCTTCATCGCACGGGTGATTTTTTTCGTGCTTTCTACACTTTGTATTCTGCTTTTTATATCCTTAAGATTTGCCATTGACTTCTGTTTGTTTACTCCCTAGAATGTACTTTTAAATTTATCCAGGCCTTCTGTCAGTGCTTTTTTATCTTCATCTGACAAAGCTGCACCTTCATTCAGATTTTTAACCATATCTGCGAAGTTTGCATTAAAGAACACAAACCACTCCTTTTTGAATTTCGCGATTAAGGTGTTATCAACGTCATCCAGTATGCCCTCGTTTGCGGCAAACAGGATTGAAACCTGTTCTGCAACACTCAACGGATTATATTGAGGTTGTTTTAGAACTTCAGTAAGCTTTTGACCTCTCAACAGTTGCTTTTTAGTTGAGGCATCAAGGTCTGATGCGAATTGAGCAAATGCTTCAAGTTCCCTGTATTGCGCAAGGTCAAGTCTTAGTTTCCCTGCAACCTGTTTAATGCCCTTTGTTTGTGCGGCTCCACCAACACGGGAAACTGAAATTCCGGCGTTGATAGCCGGTCTGATACCGGAGTTAAAGGCATTACTTTCAAGGAAAATCTGTCCGTCAGTAATTGAAATAACGTTTGTCGGGATGTATGCGGAAACGTCGCCTGCCTGTGTTTCAATGATAGGCAGGGCTGTAATACTTCCGCCTCCAAGGTCGTCATTCAGTTTACATGCACGTTCAAGAAGTCTTGAGTGCAGATAGAAAACATCTCCGGGGTACGCTTCACGTCCCGGCGGTCTTTTTAACAACAAACTCATTGCACGGTATGCCTGAGCATGCTTTGAAAGATCGTCATATACAATCAATACGGACTTGCCCTGTTCCATAAATTCTTCACCGATTGCAACTCCTGCAAAAGGTGCTATATATTGCAGCGGTGCAGATTCGTTAGCCGTTGAAGATACAATGATTGTATATTCCATAGCACCATGATCCTCAAGTGTTTTTGCAAGGTGCGCAATGGTTGAGGCCTTTTGACCGATTGCAACATATATACAAATAACATTTTTACCTTTTTGGTTAATTATGGTATCTATTGCGATTGCGGTTTTTCCTGTTTGACGGTCGCCAATGATAAGCTCTCTTTGTCCTCTGCCGATTGGTGTTAAGGCGTCAATCGCGGTAAGACCCGTTTGCAAAGGTTCGTGTACGGATTTTCTTGTTACAATACCCGGAGCAACCCTTTCAACCGGACGGGTTTTTGAATATTTAAGTTCACCTTTACCGTCTAAGGTTTTGCCTGTCGGGTCTATTATTCTTCCGATAAGGCCGTCGCCTACCGGTACAGATGCGATTTTAGAGGTTGTTTTTACAATGGTTCCCTCTTTTATATTTGTATAATCACCCAAGATTACGACGCCGACATTGTCTTCTTCAAGGTTCATTGCAATACCCAAAGTTCCTTCGCCGTCTTCAAATTGGACAAGTTCGTTAGCCATAACGTTGCGAAGGCCGTAGATTCTTGCGATACCGTCTCCTATTTCAAGTACAGTTCCGGTATTTGATATTTCTGTCTGCAGTTCGTAATTATCTATTTTTGTTTTTATAATCGAGCTGATTTCTTCAGGTTGAATTAATGCCATATTCTTTATTTACCCCCTGTTCAGTGTTTTTCTTAAATCTTCTAACTTTGCTTTTACGCTGGTATCTATTACATAGTCATCAAATTTGAATACCAGTCCGGCAATTAAACTTTTATCAACTGTCCATTCCGGGACAATTTCATTTTTTAATTTCTTCTCAAGTTTAAATAAAATTTTTGTTTTATTTTCAAAATCAAGTTCTATCGGAGAAATTATTTCAACGGTTTTCTTGTTTTCCTGTTTTTCTGTCATTTGTTTGTAACCGGTAATGATTGAATCAAATTCTCCAAAACGGTTCTTTTCAACAAGTATCTTCATTAAGTTAAGTAATTTTTCGTTGATTTTTCCTTTGAAAATTTCATCAAGTATTTCAATTTTTTTATTAGCGGAAACGGAAGAATTAGACATCACAACATTTAGGTCTTCACTTTGAGAGAACACTTTTGAAATTTCGTCAAGCTGTTTGACAAAATATTCATTGCGATTTTCCTCTGATGTGCTTTCCATCAGAGCTTTTGCATAATTTTTTGATATTGCTGATAAGATTTTTTCGCTCATTACAGTTCCGCCTTATCAAGTTCTTTTATACTGTTTTCAATGAATTTGTTGTGCAGTTCGGGATTTTTTGCTAGTATTTCTTCAAGATTTATTTTGGTCTGAAGAATTGCATCCTTTGAAGTCTGCTCGGTAAGCAGGTTAGAAATCTTTTTCTCTTCAATAGAAACAGATTTTTCAATATTTGCAGAAATGTTTGTGATAGCTTTTTTTGTGTTATCCGATATTTTTGCCTTAAAAATATCGATTTTTTCTGCAGAATTGTTCTCAAGAGTTTTTATGTCTTTCGGCAATTCGTTAATTAGTGCCTGTGCCTCGTCAAAGTGTTTTTTTGAGGTGTTTTTTGCATCATCGGATTTCGAAATTAAAGCTTTCACACTATCGATTCCCTGTTCAAAAGATTTTCCGAGATTCATTTTTTTTACAAGATAGCCAAGAATGAGCGCCATAATTATAAAGTTTACGGTGTTTGTATTTATAAGAAATTTAATTATTTCCAAAAATTTATCCATAACCTATTCTGCCACTCCGTCTGTGAGTTTCTTTGTAATTTCTGAGGCCAGGTCCTGAACGACAGTTTCTTTAAGATTTTCTTTCAGCTTATTTTCTTTTTCATAAAGAGTATCTTTTCTGTTTTGAATTTCAATCTTTGAATTTTCCCTTGCATTTCTTACTTCAGCAGTAGCAAAGTTTTGAACCTCGCTGATTTTTTCTTTAAATTCCTGTCTGCATCTGTCCTGAGTCTCTTTAATCTTTTGTGCGTGAGTCTGTTTAAACTCTTGCGCCGATTTTTCAAAGTTTTCCGAATCTTTGTAGTTTGAATTTATGTAGTCTTCCCTTTTTTTTATTATTTCTAATATCGGGCGGTAGAATATAGCATTCATAATAAACATGAACACCACAAAACTAACCATTGCGACTATTATTGTTGCGTTAAATTCAAACATTGTTACCCTACTTGACGAAAATCAACAATAAAGCTATTAACAGTGCATAAATTGCTGTTGCTTCCGCTAAACCTGCACCTAAAATAAAGTTTTTGAAAGCTTCATCTTTGATCTCCGGTTGGCGGGCGATAGCATCCAAAACACCTTTAGTGGCAATACCTAAGCCAAGGCCGCCGCCTAAAGTACCCAATCCGACAGCAATACCTGCTGCGAGTCTTCCTAAGTCTAAAGTTTGTTCAATTGTCATAAATTTCTCCTTTTTATTTAATATTACAAATTATTCTTCCTGAATTGCGAGTGAAATATATGTCGTTGATAAAAGCGTAAATACCAATGCCTGAATCAGAGCAACAAACAGTTCAAACAACATAAAAGGTATCGGGCCGATAACATAAGTCAGACTTAAAACCGTAGATACCAAAACCTCTCCTGCAAATATGTTTGCAAAAAGTCGCAGAGCCAGAGAAAAAGGTCTGACAAACAGTTCCAAAAGATCAACGAGTGTAATTATAATGCCGTCAAGACTAAACCCTTTGAAAAAGAATTTGAAACCGTTTTTCTTAACTCCGTAGAATATATAATAAATTGACACAACAATAGCCATTGCCGCAGTCATATTTATATCGTTGTTCGGGGATGCAAATTCTCCGTGGGAGAGGTGAATAAGTCTCAGAGGAAGTTGTCCGACAAGATTTGCTGTCAGAATAAACATAAATAAGGTGAGAATTATTGCAATATGTTTTTGCGCATTATCGTTACCCATGCTTGATTTGGCTATATCGTTAAAATATTTGATAACATTTTCCCCGATCAGCTGCAGTTTTGACGGAACAAGGTCCATATGCCTTGTCGTAAAGAATGCCAAAACGATCAGCAAAAGCATTGAAATCCACATTGTAATAAGGGTATCCATATTAAATGAAATAGCTTTCCCCATTATATCAGTGGTATAAACCCAATGTTCCATATTTCTCCCTCTTAGTTAATATTATCACTGACATAAATATTTTGCAATTCTCTTTTATCTGTTGAATAAAATATTATCTCCTATTTTTTTGTTTGTTATATAATTAATGTAATTAAATATATTTTTACTTGAGGAGAAATGAGAGAAATATTACTTGAGGAGATTGATTCGACGAATAGTTATGCCAAATTGAACATTGACGATTTGGACGACAAAACTGTTATTCATGCCCTGCGACAAACTGCAGGACGCGGCAGACTAAATCGTTCATGGGTTGATTTGGGTGCGGGTAATCTTTTCTTGTCTGTTGTTCTCAAGCCATCCGGTGAGTTCAGTGAAGTTTATACAAATCTCACTCAGTATTTGTCTGTTTGTCTTTGTAAAGTTCTTGAATCATACGGTGCAGAATCTCAGATAAAGTGGCCGAACGATGTTTTGGTAAACGGTAAAAAAATCGCAGGTATTTTGTCAGAATCAGTTATGCAGGGCGGCAATTTTAAAGGTATTATCCTTGGCGTTGGGGTAAATCTTAATGCAAAACAATCTGAAATTGATTTAATCCCGGATAAAATTGCAACCTCTCTCAATATAGAAACAGGTAATGATATTGATATAAATTTATTCAGGGGTAAACTTCTGGATGAGTTTTTTAGTAATTATGACAAATTCTTGTCTGAAGGTTTTGAAATGATTAAGCATGACTATATTTCAAAAAATTGCTTTATAGGAAAAGAACTAAACATAAAAGTTTTTGACCGTATCGAAACAGGACTTGCAAAAAGAGTTAACGATAAGGGTGAGCTTATTTTAGAAAAAGAAGATAGTGATTTAACACTTACGATAGGAGATATTTTATGAGCGAAGTTTTAGAAAACGGCTTGTTATTATTGGTAATAGGTATGGGCTTTGTCTTATGCTTTTTAACTATATTAATATTTTCAATGAGTATAATGTCAAAGGTTGTTCTCTGGTTAAATAAAATCTTTCCGGAGGCAACGGATGAATTTTCCTCAACTGTTAAGAAAGCTGCTGAAGGCGTTGAGGATGCTATTGCTATTGCAATTGCCGCAATAAGAGCTAGAAGAAGTTAAAGATTTTAAGTTATAAAATATGAAAGGACAAATATATGGGAAAGAAACTTATTAAAGTAATGGACACATCTTTTAGAGATGGTTTTCAGTCTGTATACGGAGCAAGAGTTTTTGTCGAAGATTTTCTCCCTGCTTTAAAGTCCGCTGTTGAAGCCGGAATAACGCATTTCGAGGTTGCAGGAGGCGCGAGATTTCAATCTCCGATTTTCTACTGCAATGAGAATGCATTTGAAACAATGGATAAAATCAGGGCTACTGTTGGGCCGGATATAAATTTACAATCTTTATCAAGAGGTGTTAATGTTGTTGGTCTTGAATCACAACCTCGTGATGTTATTGACCTGCACGCAAAATTGTTTAAAAAACACGGGGTTACGACTATTCGTAACTTTGATGCTTTAAATGATGTAAATAATTTGTTGTATTCAAGTCAATGTATTAAAAAACACGGACTGAGGCACGAAGTAACAATTACAATGATGGAGCTTCCTATCGGTTGTACAGGTGCTCATGACGTTGCTTTTTATGAAAGAGTACTGCGTTCTATTCTGGATGCCGGAATTGAATTTGATTCGCTGGCATTTAAGGATGCTTCGGGAACTTCTGCCTTGAGCAAAGTTTATGATACCCTTAAAAGAACCCGTGAAATTCTCGGGTCTGATGTGGATATTCGTTTCCACTCTCATGAAACTGCAGGAACCGGCTTACCGGCATATATTGCAGCTCTTGAAGGCGGTGCTAATTGTATAGATCTTTCAATGAAACCTGTATCGGGCGGTACTGCTCAGCCGGACATTGTTTCTATGTGGCACGCGCTTAAAGGTACCGAATACGATTTGGGTATTGATGTTGAGAAGATACTTGCAACAGAAGAAATCTTCAAAGAATGTATGAAGGATTACTTCCTGCCGCCTGAAGCACTGGCTGTTAATCCCCAGATTATTCAGTCGCCTTTACCGGGTGGTGCGTTGACCTCAAATACACAGATGTTAAGAGATAACAATTTGATGAGTAAATATCAGGATATCGTTGTTGCTATGAAAGAAGTTGTTGAAAAAGGCGGCTTCGGAACTTCTGTTACACCTGTTTCTCAGTTCTATTTCCAACAGGCATTTAATAATGTTATGTTTGGTAACTGGAAAAAGATTGCTGACGGATACGGCAAAATGGTTCTTGGTTATTTTGGGAAAACACCTTGTGAGCCGGATGCTGAAATTGTAAAAATCGCATCAGAACAATTAGGACTTGAGCCCACAACAGAAAAAGTTGTTGACCTGAACGATAAAGATCCTGAAAAAGGACTTGATGCGGCTAAAAAGAGTTTAGAAGCTGCAGGTTTACCGATTAATGACGAGAACCTGTTTATAGCTGCTGCTTGTAAGGAAAAAGGTATATTATTCCTTCAGGGCAAAGGTACAATTGGCGTACGTAAAAATGAAACAAAACCGGATGTTTCTGTTGTCGGTGCCGATTCTAACGGATATACGGTTACAGTAAACGGAAGAAGATATGCCGTTGCGCTTGAAGGCAACAAGGCAACTGTTAACGGGAAACTATATGACTTTACAATAAAAGACGGAATAGATGCTAAAGCTCAGTCTTCGGGTGAAAGCACACCGGTTAAGGCGGCGTTACCAGGTAATGTTCTGAAGGTTCTGGTTTCCGAGGGTGATGTTATTTCAGAAGGTGACGTCATAGCCGTTGTAGAAGCTATGAAGATGGAAACAGAAATCAAATCTCCGGTTTCGGGTACGGTTAAATCTGTAGAAATTGAAGTCGGTAACAAGGTCCGTACAGGTCAAGTTTTGGTGACTGTGGGTTAAGGGAGGTTACAGATGATATTATCAGATGGATTAATAGAACTGTGGCACTCTACAGGCATCTATAATATGGTCGAGAAGGCAGATCCGACCATTACAAACGCTGCAGAACAATTCCTGCATCAATTCGGACATCCAATTATGCTTGTAATTTGTTTGTTCCTGTTGTGGCTGGGTATTAAGAAACAATATGAACCGTTGTTACTCGTTCCGATTGCCTTTGGCGGCTTGTTGTCAAACATTCCTCTTGCTGGAATTTCGGATCCTAACGGTTTTTTGGGAATAATATATGAAGCCGGCATTCATAAAGGAATTTTCCCATTGATAATCTTTATGGGTGTTGGTGCGATGACGGATTTTGGTCCGTTGATTGCAAATCCGAAAATGGCGCTTCTGGGTGGTGCTGCTCAATTCGGTATTTTTGGTGCACTATTATTGGCGCTTTGCTGTTTTGGTTTTACTTTGCCTCAGGCGGGAGCTATTGGTATTATTGGCGGTGCTGACGGTCCGACATCAATTTTCGTAACATCAAAATTAGCACCTGAGCTTTTGGGTGCAATCGCTGTTGCCGCATATTCTTATATGGCGTTAGTGCCGGTTATTCAACCTCCGATTATGAAGCTGCTGACAACAAATAAAGAACGTCAGATTCAGATGGAACAATTAAGGGAAGTTTCAAAAAGAGAAAAAATCGTGTTCCCGTTAGTTGTATTGGGTTTATGTATAATCTTTTTGCCGGACGCTTGTCCTTTGGTTGGTATGTTGACCTTTGGTAATTTGTGTAAAGAATGTGGCGTTGTAGACAGATTATCTGATACAATGCAGAATGCCTTGATAAATATTGTTACTATATTTTTAGGGTTGTCCGTAGGTTCAAAACTTTCGGCTGAACAATTTTTGACAGTTCAAACGTTGTTTATTCTTGTACTTGGTATAATTGCATTCTCTTTTGCAACTGCGGGCGGAGTTTTGATGGCAAAACTTATGAATCTGTGCGAGATTGTAGCGGCAAAAATCGGACGCAGAGAACCCCGTCTCATCAACCCGCTTATCGGTTCTGCAGGTGTATCTGCCGTTCCTATGGCGGCACGTGTATCTAATAAAGTCGGATTAGAATTTAATTCTCAAAACTATTTGCTGATGCACGCTATGGGACCAAACGTAGCCGGTGTTATCGGCTCTGCTGTAGCAGCAGGTGTATTGCTTGCGTTATGTCAGTAATACAAGTCTTATATATAATAAAAGCTCCTGATTTTTCAGGAGCTTTTATTTATCCCCAGAAAACTTTTGTCTTTTCTCTGCCATCATCAAGCAGTCTTTCTATAAGATTGGTAAAGGCCTTCTCGTCATTTTTTGTGACAACATTCATAGCATCCAGATTATAAACTTCGGTTTCCTGATTGCTCAGGTTTTTTATAATAAGTCTGGCATCGTCTTCAAATCCGCTGAGTCTTATTCCAAGACTGGTATCGGGATGAATCGATCCCAATTTAGCCATTAATTCACGAGTCTTTGCTCCGTTGCGATAATATGCTTCGTGGATGAATTTATCAACTCGGGTATCTAATATTATTAATTTTGCCTGAAAATTTGGTTGGTTGTTTATGCTGTTAACTCTCATGTTACCCCTTTCTTTTTTTTATAATAAATCATAAAAATTTTAAATTTGCTATTTTGTTGTAAAATGTTAAAAAGGATTTTTATTTATGACAAAAAAGGTTGCGGTTAACAGTTCTGATATTGCAAATATATTATTTAATTATTTCGGGGATTCTTCGGATATAGAGATTATACAAACAGATTTTGCACAAGATGATGACAGTTATGATTTGGTATGTGTTGAGGGAGACGGAGAAATTCC
>JAEEGL017224123.1_pt1 | contig 17848 bp, 8 predicted proteins | sample 9134231 | NCBI WGS metagenome assembly JAEEGL01 (sample SAMN16246548, study PRJNA631951) | gut metagenome | biome: gut microbiome; feature: rumen; material: fiber-attached | host: Bos | place: Iran: Karaj | collected 2018-10 | reverse complement strand
CTGGACGTATTGTCGAGAACATGAATGTTGCCATGACTGAGATGAATGACAGCAACATGTTTGTCACTCTCTTCGTCGGTGGCCTCGATTTACCCACAGGACGTTTCCACTATTGCAATGCAGGACATTGTCCTCCCTTGTTGATTGGTGTGGGTGTTGGTACTTTGCCTGTTGACTCAAATATTCCACTTGGGTTGATGGACAATTGGAAATATACGGTACAAGAATCCATCGTATCTCCACAAACTACCATTTTCCTGTATACAGATGGACTGACAGAGGCAGAGAATGCCTCCCATCAGCAGTTCGGTGAGAAACGAATGATGGATGTGGCTCGTCAGACACAAGGCGACACTCTATATTCGATGGTCGATAAAATGTGCCAAAGCATATTGCAGTTTGAGGCGGGGACTGAACAGAGCGACGATCAGACCATACTGGTAATACGCTATACAAAAGAAAAACTTGAGGAGCGTTTTACGCGCAGCATCACATTGCCCAATGATGTGGCCACAATACCTCGCCTTGCTACCTTCGTTGAGGAAGTGGCAGAGGCTGTAGGATTTGATACCTCCACAACTATGAGTCTGAACTTGGCTGTGGAAGAGGCGGTGGTCAATGTAATGAACTATGCCTTCCCCCACGGCACGATAGGAAATGTGAACATCGAAGCCTGTGCCAATGATTTGCGACTGAAATTCACGATAACGGACAACGGCCAGCCATTCGATCCCACTGCTGTCAAGGATGCTGATATATCGCTCTCGGTTGAAGAACGTCCCGTCGGTGGCTTGGGCATATATTTGGTTCGTAAACTTATGGATTCCATCAATTATGAATATGTAGATGGTCGTAATATACTGACGCTTCGTAAGAAACTAAATTCCAAAAAAGATAATGAAAAGTAGATTGTTGCTTATCTCGTTACTTATAACGGTAATCATTTCCCTTTCTTGTTTTTTACCAGCCCGTGCTCAAGGCTTAGGCTGTGATGTTCAATGGGATAGCCATAGCCTGATTTTGGACGGCAAGCGTGTAGTGCCGGCAATGGGTGAAGTTCATTATTCACGTATCCCTGCTTCTGAGTGGGCTCAAGAGATACGGAAAATGAAGGAGGGTGGCATCACCATTCTTGCCTGCTATGTTTTTTGGAATCACATTGAAGAGCTGGAAGGCCAGTGGGACTGGAGTGGTCAACGCAACCTGCGTAAATTCCTTGAGATCTGCAAGGCCGAAAATATGCCTGTGGTATTGCGTATGGGTCCTTTCTGCCATGGGGAAGTTCGCAATGGTGGCATTCCTGATTGGGTGTTTACGAAAGGATGTAAGACGCGCAGCGAGGAACCCATATTCTTGGACTTGGTAACAAAACTCTATCGACAGATATTTACCCAGGTTCAAGGCTTGCAGTGGAAGGATGGGGGGCCTGTAATTGCTGCTCAGTTTGACAACGAATATGGCGGTCGTGCTTCCTATCTGCTCAGTCTGAAGCGTATAGCGTTGGGTATTGGTTTCGAACTTCCTTTCTACACCTACACGGGTTGGCCTGCATTGGCCACTCCAATGCCTTATGGCGAAATGATTCCTTTGTATGGAGACTATGCCGACGGCTTCTGGGATAGAAGCATCCGTGAGGTTTGTGGCAACTATTACAAAGCGTTCAACTTTCGTCCTGCCAGCATCAGTACAGCCATCGCCTCAGAACAGTTGAAGCATGATGGCGAACAGACGGTTGACAAACATTATCCTTATTTTACTTGTGAATTGGGGGGCGGAATGATGACTTCATACCATCGTCGTTGTTACCTTTATCCCGAGGATGCTTACTCAATGGCTGTTGTAAAGTTGGGAAGCGGGTCGAATCTCTTGGGCTATTATATGTATCATGGCGGCACAAATCCTGAAAGCAAGTTTCCTGGTGTCTATCTCAATGAAACACAGCGCTGCATTGCCACCAATTACAACGATTTGCCTGTGCTGACCTACGACTTTCAGGCTCCGCTGAACGAGTTCGGTCAGTGCAATCCCCACTACTACATGTTGCGTAAGTTGCATCTCTTTATGCAAGACTATGGTGAATTGCTGGCTCCCATGAATGCATCCTTCCCTTGTGAACAATATATTCCGCAGGGAGATGACAAACACCTTCGTTGGTCTTACCGTGAAGGGGATGGGAGTGCTTTTGTTTTTGTGAATAATTACGAACGACTTCGTCCCTTGTCAGCAAAACAAGGCGTTCGTTTCAATGTTTGTGGTGTACAGTTTCCAAGCAAACCCATGACGGTTCCATCGGGCACAGTCTGTATTTTTCCTGTAAATGTTGATGGCATTCGGTATGCCACTGCCCAATTGCTGGCCCGTCGTGATGGAAATATCTATCTGGAACAGATTCCAGGTATTCCTACTGAGATTGCCATAGATGGAAAAGTGCTGAAGAAAGTAAAGGCGCAGGGGCTGTCGAAGCCTGTATATAAGAATATCTATCTTCTGGATAGCGAAACTGCTGGCAAACTTTTCTTGAAGGATGGAGGGAAAGGATGTCAGATGGCAAGTGTCTCATTTACTAAACAACGTGAAGCTGCTGGGGAACGCAAGATAACAATCGGAGTGCAGAAAGTGGCTGAGGAACCAGTTGATGCCGACTTTGAGCAGTCGGCCGTCTATGTGATAGAACTTCCTGCCGACCATCGCGATGGGTTGCTACAAATCAACTATCGTGGTGATGTGGCTCGACTTTATGCTAATGGGCAGCTCATCGACGATAACTTCTATAACGGACGTCCCTTCCAATATGGCCTTTGGCGATTGCCTGCCGATGTGCAGAAACTGGAACTGCGCATCCTTCCCTTGCAAAAGGAAATGCCTGTTTATTTCCCTCGAGAGGCTGATGTGACAAGGCCTGGTGAGGAACTCAAACAGGTGAATGTTATTTACAAATAATAGAAATTTAGCCCAAAGCCTCCAACTCCTCCATAGCCTTGGTCCATTCGTCCTCGGCTTTGGAGAGTTGTTCTTTCAGTCGTCCGTGTTTTTCGTATAGCGACATATCTTGGCTTCCTTCTGCGGTGGCCAATCGGGTTTCGAGAATGGCAATCGCCTGTTCCAGTTCAGTTACATTTTGCTCAGCGTCGCTGACGGATTTCTCCAATTTCTTTCGTTGACGAGCTTGTGTCTTTTGCTCCTGCCAACTCAAAGCTCCCTCTCCGTTTCCTTCCCGAGGGGAGGGCGTGATAGCTTTAGCTGATTGAGAGACTGAATGTCTAAAATCCCCTACATCGGAAGGGGTTTGAGGACGGGGCTTTGTCTCTTGAATGTAATCATAAATACCTCCAATATGTTCGCGCACTCGACCATTGGCAAAGGCATAAACGCGGGAGACAAGTCCATCAAGGAAATCGCGGTCATGACTAACCAAAATGACTGTCCCGTCAAACTGTCTGATGGCTTCTTTTAAAACATCCTTCGACCGCATATCCAGATGATTGGTAGGCTCGTCGAGGATGAGCAGATTGACAGGCTCGAGCAGTAGTTTAATCATTGCCAAACGTGTGCGCTCACCACCTGATAGCACTTTCACCTTCTTGTCCGATTCTTCACCACCAAACATAAAAGCACCAAGAATGTCGCGAATCTTTGTGCGGATGTCACCTCGTGCCACGCGGTCGATGGTGTCGAAGACTGTCAGTTCTTCATCCAGCAATTGTGCTTGGTTTTGTGCGAAGTAACCAATCTCCACATTGTGCCCAATCTTCAAGTGTCCATCGAAGGGAATCTGCCCCATTATACACTTTACGAGTGTGGTCTTACCCTCGCCGTTTCGGCCCACGAAGGCAACCTTTTCACCGCGTCGAATAGTAAGATTGGCATCCTCAAAGACTAGGTGGTCGCCATATGCTTTTCGAACATCTTCGCAGATTACAGGGAAGTCGCCCGAACGCTGACTGCATGTAAAATGCAGACGTAAACGACTGTTATCCACCTCGTCGATTTCGATGGGGACTATCTTTTCCAAAGCTTTGATGCGACTTTGCACCTGATTGGCCTTGGTGGCTTGGTAACGGAATCGTTCGATGAAAGCCTTTGTGTCGGCAATCTCCTTTTGTTGATTCTCATAGGCACGGATTTGCTGTTCACGGCGTTCTGCACGCAAGGTGACATACTCGTTGTACTTGACCTTGTAGTCATAGATTTGACCACAGGAGATTTCGATGGTACGATTCGTTACATTGTTGATGAAAGCGCGGTCGTGGCTGACCATCACTACACTGCCTTGATGGTTCTGCAGGAATTGCTCTAACCATTGAATACTTTCGATGTCGAGATGGTTCGTTGGCTCGTCCAATAACAGTACATCAGGTCGTTGAAGCAATATCTTTGCTAGTTCTATGCGCATGCGCCAACCGCCCGAAAACTCGCTCGTGGGACGTTCGAAATCCGACTGCCGAAAGCCTAATCCCGTGAGAGTGCGCTCTAATTCTGCTTGATAGTTGAGACCACCCATGATGTGGAAACGCTCGTTGACGTGTGTGAAACGTTCCACAATGGCCATATAGTCCTCGCTCTCATAGTCTGTGCGCTCTGCCAATTGACTATTCAAACAATCCAACTCCGCTTGCATCTCTTGAATGTGGCTAAATGCCTGTTCTGCTTCTTCGCGCACAGTTCGCTCATCAGACACCTTCATCACCTGTGGCAAATACCCAATAGTGGTTTCGCGAGGCATGGAAACTTGGCCGTCCGTTGGTTGTTGCAATCCTGCAATGATTTTGAGCATAGTGCTCTTGCCGGCACCGTTTTTTCCAACAAGGGCTATACGGTCGCGGTCATTAATAACATAGCTAACCCCTGCGAACAGGGGCTTGCTACTAAATTCCACATGCAGATTTTCTACAGAAACCATGCAGGAATAGAGATTAGAGGATTAGGGATTAGTGCATAAAAGATTAAAGATTAGGAATTGTTTGGTATAAATCCCTAATCTTTAATCCTTAATTCACGAAGTTTAGAACATCTTCTCGGGATACTGGCCGTCGGCATGCAACTTTGCCAGTTTCTCCACTACACCTGGACGGTCTTCGGGATACGTAACACCGAACCACTTTGAGGTGGTGTCCAGCACTTCACAGGTAGCCTGGCCCGTCTTGATGAGGTGATCCACCATGAGGGGGATGAAGAACTCGGCCTTCAGATTCTCGATGTTCTTCGGGTCACTGAGGAACTGCTTGAAATAAGCCTCACTGTGCTCGAAGTAATCGGGAGTGAAGCCCCAGAAGTTCATGCTTACGGGTGTGGTGTCGGGGATGCTTACCCACTGGTCGTTCTCGTCTAGATATTGCACCTTGCCATCCTTGCGCTCTATCTTTGTACGCTCGACTACGGATGTTAGATGGTGTGTCTTCTCATCGTTCTCGCAGATGCCGCGACTTACGGTGCCACTCTCGCTCAGGGTGTTGTCTACGCGGAAGCCCACCATAGCATACTTACCCTTCGAACCTTCGGGAAGTTCGCTCAAGAACTTGCCCATTACGCGGAAAGCATCGCGATCATAGAAGTCATCGCAGTTCAGTACGGCAAATGGCTCCTTGATAACATCCTTACCCATCAGCACGGCGTGATTCGTGCCCCAGGGCTTGATACGACCTTCGGGAACAGAAAAACCTTCGGGCAGTGCATCGAGGCTCTGGAAGCACAACTCACAAGGCACATGACCTTCGTACTTCGAGAGAATCTGTGTGCGGAACTGCTCTTCGAAATCCTTGCGGATAACCCATACAATCTTGCCGAAGCCAGCCTGTATGGCATCGTAGATACTATAGTCCATAATGGTCTGTCCCTGTGGGCCCAGTCCGTCCAACTGCTTCAGGCCGCCATATCGGCTTCCCATGCCTGCTGCTAAGAGAAACAATGTAGGTTTCATATTCTTTAAAGTTTAATAGTTTATCAGTTTAAAGGCTTGTGCCGTGTAAAAACGCCTCAAAGTTACAAAAAATAAATGAAACTTTGACCAAAAGGCAGCGGATTTTTATTTCTTCTTCTCTATATGTGATTAGAACGGGTAGCCGACAGCAAGATGGAAACCGAGGGAATTCCAGAACTTGCCCATGTTGTAGTAGCCGGAGTGGCCTGTGTCGTAGGGGGCATGGAGACCGACACCCACATCGAAACGGATGACGAGGAAGGAAAGATCGTAGCGCAAGCCAAAACCTGTTCCGAGGGCTATCTCGCGGGCTATGCGACTGAAGTCGATGTTGCCGCCTGGACGACTTTCATTCTTCTTCATAAGCCACACGTTGCCAGCATCGAGGAAAAGAGCACCCTGAAGGTCGCCAAAGAGGGGAAAGCGATATTCAAGGTTGGCCTCGAGTTTGAGGTCGCCCATCTGGTCGAGGTAGCTGTAGTGGCTGTGGCCGGGATGGTAGCGACCGGGACCAATGCTGCGCACACCAAATGCGCGGATGGAGTTGGCACCACCCACGGTGAAGAGGTCGGAGTAGGGGGCAATGGTGGAGTTGCCGAAAGAGTGGACAATACCACCGAAGACGCGCCAGCAGAGATAGGTTTGGGTGTGGGCCAAGCGATAGCGGTGGGAGTATTCGGCCGTGAGGCGGATATATTGGGCAAAGGGAACGCCGAAGAGGTTCTTGTCTTGCTTGGTGAAGGACTGGCCCGCTGCACGATAGATGAGGCTGGTGAAATTGCCAGCTTCCTTAACGGAGAGTGTGATGCGGCGCTGGTGGTAACGGCTGTTGGGGTTGGTGAGTGCCACAGTGTATTGGGCGGAGGGCACAAATTGGTCGCGCAACGAGGCATAGAGGGCTTGGTTTTCCGTGATAATGGAGTCAAAGCGCGCGGTGGTGTGAAGCTGCTTTTCGTATTCCAGTCGGAAGGGAACAATCTCATGATACACGCTCTTGCGTCGTTGGTAGGTATGGATGACGCGAGCACCAAACGATACTCGGCTAAAGTAGCCCGAGCGGTTCATCCAGTCGGCAGAGATTTTGTAGGTGGTGGTGGCTTGTGCGCGTTGGTTGAAGCGGTGACCGAGTCCCAAAAGCAGCAGTCGCGGATAAGTGAGGTTGGCCGAAGCGCCCCATTCATAGCTGTTCATGAGGCTGTGTTTACCCTTCATCTGAGCACCAGTCATCCATTCGTAGGAACCATAGGCCTGCAGACTGAAGGTCTCGGCACCGCGGAATATGTTTTGTTTCGACATGCTGAAACTTACGCCTGGCCCCACCAAACCGTTGCTCTTGGTGGCCACATTTCCCTTGAATTCAGCGTCATAGGGTTTGTCGAGTCGTAGCGTAATGTCCACATCAAGCGTATCTCTTCGTAGTGTATCTGTTGTATATTTTACATTCACCTGTGAGAAGATTCCCATTGCAATGAGGTTCTCCTGCATGGCGGTTTGGTTTGATTGGCTGTAGAGGTCGCCTGAGCGGTAATTGATGTAGCGACGAATGGCTTGCATTTTGAGAGGTGGACGCCCAGGTTTTCCGCTGTAGGCCATAAGGATGCTGTTGCGCCTTCTCATGCGAGGTTGCTGCTCTTTGGGCAGTTTGGCAAATTGTTTGCGGAATTTTTCTATTTGCTTGCGCATACGGCGCGATATCTTTTCGGGGCGACGCAGAGTATCGACGAGTTCCATATCCTCGTTACGATAGACATTGATGCGTGTGTTGCCCATGTAATATTGGCGGTTGGCCTCGTCGGGTGTGCTCACAGCCGGAGTGGCCTGCATCTGTACATACAAGGGTCGGACGATGGTGTCGGCACGATAGACAATGTATTCCGGGCGGTGGAAGTAGTAGCCGTTGTTGCGGAAGAGTGTGGACAAGCGTTGGCGCTCTGCATCGAGATTAGGTACACTGAAGGGTGCTCCGCTGTGCAGTTTCGTTTGCGACATTGTCTTGCGGATGAGCGAATCAGCGGGTTCCGCGAATCCGAGATACGAAATGCTGTCAAGGTGGAATAGAGGACCCGGATGGATGTCGTAGCTTACCTTTGACTTCTTGGGATTCTTCTGTGGTACATCTTTATAGCTGGCTTGTCCGCGGAAGTATCCGTAGTTGCGCAGAGTGTTGCGGGCCACTTGGGTGCGAACGCGCGGATTGACGGTAGTCATGTAAATGGGCGATGCGGCAAAGGTGTTGAACATCCATCGGCCGAAGCGTTTCTGGCTATAGACATATTTGTTGTATGCCCAAAGCCCAAAGGCCAAGGGTTGACGATAGTACGACGAGCCCATGAGGGAATTGTTGGGAGCATAGGCTAACACACCTTCGACCTCACTTTTGGTTAGCGCATAAGCCTCGCGGTCCTGTTTCGACCATTGTTCTTTGGCTTTAGTCTGAGTCTTGGCGAGGCTGTCGCTTTGTATGGAGTTGAGGGCCTCTCGGGCAGAAGCGTCACCTGTCACTAGCCCTGAAACTATGTTGTAGGCATTGCCCAAGGCGGTGATGACTCCTGTAGTGTCGTTGTCGGATTCGGGTTTCACGGGTTTGTCGTAGTTCACTTTCTTTATGCCCACATATAGCGTTTCGCCCTCCGCCAAGTTCTTGGTCTCAGAGCAAGAACACAGCAGACCAACCAAAAGAAGAAGACTCACCCCCAACGGACTCACCCCCTGTCCCTCTCTGTTAGCGAGGGGAGTGGTCACTCGTTCTATTTGTTTCCTTATATAATAGCCAATATTCATTATTTCTTCACTTCTTCATCTTTCATTTCTTTAGTATCTGCTCCCCGCCCTTTATGGGAGGGGCAGGGGGAGGGTCTACTCTTTGTGGGGCGACTGAGGGCCGTGTTCGTCCTTTCTTTTGAATATAAATAGTTCGCCGAGGCGGTTGCTCTTCTTGCGCAGCACGATACCCGCACCCATTTCCATAATGTCACCTTCGAGCAACGATTCCGTATCGCGGTCGTAGTAGAGGCGCACATAGCGTGTGGCACCCTTGTCGAGGCGGTATTCGATGGAAATATTGTTGATGATGCTTTGTGCCGAGTTCTCAGCCTCGCTGCCCGAACTTACCTTGCCGCCTACGATGAGACTGATGCGGTTGTCCCAGAATCGCTTGGCGAAGCTGAAGCTGTAGTCGGTCTGCATTCCTCCCGAGGCGGTGCTCGTGTTGTCGATGCCAAAGTTTAGGTCGATGGTGGACAAAGCCTTGTTCGAGATAGCGGAAATCTGCGTCTGAAGGAATGAGTTGAGAGCATTGGTGGCACTAAATCCGCTGGTGCCGTTGCCGCTTTCTGTCAGGTACATTCCTGTGGCAAGCATCGTTACAGCCACTTTTCCTCGCTCCTCTGGCGTCATTGCTGCCAATTGGTTGGAAATGGACATATCGCCTGGGGCTTCGAGCGTGAACTCCAGTCCCATGTCGTCGAGTGTTTGCGAAACGGTCAGTCCCACATCAAAGTTCACGCTGTTCGGCACATTGTTCTCATAGACGGTGGTTTTCACGCGTTCGCTGGCGTGAATGTTGAGGCGCGGATTCAAGATGTCGCCCGTAAATTCGGCATAGCTGCCGTTCTGTATGGTGAAGTTCTTGAGCGACATCACCATCAGCGTGTAGTTCATCAGTCCGCTCACGATGGTGTAGCGCCCGAAGAGTTGCAGTCCGTCCTGTGTGGTATAGGTCATCGTCAGGTCGCCGCCACCCTCGAGGTCGATGTGGTTTGTGCCGTCCACGCTCAGCAGGCAATGCACTTGTGTGGCCTGTTCTATGCTGATGTCCATTTGCATGTCGATGTTCTGCGGCGATTCCTTCTTCAGAGGTTCAACGCTGGCGGTGTCGGAGAAATCGACAAAGGTGACAAGTTCCGCCAACTCGTCTTCCACAGTCAGCGGCGAATCGGTCAAGACATAAGTGACATCCGTATTGCCCAAGACATCCAGCTTTCCGCGCAGCAACATATCGTTGAGCGTTCCCGTCAGTCGTGCACCGATGTTCACGAGCACCTTGCCGTAGGCGACTGCCTTGTGCGACTTCGGAGCATTGATGAGTTCGAAGTTGCGGGCCGAAAGTGAGAGGTTGAGCCCTATGCGGTCGAGGTCGCGCAGGTCGATGGTTCCGTCCAATACGAGTGGATTACGGCCTGTGGAATAAGCTTCGATGCGGTCCAGACTCAGGTGGCTTTTCTCCACTCCGATGGTGTCGTCGGGGAAGCGCAGGTTCAGACTATACATATCGCTCATCAGACGCATCGAGTCGGTAGCAATCTTTCCGTCCATAATAGGTTTCGACACGCTGCCTTTCACGCTCATTTCGCCTGTTACATAGCCCGAAAGTGTGGCCGTCTGGTCTGGGATAAATCCGTTGGCCAGCGTCAGCGGCAGTCGTTGCAGTTGTGCTTGTGCGTCTATAGTGCCCTCTTCCTTCGGGTCATACGTTCCCACCAGGGTTGCCACCTCCAATCCTTCATGCAACACGATTCCGTCCACATAGTGAGTGCCGTCGCTGTTGGGCAGATACACGGCATTCAGTCCTACTGTGCCCATTTGGGTTCCCTCGTAGGCGAGGTCGTTCACCTGGGCATCAATCAGCACACTCATCGACTCCTTTTCCTGCACCAAGTGGAAGTCGCCGCCCAGTATGCCGCCTATCGATGGCATGTAAGGAATCACGGCTGCCAGCTCGCCCATATTGAAGTCGTGGACGGAGAGCGTAATGTCCTGAACGGCATCGGGGTTGGGTGTGGAATAGAGTTTGAAACCCGTTCCGTCGTCGGCCAGTAGGTCGATGTTGGCTTCCACACGACCGCTGTCGCTAAGGTGGATGAAGTTGTCGGGATTGAGGGTGAAGCGACGATAGGCAATAACGGGGTTCAAGGGATAGAGATGCAGTCGATAGCCGTCGTCCTCCAGTTTGATTTGTGCTCCCAAATCTATACCCTTCAGTCCTTTCGCATCGCGGAAGTCAATAGTGGCGTCCGCACCCTCAGGCGTCAGTTTGGCATTGAAGTTCGACTCAAACACCACTTGCTTGTTCTTTGGGCCGTTTCTCACTCGGCCTCCCAACCGCATCACATTGGTGCTGTCCTGATAAATCTGCCATTGGATGGTGTCGAGTTGAATAGCTCTTGTGTTCAGCGCGTGCAAATAGCCGTTGGCGTTGATTCCCTGCTCTGGGCTGGAATCGAGGTCGAGCAGTAGTCGGTCGTAGGTGTAGCCCAGCGATTGCACGATGCTCGCCAATGTGTTCTCGCGTCCACAGCGCAAGTGCAGGTTCATGTCGGGCAACATACTCTTCAGCGTGTCTTGCTCTATGGTGTGTATTGCCAACTGGCGCTTCACTTCGTTGGTTATCAGGTCCACCTTCTTCAGCAGTTCGTCCAATCCATCGCGGCTCTGCATCTCCAGTTCCATATCGCCCGAGGTCACCACTGCCTTGATGAGTTCCGGCGTCATCTTCAGGCTCAACCACACATCGGTGGGATAGAATATCGTGTCGTGCGGCGTCAGTTCTATGGCGCGAATGGTTCCTTCCAGATGGTGGGTATCGCTCAGGTTGGTTTGACCATCCATCTGCATCACCATCGACACTGCCAGCGGTTCTTTTGTCAGTCCCAGCGCATAAAGGTCAATGTGGTTCAACCCCAGACTGATGTCCGCATCCTTTATCATCTCCCTTGCATCTTTGCTCTTTGTGCCAATGACGAAGTTGGTGCAGGCATCGGCTCGCAAGACATCGTTGTTGCTAGCAAGACTCAGTTGTCCTTTGCCGTCGCGAATGTCGGCTCGCAACTGCAAGTCGTCGAGGTTGTTATGTCCATATCGCAAGTGCTCGATGTCCACATCGGCGCGTGTTTGGAATCGCTTCGAGAAGATATCTGTGCCCCTTCCGCGCAAGTGGGCTCTTCCCGTCACTTCGTAGAGCGAGTCGTTGGGCAGGAAAGCATTGAGATTCAGGTTGCGCAGATTCAGGTTTAGGTCATACTGTTCCGAATTGGTGTCGTAGTTGCCTTTCAGGTGAGCAGTACCTCTTCCTTGTTGCAGTCGCAGGTCGGCAATCATCTGCGAACCCTTCATGCGAGCCTTTCCCGAAATGTTCATCTTCGGCAGGCGAATGGAGGGCGAAAGTCCCAGCATACGATGCAGCGGACGAAGGTCGGCTGATTGCATATTCACGTTCAAGTCGCAATCCCTCTTGTCGTTGTCCAGCACATGCAGAATCGTTCCGCTCGCACGGGCGCTCGCCACTGGTGGCGCTTCCACAGTGAAGTCCTCCACCTCCATGCGGTCCACATTTCCCCTGGCCTTTCCCTTCAGGACGATTGGCGAGGCGAGGGCGGAGTAGGGGAAACCAGCGATGTCGCCGCCTCCCAAGAGTTTAGCGATATCTTTTGTGACGATTTCAGCATCAATGTCCACATCCATCGTGCCGCGTTCGCCCTCCGTCAGCGACGACCAATCCATGTTCACATTGCCGTCGATGCGCGTTTCCTGGGTGCGCAGATGCAGGTTGGGAACCTGTATGTGAGTGTCGTCGAGCCGAATGTTTCCCGTCAGTTCATCCACTTGCAGTGCGCATTCCTCCCTCTCACTTTCCGAAAGTCGCGGGTCGGTGATGCGTCCCGAAAGTTCTTGTAATTCGAGGCTGAGGTCCGTCTTTTCCTGCTTGAACACCAAATTCCTCAACCTCAGATGTAAGGGTTTGCACAAGATGTGGTCGGGGGCGAGTCCGGGCGGACGTTGTTTGGCCATTGGCTTGGGCTCCTCGCTGATGTGGTCGTAGCGCAGCGAATCTGCATCTAGTAGGAGTTTGTCCACTTTGTAGATACCTTTTTCCAAATCCACATCGCCGCCCTTGAGCACAAGATCTTGTATTGCACTTTGCACACAAATGCTGTCGCCAACGGTTCGGAACACCACATGGGTTTGATGCGCTTCGATGTCGCCCAAGCCAATACTCCAGGGTATGGGAGCCGATTCTGTGGTGTCGATAACCGTAGTGTCGCGCAGACTGATGTCAACATCGCATCCGTCGAGTCTTGCCCCCGAGAGTAGGGCGCGTTGTTCGCTGAGTGAAATGTCTTCGGAAGTAAGGTGCAGGTTGCCCACTTGGCCTTTCACCCTGACGGTGGCGATGAGGTCGCGAGTGTCGATGATTCCCTCGCGCAAATCCAAGGCATCAATGCCCATGTTGCCACGCAGGATGTTGCTCATGTCCAAATCCACGATCAAGTGCCGCACATTCGCGATGGTTTCGGGTGGAGTTGTTGCTGAGAAGCCCTGCAGGTCGAGGTCGAGTAGGGGAGTGATGCGCAGCCGTTCGATGCTGATGTCCATCCCCGTTTGTTCCGAGGCGTATCGGCACACTTTCTTCGACGCCCACTGTTGCACGGGAGGCAGGTACAGCGCACCCACCAACAGCACTACGAGCACCACTGGTGTAAGTACGATGCCCGCTATCCAACAGCCTATTTTCCGTTTGCGCCTCATTTCGCATGCAAATATACAAAATAGTTACGAGTTTCGAGTTTGGAATTACAAAATAGTTACGCGTAAGGCTTTCTTTTTCTTTCTCCGCATCATTCGCGGCTCTAAAATTTGTGTTTTCGCTCGCTTTGCACTATCTTTGTCCTCCATGAAAGCAGAGTGGATAGATATACCGAGTGTGACGGACGAACGCGGTTCGTTGGCGTTTGCCGAGGCCGAGCGTTGCGTGCCGTTTCCTGTCAAGCGTGTGTTTTGGATTTACGACATTCCCGAGGGTGCCCGTCGCGGCGGCCATGTTCACTGGAGTTGTTCGGAGGTGGTGGTGGCCCTCAAGGGTGGTTTCACGATGGTGCTCGACGATGCTCAGGAGCACATCAGTGTGCGGGTTGACAATCCCACCCGGGGACTTCTTGTTCCGGCAGGCGTTTGGTGCGAACTCGCAGATTTCGACCCCGAAACGTTAGTGGTGGTAATGGCTTCTGAGGAATACAACAGTGAGGGTTACACCCACGACTATGAAACATACAAAAAAGCCCCCTTCTGACCTCCCCCAAGGAGGAGTGAGTCCCCACTCGCGACGGAGTAAGACCGATAGGTCAAAATAAATTGTAAAATCGTTCAATTGTTCAATCGTCCAATTGTGAATTTGTCCAATGATAGTAGTTCCTTATTCAGTTAATTATAGAGAGACTTGGGACAACTTCGTCCGCGAGTCGAAAGATGCCACTTTTCTCATTGAGCGCGGTTTCATGGACTATCATGCCGACCGCTTTTTCGACTGCTCCGTGCTCGTCTATGATGTGGATGCCGACAGTGGAGAATCTCATGTGCCAATGGGCACAGATCGCCTGAAGGCAGTTCTGCCTGCCAACTGGGTGGAGTCGGAGCGCACTGTCTATTCCCACCAGGGACTCACCTATGGCGGACTCGTTGTCAGCGTTGACATCACTCAGCAGGAGGTGCTCCTCGTCATGCAGAAGGTGCTCCAATACTATCGCGATATGTTGCAGGCCGAGAGGCTCATCTACAAACCCCTTCCCTACATCTATTGCTCCTATCCCTCCGACGAGGACCTCTATGCTCTTTTCCGCGTTGGCGCACGCAAGATTGCCAGCAACGTCAGTTCTGTCGTTCCCATGCGCAACCAGCTTCGCATGCGCACCCTTCGCCAGCGTCAGGCCAAGAAAGCCCTGGAGAACGACTTCTACATTGAACGTCTCGACGAGGGAAATGTCGAAACCCTGCATGCTTTTTGGGAGATGCTCACCGATGTGCTTCAACGCCATCATGGCGTCAAGCCCGTTCACAGCGAGGCTGAGATGCGATTGCTCATGGAGCGGTTCCCGCGCGAGATTCGGGCGTTTGTGGTCAAGCGCGAACAACGCCTGGCAGCAGGTTGTGTGGTTTTCGTCACCAAGCAGGTTGCCCACATTCAGTATATTGCAGCCAACGACGAAGGTCGCGAGTTTGGCGCCCTCGATTTGTTGTTCCGCCACCTCATCACCGAGCGCTTCAAACAGTTGGAGTATCTCGATTTCGGCATTTCCACTGAGCAACGCGGACGCTGGCTCAATCAGGGACTCATTTTCCAGAAGGAAGGCTTCGGCGCCCGTGCGGTGTGCTACGAATGGTACGACATCGACCTCCACAGCGAACGCATTGCCCACATGACTGGCGAGGAACCGAATGTGGATGAAAGTGTGATAAAGTTCCTGAACCTGAAGGAAATCAACGATAGTTTCGAACCCCTTCTGACGCAAGCCGTCGAGGAAGTGTTGCGCAGTGGTTGGTATTTGCAGGGCGAACAAAACAGACTATTTGAAGAGGAATTCGCCCAATACTGCGGTGTGCAACATTGTGTGCTCGTGGGCAACGGAATGGATGCGCTGACACTCATCTTGCGTGCCTACAAACTGTTGCTCGGTTGGTCCGATGGCGACGAGGTCATCGTTCCTGCCAACACCTTCATTGCCACCATCCTTGCCATACGCGAGGCAGGGCTTCAGCCGGTGCTCTGCGAACCCTCCCTGCGCGACTATCTCATCGATGTCGAGCGCATGAAGTCGCTCCTCACCGAGCGCACGCGAGCCGTTTTGCCGGTTCATCTCTACGGCAATGTGTGCGCAATGGACGAAATCAACGACTGGGCGCACGCCAATGGACTGAAAGTGGTGGAAGACGCAGCGCAGGCTCATGGTGCAAAATTCAAGGGCCGTCGAGCCGGAGCACTCGGCGATGCCGCAGGCTTCAGTTTCTATCCCGGCAAGAACCTCGGTGCCTTGGGCGATGCCGGCTGTGTCACCACCGACGACGAACAGTTGGCAGAAACCGTCCGCCGCATGGGCAACTATGGTTCTTCAGAGAAATACGTCAATCTGTGCAAGGGAATGAACAGTCGCACCGACGAGATTCAGGCTGCCGTCTTGCGGGTGAAGCTGCCCCGACTCGACGAAGACAACCAGTGTCGCCGCCAGTTGGCAAAGCTCTACTTCCAGTCCATTCAGAATCCGCTCATCACACTGCCCCCAATGTCACAGGACGACGAGCAGCAAGTCTTCTATGTCTATCCTGTGCGCTGTCCGGCACGCGAACAACTGCAGCAATACTTGCGTGAGAAAGGCATCCAAACCCTCATCCACTATCCCATTCCGCCCCACCGCCAAGAGGCGTTCCGCGAGTGGGAGGATATGCGATTGCCCATCACCGAACGCATTCATCGCGAGATACTTTCCCTCCCCATCCATCCCCTGATGACCGAGGCTCAAGTGAAGCGAATCGCCAAGTCCCTGAACGAATTCAACATTGATTTATGACCCTCCAACTGCAGATTTGCACCATCGACTCTGGCATTGAACAATTGCGTGAGAGCGTTTGCCGCATGACACTGCGCCCCGATGTGCGCTACCTCGTCTCTTGGCAGCACACTTCGCCCGCAGCGCCTCCCATTCCCGCGTGGTTGGCGGAACGCACAGATGTCGAGGTCATACAGTTGCCGGGGCGCGGACTCTGTCGCAATCGCAACTTCGCCTTGGAGCACTCCTTGCGCATTGATGGTGTAAAAAACGCCGATTTCATCGTAAAAATCTGTGATGACGACGAGCGTTGGACTCCCACCCACTTCGACACCATTTTGCAGACCTATCGCCAGCACCCCGAATACGACATCGTACATTTTCAGGCAGAAGGCAAGGCCAAGCAATACCCTCCTCGTTTCGTGTCGTCGTGGGAACTCACGCTGCGCCTCGCCCGACTGGGTCGTCTGCGATTCGACGAGCGCTTCGGCTTGGGCAGTCCCCTGCTCAATGCTGGCGAGGAGTCCGTCCTGCTCCACGACGCCCGGCAGCAAGGTCTATGCGTCCATTACGAACCCCATCCCATCTGCCACCTCAGTGGCACTTCCACTGGCGACGACCCCCACAATCCACTTCTCGCCCGTTCCAAGGGCGCCGTGCTTGGCCACACGAAACCCTTGCCCGCAGCCCTCTGGCTCAGCCTGCGCGAGTCGCTGGGGTGGATGGTGCGTCGGGGCATCAATCCCATCCGTTTCCTGCAAAATATGCTCTGGGGCATCAAATACATACGCCAATGCCAGCCGTAACCATCATCATTCCCATCCTCAACCGGGCCGCTTTCCTGCCCGATTTGTTCCGTCAGCTCGCAGCCGTCACCTACGAAGAGCTGGAGGTCATCTTGGTCGACAACGGTTCCACCGATGGTTCGCTTCCCATGTGCCGCACCTTTGCTGAGGATGCCCCCATGTTTGTCCGCGTGCTTCAGCAGCCCCGTCGCGGGGCCTGTTGCGCCCGCAACCTCGGACTTCAGGAGTGCCACACCGAGTGGGTCTGCTTCTTCGATAGCGACGACCTCCTCACTCCCTCCTTCCTTGCCGATCTCATGCCCCTTGCCAGCGATGCCGACCTCCTGGCATTCCCCACGCTTCAGCGCGCGGACGGTCATTTGCGCCAGCGCGCCTTCGTACCCTCCGCTTCGCCAGCCTCCCAGCTGCTCTCCTCCACGCTCAACACCGCCAGCATGCTCTTCCGCACCGACTTTCTGCGCCGCGTCGGCGGTTGGAACGAGGAACTCGACATCTGGCAGGATTGGGAACTCGGCATTCGCGCCCTCATGCACCATCCGAGCATCCAGTGGACCCGACAGCCCTACCACGAAATCTGCATCCACCCCAACAGCATCACAGGTTCCTCCTATGCTTCGCGTTGCGAGGAAATCCACCGCACGCTCGAGGTTGTTGCTGGGGAGATAGAGGGAAATTCCCTGCGTCGGGCCCTTGCCTTTCGTTACTATATTGTCAATGGCATTTTGCGCAGACAGGGAGCCCACTCCATCCCAATGCCCATCTACGCCAATCTCCCCACTCGCCTCCTGGGTTTTCTCCTGGGTGCCTACACT
>JAEEGL015299001.1_pt1 | contig 17848 bp, 24 predicted proteins | sample 9134231 | NCBI WGS metagenome assembly JAEEGL01 (sample SAMN16246548, study PRJNA631951) | gut metagenome | biome: gut microbiome; feature: rumen; material: fiber-attached | host: Bos | place: Iran: Karaj | collected 2018-10 | reverse complement strand
CAGGACGAGCAGGAACGCTCGGAAGATATTGCCGAGGAATCCGAAAGCGAGAGCATAGTTTTCGCCGGCGGCAAGTATAAGGCAATCTTTGATCACGATGGCGACACTACTTTTGACCATCAGAAGACCATCGATCTCTACGATAAGTATGTAGCAGGAAAGGCAACCCGTGACGAATGGCTCACGTATCTTTGCACCATCATTGAGTATTATCTCGTAAGCGTTGTAAAGCGTTTCAGCCGTGCCCACGGATGTATCTCAAACTTTGAGGACCTTATGGCATCAGCGTATCTCGCAGTCATCGAGTGCGCAGACGACTATGATCCTCATCAGTCAAAGCCGACCGTATATTTTACCCCGAGACTTAACGGCGTTCTCAACAAGAGTTTTACCGACGAGATCGGAAATCTCACGTCATATTACAATACGGTCAAACAGGATGTGGAAAAGGAGCTCAGAAAGTTCGGTTATACCGGAATTGATGATGAAAGACTCACTTTTGCACAGATCGTATCGCTCACAGGCGTACCTCTCGTTACACTTAAGAAGATCATCGAGCAGAACAAGATCGCTATAGGTTCTCTTGACGTATACAGCGAAAACCATGAATCTGATGAGAAGTTCATCTCACCCGAGGAAAATGTGGTTAAGCAGGAAGAGGCAGAGGTCGTGCAGAAGATCCTTGCAACTCTCAATCCCGTGGAAAACTTCATTCTTTTCCATAGCGAGTTTGCAGACATTCCCCTCTCTCTCAAAAACTCCGCCAAGAAGACGAAGAAAAGTAAGGAAGGATATTATGATGTCTGTCCTTACGAAGAGAGGCTTGGTACACACGAGATGACTCAGTGTCAGATTGCAAAGTACCTTAAGAGCAAAGAGGCAAAGGAGCGCTACGGAAATTACATTCCCGCAAAGGTAACAGGACTTGTGGTTCAGCAGATACTTCAGGGTGCGCTCGATAAGCTGAGTATGAACCCCGCTGCAAAGAAGTATTTCAGTAACGGAACGAAGAGAAATGGCGCTATCCTCGTTGAGCAGTGCTCAGAGAATGACCTCGAGCAGGCTTTCATCGATAACGTACTTTCCTTTGGTTAAGGGATATCGAAAGTTCATCCGAAAGGGTTTGCTACGGCAAGCCCTTTTTTTATTTATATATCCGCCCGATATATTTATTACAGAGAAAACAAAGAGATAAAAATCTCGAAAGGGGGTCGTGTATATGACCACACACAACGAAATCTATGAACAGAGAGCACAGGAACTTCAGATGAGGATAAGGGCTATAAACGACCTTATCGAAAGAGATGGAAAGGAATGTGCAAAGAAGAAGATCAGGACAATAATGGATGCTCTGTCCGTATATGAATACGGCAAGGAAACCGGATTTATAGCTGATACCAACAACCGTGTGTTTACGGAAATCCTGATGTCTCACTTTGAGAATCAGGTGTATGCGATGGAACTCGAGATCGCAAAAGAGCAGGGAACTCCTGCGGAGACCCTTGAGTATCTGTCTAACTCTAAGCACGCTGACGTTGTAAATTACGTCATGTCTAACCGGAACACTCCAAGGCACATCCTTGACAGACATATACATATTCAGCCGTCAGAATACGAACTGTATGGCGACGTTAAGTTTGCAAATATCCTGTACAACCCAAACACAAGCAACGCTACGCTTGTGGAGTTTGCAGGAGATAAGCTCGAGAAAGAGGAGCTGAGGCAGATTGCCAAGACTCAGATCCACGAAAGGATCAGGGAAGAAAGAGCAGCTCTTCGTGCGGAGGAAAGAAAAGAGCGACCCCGGAAGGTTGAGCATGAGGAAGATGAATATGAGTTGTGCAGGTGAATAAATGCCTCTTTCCTGCGGGAAAGGGGTATTTTTGTGCCCAAATGGGGATTTTTGGTGTAAAAATGGCATTTTTATAGAGGCATAATGATTATTGATGACTTATATAGGATATAAAATATGGGATTAAGGTTTAGGAAAAGCATAAATTTTGGTGGTATCAGGATTAATTTAAGCAAAACGGGTATTGGATATAGTGTTGGCACGCATGAAGTGAGAACAAGCCCGTCAAAACAAAAAGGAAAAATAAATAAGCCCATCAAAGCAAATGATGATATAGTGGATATTGGAATCAATGTGGAATATATGCCAAAAAGAGGAATATTAGGTACATACAAAAAGAGATGAGAAAAAGATTATATGAAATAATAGAAGTTTCTCAGGATGGGGACAGGGTTAGTACAGCATATGATATTTCAATGATGATGGCGATCATCGTAAGCATTGTGCCATTGGCGTTTAAAAACACAAATGTTGTATTCTATTATACCGATATCGTCACCACAATTTTGTTTATTATTGATTATTTTCTTAGACTGATCACGGCAGATTATAAATTAAACAAATTCAGTGTGCTGTCTTTTATCCGTTATCCCTTCACGTTTTGGGCAATCATAGACCTTATATCTATCCTTCCCGGGTTATCAATTCTTAATAACGGATTTAAACTATTCCGTTTGTTCAGAATATTCAGAACTTTTAGGGTATTTAGAGTATTCAAGGCTTTACGATACTCCAAGAGTATCATTATCATCGTAGAGGTAATAAAGAAGTCGAAAGAGCCCTTATTGGCTGTATGCACGCTTGCTATTGGATACATACTTGTATCTGCTCTGATTATCTTTAATGTGGAGCCCGATTCTTTTGGCTCGTTTTTTGATGCAATCTATTGGGCGACGGTATCATTGACGACCGTGGGTTATGGAGATATTTATCCAATATCAACCGCCGGAAGGATCATAACAATGATATCTTCTGTATTTGGAATTGCTATAGTTGCATTGCCTGCCGGTATTATTACAGCGGGATACATGGATGTGATCTCACACAACAAATAAGTGTATAATATATACGCTTGGAATCTACCGCTTAGAAACTGTTTTTAATCTATTATAGACGGGGTGATATCTATATGAAGGTCTATCTTATTATTACATTATTACTTGTAGTAGCACTTGCGATCGTTTGTATCGTAAGAAGTATACAATATAAGCAACTAACCTCAGAAGTCCTCCAATTCTTAGATCTCTCAAATTGGAAATACCGGGACTATGATGCCGTTATCATTCAGAAAAGTTCAAAGGGCGTTACAAACTATACAGATATTAAATTCCTTAAGGACAACAGGGAAAAATTTGAAGAAGTCGATGCAACATTAAACGAAAAGATAGCATACGCCAATATGCTGTCGGATTTTCTTCGTGATAATGAATTTAAAAATCGCCCTACGTATTCCAAACTCGAAAAAGAGCTGACAACCGATTTGAACACCTTATATACATACAATGTCAGCGTAAGATATACTTCTCCCGCAGGAAAAAGTTCTAATCATAAAATAATCAGAATAAATCAATCTTTTATTGAAAGTCTAAAATCAGATCCGTCTCTTATAATGGGCAAAGCTGAATACAATAAGTTTGTAAAAGAGCAGAATCAGGCATTGCTTGATGAAAAGGTCCATGCCCACTACAAAATGGTAAACGACATAATAGATACAGCCAATAAATATAGAGATAGATTGGTTATTAATGGCGATCAGAGCGAATTAGACAGGCTTATTTCTTCGCTATTCGATAAAACAGTCAATAGTATAAAAAAGATCAAAACCGTTGATAGTGATGAATGGGTTCTGATTGAAAAAATCATCTCGGGTATTAAACAGGATGTTGATGCCATTATCCATAGAAATCAACAGATATTAGATTATTACGACTCTCCTGAGTTTGAGAAGATAAAATCTACGTGCAGTTCCCTAATGGAGACGCAGAGGGATTTCAACGAATATATCAATGAAAAGGCTAAATCCATATCTACATTGTTCGGCGCAAGAGTCGTAAGAAGTGAAACAGAAATAGATGATGAATACAATTACATTCGCCCGTACAAAAAGAGTATAACCCCTTTCACGGCGGAAGTATCGGCTCAAGTATTTGCAAGTGCTGAAAACAGCCCATTGGATTACGTGGTAAAGTATTTTTATCCCAACAAGGACGCTTACCCTGAACAGATACAAAAATTACAGTTTCTTGTAGAAGAGCTTGAAACCTTAAGGGATGCAAAAGAAATCATTGAAAATTACAAGAAGGAATATCAGCAGTATTTAACAGATGTTCCGGCTTTTATTATGGATAATGATGAGGACGGGTTCTACTCAAGGCTTGGCTTTGCCAATATCAGCGAAAACGTATTAACGGTGGAATATAAGTTTTCATATACATCTAATGGCGGTATGGCTCAACGCTCTTTTGCTGTCCCTATGACCGAAGAAACCATTGTAAAACTAATAGAAACGCTGCAAAGCAAACTCACATTAACAGCCTTTGCAAAAGAACAGCGCTCCTTGATGACGAGCAAATTAAGACAGAAAATCAAAGAGAGGGACGATTATACTTGTAAAATCTGTGGAAATTCCACTCATAAAGAGCCCAATCTCTTACTTGAGATAGACCACATACTTCCGGTAGCAAAGGGTGGCTGTACCACAGAGGACAATCTTCAAACCTTGTGTTGGAAATGTAATAGAGCAAAAAGCAGTAAGATCATCTAAAAAATACCCCCTCCCATTTCGAAAATCGACGTGGAAGGGGGTGATTTTATGTGCCTCGGGCTTAACTTAATAGCATTGCCTTCGGGACGTGTGTTTTGTTACACACAAAAACAGAAAAACTTCTTAATATTTCATATTTATTATAAGTATTAAATGGTCTCAGGGACAGATGTTTATCCAAAGTAAGCAATTTTAATTACAAGGGAGATATATGTTATGTATGAAATGCCGGAAGAGATGAGCACCGCACTCACAAATTACACCGTATCGTTAGGTGTCTTTTGTATTGTTCTTGCAGCCTATATTCTTGTAGCCAATGTGATCGTAAAAATAGATAAGTGTAGGAAGAAAAAAGAAGATAATAGCGTGAAAAAGCCAAAAAATTAGCCACAACGCACGATACGCATCCTTCGGGGTGCGTATTTTATTACACGAGAAATTTATATAGTTTTTATTCTCGCATATTTATAATGTCTGATTTTAATCAAGGAGGCTATATGGCTAACGATAAACGCGAATGGACATTTGTATATGTGACCGGAAAATACGTATCTGAAGGATGGCGACTTCTCATAAGTACCCCCGAAGAACTTATGGCGTATCACGAAATAGTTGATACGGGCAGGATAGCTGATGCCTTCTCAAACGAAAAGACTCACTCCAAACTCGGAGTGGCTGCCGAGATACGTGCGCAGGCAAACGGCACGTCTTGGGTGGGCGGGCTCACATCTTTAATGGCAGACGCTCTCACAAAACAGCTTAAATATGTGCAGGAAACCCCGCTCATCTTTAATGAGGGCGGAGGATATTGTTTTCTTGATAAAAATACCGAGGTATTAAAAGAAATCACAAAAGATAGCCTGTCATTTAGGGATCTTCCGGGTGAGGATTTCGAAGATTCCAAAGAAAAAGAAGTAGCATATCACCTTAATGAAGCACTTGGATTCGTAGCGCCCAACGGGGATTACACTCATGCCAAGTGGGGCGAGCACCACTTAGTTGCGGAGTCCATCGTTGAAGCAAAGGGTTGGGAACAGACATTCCGTGAGGGCAAGTACCCTTCTGCGGAAGACTTTCTCCTGTATACAAAAAACTATGCGATCATAACGGCTCCCGACACCAAAAAGATCCAAGTTCTTCAAAACGGAGTAGGACTCACAAAGCGTCAAAGGGATACGCTCTACGGAAAAATCGTCGATTATGATAAACGCCTTGCTGAAACCATATTCAAAGAAGATATGGAGTACGAGAGGTAAATAGTACATACAGAGTCCGTTTTAGGCTATAATATTTCATATTTTTATTGGAAACTCACTATATATTTCCGAAATTATAGAGGGGTAATATGCAGGCAAATTATAAGTTTGACGAGAGTTGTGACTTCACAGAGGAAGAAAAGCAAGATATTGTGCAGAGAACGTCGGTGATGAATAATCCCGGTGTAAACATGATCATTGGGGAATACGAGTGTCCCGTCAACCCTTGTACATATGCCACTTTTTCTCCCACCAATAACGGAGAGCTGTATGAAGATGTACTGTCAAGGTACATGAGCCTAATGAAAAGAGGCACAAACAACAATATCGACGTATATAAGAACATATATAAATCAAAGGGGTATAGCGAAGATGAGTTCGAGAAAGACTATGCTTCAGATCAATTTGTAACGTTCCTTTCCGGAATCATCGACGAAGTAATGTTTGATTATGAGAACGGGGATTTTCATCTAAATTATCAACCATAGCCCATCTAACGGCGCACCCATCGCGGGTGCGCTTTTGTTTATAACAATACACACAGGAATCATATTCGCCTCTAATCAGACATATTTATATATATAAGAGGAATTTACGGATATGATTTTTAAAGGAAAAATTACCGAAATTTTAACACAAAAGGAAAACGATTGGTGCAGATGCTATGTGGAAGACAAGTCCGCAAAGCGTCTGCTTTGTGTTGGCGTAATAGAAGACGCTTCACCTCAGATGGAGGTTGAGCTCGAAGGTGAAGAAGTAGACGACAAGTGGGGACATCAGTTTAAGGTCAAAACTGTCCTCAAGAAGAAAAAAGACTCTTTCTCCGGCATAAGGAGATTTCTCTCCGAGTTCATGTACGGTATTGGAGAAAAGACCGCAAACGACCTTACAAATGCGCTTGGGAATAAGTTGATCGACGCTTTCGAACGCAAAGATAAGGCGCTTATTTCGTCTGTCAAAGGCGTTAGAAAGACTAATATCGACAAGTGGTTTAAGTCCTATGAAGACAACAAGTCTTATCTTGAGCTCTATAACGCGGTAAACGGCGGAATCAGCAGAAAGCAGGCAGACAAGCTTTTTGGGATTTACGGGTCAAACACAGTAAAAACTATAAAGAAGAACCCTTATGCCTTAATGGATTTGGATGGATACGGATTCCTTAAGACCGATGCCATCGCGCTTTCTGTTGGGATCAGAAAAGATGATTCCTTCAGGGTTCTGTCAGCAATTAAATATGCATTAAGTGAAGCAGAGTCAGCAGGGAATATGTATCTCACCGAAGAGGAAATAAAGTCGGTTATAGTTCCCCTTCTTGCTCCCGCTCGCAAGATTGAGAATCTCTCTGCGGAAGTAGTCAATAATTCCATAGAAAATTGGGGAAGAGAAAAGGTTAAGTACCTTGAAAGCTCCTATAAGGCAAGTGCAGAAGCCATCGAAGAGATAAACGATATCGTTGAGACAAGAAAGAATATTAACGATAAGATCAACGAAGTCATCAAAATGGGTGTTGAGAACGAAGAGTTTGTAAATGCCGATGGAAAGATATACGCACAGAAGATGTTCGAACTCGAAGACCTCGTAGCTCAGATGCTTGTAGACATGACTCATCTTCCGCCTGTAAAAGCAATCTCGGAAGCGACAATCGAGAATGCCATTAAGCAGACCGAGGAGCACAAGAATACCGAGTTAAAAGAAGCGGGCAGAGAGCCCAACTTTGAGATAACAGAAGAGCAGCGTGAGGCAATCTACACCGCCCTTATGAACAGGGTAAGTATCATCTCAGGTGGTCCCGGACGTGGTAAGACTGCAATAAGCGAAGTCGTCGCAAGGGCATTTATGGCAAACGGTGGCAATGCAGAAGATATCATCATGATCGCACCCACGGGTCGTGCCGCACAGCGCATAACTGAAAGCACCGGTCACGAGGCAGGAACAATCCATCGTAAGGCATATAAGTATATCAAGTCAGGCGATGACGTAAAAAGGATTCTGATGCCTGAAAGCGAATGTCCAAGAAAGAAGCTGATCCTTGCAGACGAAATGTCAATGGCAGACATCTATCTGATGCGTGCCGTACTAAACTACGCACAGTTCTCAAATCTCGTACTCGTAGGCGATGCGGATCAGATCGCGAGTGTCGGACCCGGAAAGGTGTTAAGGGATTCCATCGCATCGGAAACAGTCCCCTATGTGCTCCTTAAAAAAGGACACCGAAATGCAGGCTCCATCGCAAGAAATGCAGAAAAGATAAACGCGGGACAGTCTATCCGGACATATGAATATGATGAGTGCTTCAGATATACTCCCTGTACCACAGACAACATTGCCGACATTATGGTCAATGATTACATCAGGGCGTACAACAAATACCGCACCCATAAGGACGTGATGCTTTGTACGGCGATGAAGGAAAGAGGCGTGATCTGTACCAAGGTACTCAACGAGAGATTACAGGAAGTGTTCACCAAGGGAAAGGACGAACTCAAGCTCCCCAATGGAAGAATCTTCCGCGTGGGCGACAGGGTAATGCAGACCAAGAACAACTACAAGTTTGAAAAGCTTGCGCCTATTCCCGGCACAAAGGATTATGAACATATTTTAGGTGTGTTCAATGGCGAAAAGGGGACTGTTGTTAAGGTTGACAAGGGTTGGGACGTTGAATACGGACTTTATAGCATAGTCGTGCTTTTTGACGATGGTCAGTACGGAAAGTACACAAAGGAGACTATTTCGGATCTCACCCTCGCATATGCCATTACGCTCCATAAATGTCAGGGCTCTGAAGCAAAGTGCATGATGATGGGCTATGTGTATGGCGACTATATACTCCTCAACAAGTCACTGTTTTACACCGGAGAAACAAGAGCAAAGAAAGAGTTCCTGTTCTACGGGGAGGAGAAACCGAGCAAATTCGATTCCTCAAAGATGGTCTCAGCATTCGAACTTGCTGTAAGAAATGCTCAGGATTCGAAGCGAAACACTTCGCTTGCGGATATGTTAAGAGAAAAATCAAAGAAAGATATAAGAAAGGTGGTTTAGTATGAGTAAGGGCGACATAACAATAATATCACTTATAGGGGCATTATCAGGCGCACTCCTTTTAATTATTGGACAGTATAAGCAAAATGTGCTGAATGGAGAAAATTCCACGATTCAGTCAAATACCTCACCCGTATATCCGACTGAAACCGTTCTTGATGCAAATTGGCAGACGGATCACATTCAGACATTTACAGACAAAGAAACAGGAATCGTGTACTATGTCAACACTCAAACAGGAACTATGACAGTCAGGCTTCAGCCTGATGGTAGTCCGTACATAGATCCTGAGTTTGAAAAATCTTGATAAGGAGAAAGTAAGTGGGTTGGATACACGAGGAATATCCCGAGGGACGAATAAGAAACTATGTAAACGGCATTGAGCATGACCTTAAAAGCGTAACAGCTAACGAAGGTCACGTTCTCGTTAAGGACTCCATCTTGGAACAAGCGAAACGTCTTGCCGATATTGCAGTTCACAATACCAAGTACAGAAAAGAGTGGTTTGCAGAGGTTACGGACGAGATAAAAAATTTGGCAGAGTTTCATTCGGTGGAAATCCCCGTGGTATATGGTGACGGCACTGAGTCTACAGATAAGATGGTTTCTTTGGAGGAGCTTGGGCGAATCCTTTTTGAAATCGGGGACAGTATAGGAGAAAAACTGTAGGTTGGGGTTTGGGACAAAGGAAGAGGAGAAGTAATATGGAATACGATGCAAGGCGAAAATTGATAGAAGAACTATCGAAAAATATGACAGGCAAAAAGCCCGGAGAAGAGCCCGATGGAAAGGTTATAGTAAAATATGACGCTGCGACAAACTCTGCCCTTTTTGTGTTATCGGGAACCAATCATTCTGTTGAGGATATGTGCAGGGCAAAGAAATACTTCGAAAAGAAACTTGAGAAACATCCAAGTCCCAACTCTGAAAGGCGCAAGTATTACGAAGTTGCCGTCTTGTGCATAGATTCTGTCTTAAGAGAGTTTACAAAGCCCATTGATGATATGGTTCATACCGGAAGTTAAAAAGCGCATAGTCTTACATATTAATATTGTTAAACAATATTAATGGAGGATATAGATATGAACATAATGATTATCTGTGCTGTATGCTTTGTATTAGGTTTTGTTCTTTATATGCTCACCGATGAAGACTTCTTCGCATATTTGTGTGCGGGAGCTGTCGTCGCGCTTGTATTGCTTGGTTTCTGTTGTATCATGTGTCATGTTGGTGTTCAAAATAGAATTGCTAAATATCAGCTCACCTATGAGTCACTTCTGTACAAGGTTGAACTCCTCGACTCTGAGACAGAAGACATCTCTAAGGTCGAAGTAATCACTGAAATCAACAAATGGAATCAGAAGGTTATGGACATGAAATATTGGGGATATAATCCTTGGACAAATTGGTTCTATGAGAATCGTGATGTCGTGGACAGCCTCGAATTAATTGAACTCCCGGACCTTACAACGTCACAGCACTAAAAAAGATGCGCCCTTTGGTCAATATCAAATTGACCCTTGGGCGCGTTTTTATTATGTCGGGAAAGACTCATATTTAATGAGTAACCTGTAAATTTAAAAGGAGAAAAATAATGGAAGAAACAAGGAATCCACAATATCCTTTTGAGATTGCCTCGCTTGTAAGGAAGAACAAGACATTTGCAGTGGAAGCGAGATTTTCGCAGGAAAAGGAGGATCACTTTCTTAAGGTGCACAACCACTTTTCCCGATTCGTATTCACTGTAATAGTTGATGGAAAGGCGGCAATCGCAAACATCCCGCTCAACATTCTCGAAGGACTCAAGATCAAGTCGGAGGAGATCCTCAGACAGAGCGTTGCTGAAGAAGCAAAGCCCGTAAGTACGGCTGTATCACCTGCATATACATTCAGGTTCGCAGGCGGAACTCTTAAGGGTAAGACCCCTGTCGAGATTCTCCTTGAGAACAAGGATGATAGCGCAGAAGATCCCTTCAAGAAGGGTAAGGAAATCCTCAATAAGCAGTACCTTTGGCTTAAGGAGTCCGCAGAAAAGAATCCAAAGTTTGCCGATGCAAACAAAAAGGGAATGGCTGCGATCAGTGAGGCATCAAAGATACCTGTGGAAGATTTGTCAGCAATGAATGCATCTTCTGCAAGTGGAATCGGTCATATCAGTTTGATTGACATCAAGACTCGCCCTCTGATGAACAGGGAGCCCGTAAACGGCAAGAATTTTGTGTATGAGATAAACGTCTCATATACAGGCGGAAAGGACTATCCCATAAATGTTACCGTAGACAACTATTACGCACCGGTAAAGAAGCTTGAAAGTGGTCTTCTTAACGTAATGGTCGGCGAGAAGGATAACGACACCGCTATGACAAAATCATTCGATATGACACTTGAGGAGTGGCTTCACGTTGTCAGGATGATGGATGAAGCGGACAGGGGATATTATTTCGCACATGCTGCTTCAGCGTTCAAGCTCGCAGAGGATGCTGACAGAAAGCGCAAGGAAGAAGCAAAGAAGGAAAAAGAAAGCAAGGCATCATAGCCTGCAAGATTTGGATAATTCCAAGGAGGAAATTAGATATGGCTAAGTACAACACTCTTTTCAACATGTATATGTCAAAGGCGCTTGAAGCTTCTGACGAAGAGTCAAAGAAGTTATTTCATTCTCTTGCCAAGAAGACTGCTCTGCGTGCTAAGTGTGAAGCCATCAGTTCCGGCGACTGCGCAATGCTCGAGATGAGTGAGCAGATGCTTGAGTGCGTATGATCTGACAATTTCATAATCTTCCCAAAGGGCTCGCATCACGCGGGTCCTTTTTATTACACGAGAAAAATACTTTTGTCTGTTTTCTGACATCTTTATACAGAAAGGAGGGGTTGGATGAACCTCACAGAATACTTAAAAGCCCTTGATTACGACTCACTCATAAATCTTGCTGTAAAGCAGGAAGCTATCTTTGCGGAAATTCGCGGATATGCTTCAGGAATCACAGAAAAACACCTGAGAAAATTCGATAAGGAAACACTTATTAGATGTTTTAAGAAGAATGAAACCGTCATAAAGAAGCATGGGCGCAATACCATAGAGGAGTATGCAAATGAACAAAAGACTTGAGAAAATACTGAAGAGTGATCCAAGGTACAGTAAGTTCACGTACCTCAATAAGCCCGTCCCGCTCGATAAGCTCCTTAAGAGGAGAAAGCATGTCCCAATCGTTCAGGTGCATGACACCTCTGTTTTTGACTATGAACAGGATGGCGTTAAGAAATATGGGATCGTAGGATTCGCGGGACAGTTTGCGTGGATTGACGGAGGCATCGTGTCCCTTGATGGGGATAGCTATAATCCCAAAATGCCCGTCTTGGGCTACAAGCGATTTAAGAGTAACGGTAAATACTGCCTCGATGTTTTAGTCGTGGGAGATAAGTGGTAAAAGAAGTTATGATAAACACAAAGAAAAGGCTTCCTAAAAAGGAAGCCTAACTTTTTACCCTATAGACCGAATGATGCCCGGAACCTCTTTGTACAGATTAACGGAGTGAGTTCCGATAACCTCTATGAACATTGGATCATAACGATTCCCTGACTGATATCCGTGGATAAAGGTGGGATATCTGTCGTCTATGTGAGGATTGTTGTGGGTTCCGATGAAATCCTCGGAAAAATATCGGGTTCCGTTAAAAACGAAGGACGGCTTTGCCTTGCCGGATTCTCTCCATACGACCCTTCCGCCATTTAGTATCTTTTTCTTCTTCCTTGCAAATTCAATCTTTATGGGCTTGGTATTTAATTTTATGTAGGAATATTCGGTCATATTTCGCTCTCCATTAAATCGATTTGAAATAAATGTGTCAGTTGTACAGATAAATAGGACCGATACTCACTTTTATTATTGCATTAATATCTCATCTTTTATTTGTAACTTATTGATAAGAATGGAGACCAAGGATCTGTTCTTAGTTTGTGCGCTTATTGCACGGAGGAAATCATATGCTTAATATTAATCTTGTAAACACTGACACTCTTGAGAGATTTGTGAGCAATCACATCGTTGCTGAAGTTGGAAAGAACAAGTATACCGGTAAGGTTACTACTCTTGAAGACGAAATCGGGGAGATCTACCGTATGGTAGGTATTGCTGAGGCGAAGACCGTGAACTACTACAATGCTCGCAAGGCTTATGCTTCGGTCGAGAGAAATGCGGATGAAGAGCGTGAGTACAGAGCTCACAAGTGGTTAGATGCGGGGAAGAAGATTCTCTTTCTCAATGCCGTCTGCAAGAAAATGGACGGTGGCTACTTCGTAACTCAGCATCTTGCAACCGAGTCGGTCAGCGATATGATGGATGTCGCAATGGCATTCGTTGATGCGCTCGATGAGATTGTCAGGGACTATGAAGAAGTCTAACGGACAGAAAAAGGGGTGTGAGCAATCACATCCTTTTTTATTTGACAAAAGCGCAGATCCGGATGTATATTTAGCTTGTAACAGAACAACTACTGAAAATACCTCCCGGTATCCTAAAGGGGGTATTTTTAATTGTTACACGAGAGAAATATTTTCTTTCAATATCTTGCATATTTATAGTGTTAAAACACAAGATAAACGCCACAGGCGGAAAGGATATAGAATATGAGAAACGAAGACAGAAATGCAAACGCAGGAAGAAGCATCGCAAGGATGATCGCAGGAAAAAAGATCTCCGAAGCCGATAAGAAAGATATACAGGACTTCAGAAAGCTCCACGAAGAGACCAAGCAGGTCATCGAAGAAAACAAGTAAATAAGATCCCGGATAAACAAACCCTCACCGATCAGTCGATGAGGGTTATTTTTTTTGAGTGATGTAGTTAACGCTCAACCGTTCCACCACTGCCTTCTGAAAGAGGGTGTGCCTCGAAACGCCGCATGTCCTTGTGATATCCGCCGGACTCCTTTTCCTTGGCTTCTTTGTAAAGGATCATATCCTCAGCACCATACTCTGAAGCCCCGTCTTCAATAGAGGCATAATTTAACATGTCGTTGGCTGCCGTGATCATCGATATGATATTCTCACAAAATTCAAGCTTAGAGATGTCAGGATACTTCATCCCAAGTTTGATGTCGTCAAGAACCAAGTCGATCTGTCCTGTGTTCCGGCATTTCTTCTGAAGAAAATTGAGCACCTGCGTCAGATTGGTCTCGATAACCTCTTTTTCTCCCTCGGAATAACCGAGATAAGGATTGGAAAGGTTGTCAGTTACTTTATAGCGGAGCTCCCTGATCCTGTCTTCGAGAATCTTCTTGTTTAAGATTGCTTTTTCGCTCTTCATAATCGCCTCTCCTTTCGTATCTTCCGGATCTGCAATCTGATCTGTTTTCACAGTCCAAGCAGTCGGGATATAAAACAGTCTTGCCTGTTATCGGACATAACCTCGACATCTGTCACCTCGCCATATGAGTCATCTGCTCGTTACACCGTTTAACTTCATTGGTACACTCAAGTAATGCGCTGAAACAATGTGATACAAGCCCCAAAAGAGTAGGTATTACAGTCACAGTAAGTATAAGTGCAAGAAGTTCGGTATTTCCGACGGATAGGCTCGTCTTCATCAGCCAAACATCCAATATTACGATCAGAGAGCCAAACACAAGCGAAAATAGCAAGACAAGAATGATCTGCCCAATAGTACAAATCTGTTGTTTTTTATATTCTTTGAGACTCTGAATTTCGTTCATCTGCACCTCCTCGTGCACTCAATGCATTAAATCAGCCACCACCAAAAAAAGCCAAAACAACCACCACCGGAAATAAGCCAACGGTCATACAGATAAGAGGCTAAATCGTATATTTTGTATAGAAACTTATCTTCTTCGGGGATTATGGTCACTCCCTGACGAACGGCAAACCCATTCTCCATTAGGGTCATGTCGATGCCATCCTTTCTCCACGAAACGACTATCTGTCTATCGGTGCAGGGAAAGGCAAAGTCTAACAGTGAGACACCAAAGTATTCAGCAATATTTGCCCGGGTTTCATCGGAAAACTTCTCAAGAGGAACCATACTGTTACAGTATGAAAAATTAAATTCCCCGCAATTTTTCCTAAAAGTCTCTTTGAGATTTTTTCTTATGAGCTTCTTATCTTGCTTTGTAACAAAATATTCCATACTCCGCTCCTAAAATTTTGGGCGAACCGAAGTCCGCCCGTCTACTCCACCACCGTGTTTTATGAAACACGGAAAACATCATGCCCTATGCGTCCTTTTTTTTCACTATTGCTAAAAAGGCACTGACAGGAATAACTGACAAGAAACTTAAGAGTATCGCGCACATAAGGAGTAGCCAACTGTTCTCTCCATTTGTACTGATCTCAATCGCAAGGATTATTGTCGTGACAACAATCGCAATAAAAAAGCCGATGCACCATGTCAGTGTAAGAGATTTTGAACCCATATTACTTCTCCTTTCGTATATGGATATTCTTAGAAGTGGACATGACGGGAATCGAACCCGTGTCCGAAACCATTAGTAATACACACGTCTACGGTATAGTCTCTTATTTGACGTTTACAGCCGTTTCGGGAAAGGACTAACCCAATCTTCACTGTCCCATAGTTTCACCGCTTCCCCCAAATCGACGGTCACTCATATGGATTGTTATGGGCTTATCGGATATTTACCTTGGTCGCCGGAAAGTTGAGTTATCCGAGAACATCTTTCACGGAACCTCTTTCGAGGAACGGATACCTATTCCCGAGGGATTAGGCAACCATTGCGTAATCGCGTTCAGCGTTTACTTTAAAGTGAGCTTAAGGCGCTCCGACCACCGCAGTATGCACGTTCATAATTCCGTCGAAACCTTTACATGCCCCTGTATCTGTCTCCTTTGGCAAATTGACTTACGTGGGCTCCCTCGAACCTCTGCGAGGGAATTAAGCGGGAGACACTCTGTTTGGCACCCACGCAAGCCTTGTATCATAAATATGTGAGATAGCGCCGCAATTTCTTTTCTGTGTGTATTAATTCACCTTAAAGAAGGCTACCGTATCAGACAGATCCTTTGATGCGGCGCTCATTGTGCTCATATCGTTTGAAACCTCGTTTACCGCCGCAGATACAGTCTCGGTCGTTGCGGACACTTCCTCATTTGTAGCAGAAGTTTCCTCGGACACGGCAGAGAGATCTGTGATGGCTCCAAGTATCGTATCCTTGATCTCCTCAAGTTTATCTGTGATATCCGAAACAGCGTTAATGTTTTCAACAGAGCTGAGTATCTCGGAATTAAGAGTCTCGAACTGAACAAGCGCTTCACTTAAAAGATTCTGCTCTTCATTGATTATCAGTGTGACCGCATTTGCCTGCTCTACACAGGTAGACGAAAGCCCGGTGATCTCAGCGACAATGTTCTTTATCTCTGAGGCAGATGAATTGCTCTCGTTTGCAAGCTTACCTATCTCTTCAGCAACTACTGCAAAGCCCTTACCGGCATCACCCGCTCTTGCAGCCTCGATGGAGGCGTTGAGTGAGAGAAGATTGGTCTGTGATGCAATGTCGGAGATTATCGTCACGATCTCGTTAATCTTTGCCACAGCGTCATTGGTAAGATTAATGCTCTCGCCTATCTCTGCTACAGCATCAGATGACTTGGAACTGCTTGCTGAAATGTTCTTAACATAGCCGAGAGCGTTTTTATTTGCCTCTGTCATAGCCTCTGTTGATTCTTTTAGTTTATCTACCGTATCCACGGTCTCGGCAACCACGTCGCCCATTTTAACGGCGTTCTGATTGATATCAGAGATATTCTCTGTAAGAGTCTGTGTACTGTCCGCAAGCCCCAACATTGAGTCGGCAATCTGTTTCATCTGCTCTGACACGTTTTCCGCATTAGAGGTAGTGCCGGATATCCTTTCGTCAAGGTTAGCCATACCGCCGTTTATCTTTGACACGATTTCCCTCAGACTTTCTTTTAGCACGGTGATACTGTCCATAAGGATAAGGCTCTCGTTTACATGCGATTTAACGTTTAACGTAATATTTGTCTCACCCTTTGAAAGGACTGTCAGTTTATCCGCAACCTCAATAATGGGAGCGGCAATAAGTCTTGCCAATATCAGGGCGATGATCACGAATACAACCTCAAGGGCAATGCTGATGCCTATAACGATGGCAATGATACGGTTTGTTGCTGTTTGGATCTGAGTTGCAGATTTTCCGGCAAAAGCCATGCCACATACATTCCCATTGGAGTCGTACATGGGCATATAGTATACGTAGTAGTCATCACCACCGATCACAACATCATCAGAACAAAAATCCTTGCCACTGCTAACGGTTTTCCATACCTCGTCAGAAGATTTCGTACCCTCGTTTCGTGTACCATCGTCGTTCCTGAGCGATGTCATAAACCGGACATTATCTCTGAAAAGCGTAAGGTCTATTCCGATAGCATCGTGAACCACATCTATGTAGTCCTCGGGTGCATAGCCAATAAACCCGTCCTCAAGGTCATTATCGTTTATCAGATCGTACTCGTAGTAGCTTTTGAGCCCCTGCGCTGCAAGTTTGAGTTCCTCGAAGGTTGTCTCTTTGAGGTTGTTCGTCATCTCGAATACAGAAAATACCGCAAGAATGATCATTCCCACAGTAAGCGGTACAAGAGCAAACATTGCAAGAGTGTTTTTAAGTGTCAGTCGGCTTTTTCTCATAAGATTCTCCTCTCAAAAAAATACGAATATCGCTCTGATGAGCAATATCCCGATTGTTAACACAAGTGTCATTGCGTTCATATGTGTGTTTTCATTGTTTTTCATCACGGTTGTCCCCATGCTCTGACGTAATAAGTCCACGCCGGAACTTCGCTTGCGGGTTTTCCACCGTAAGTAGCAATGATGTAGATGTTTAACGCGATCGGAGCAATAATCGCTATTACGAAAAGTATTGTCACGATGATTTTCTTAAATTT
>JAEEGL014035377.1_pt1 | contig 17848 bp, 17 predicted proteins | sample 9134231 | NCBI WGS metagenome assembly JAEEGL01 (sample SAMN16246548, study PRJNA631951) | gut metagenome | biome: gut microbiome; feature: rumen; material: fiber-attached | host: Bos | place: Iran: Karaj | collected 2018-10 | reverse complement strand
CTTGCAGTATATGAATTTAAACTAGCATACAAAGAATTTATAGCACTATAAATTCCTTTTACTGTATTATTTAATTTCCTTACTGTTGAATCACCACAAGTATTTAAATATGATCCTTGATAAGCATTATAAGCAGTAGTGAATGACTTTTTTTTAGATTCAAAAACTCGCAATCCATCGCTTGCTTTCGCTGTATCTATTGTCAATACATCTTTTTTAGCCATACACTACCTCCTCTCTTACCTTACATCCCCATTTTCATTATAACCAAGAATAAAAACTGTAATCATAAGTTTCATTTTCACATTTTCTCAAATAACTATTGACAGTATAAATAAATAATTTTTTGTTTTTATTCTATTCTTAATCATTATTTTATTTGATATTGTATATCTCCAAATTCTCGTCCAAGTCTTATACTTCTACCTTCAGTTTGACCTGATACATATAAAAAATCCATTATACCTTCAGATACTAAAGTTTGAGCTTCTTCATAATTAAAATTTTTTATTTTCTTAAACAATTCTTCCAATTCTTCTATAGAATCATTAGCCTCTTTAACACCGATTGGAATGTAATCAATATTTTGTCCGAATGTACTATTATACAATTTCGTTTTTGCCAATTCATATGCTTTATTTGATATCTCAATAATTTTTTTAAATGCATCATCTTTTATAAGCCTTTGCATTTTTTCATATTCTGATAAATCTTTCCAACGTGATATTTCTATATCTATTATACGCTGTAATATTTCATTTGTCGATAAACGATCGTTATTAAAATCTTTCGGGAAATATATATTTAATAAATATTCTTTGTAACTTTTTGATAACTCATCATTTAATTCTTTATTTGTATTATTTAATACGGTACCTATTGTTTCAGAATATATCTTTTCTATCAATGTATTATAATCCATAATCTTTTACCTCCCAAAAATTATTTTCTCAATGCTAAATTTTTTATTACAATATCTAAATTCGTCGTATCAGAATGAAGAGTTGCATCATCAAATGCCGGTACTACATAATTTTCAAAATATCCGTTTCCCATTATTTTATCAATAGGACCACTTATTAAAGAAATATCGTGATTAAAATATGCTTTTTTTAAATCCTTTTGTCCTAAACCCTTTATATTTAAATTTAATATATCTTTTATACCTCGTACTCCACGACGATATCCCCCTAATTCTTCTACTGGATTTCTTCCTCTCTTAAATGATGACCAATTAAAATACTCTGTTGTTGCTTCATTTAACCCAGTATATCTATTTACCCAAAATCCCGGTCTGGTTTCATACTGAACTTTTAATCCAGACCATTTATACATAAGACCATTTTGTTGATATATTGGTGTTCTACTTAATTCATGTATACACTCATGTATAATCGCTTCCTTTTGATATGATAAATCTAATTGTAATCTCATATAAGTCCCAGAATCATCATTAAATCCAGCAATAAGTCCTGGATGCTTTCCATATTTTTGAATATATAAATCTATAAAACTTTTATCATCCAAAATTTGCACCCTATTTGCTGCAGATTGCATAGCTTTTTTGGTTCCATAATCAGAAAAATTATCATGAAGAATTCGAGGTAAATCTGTAGAAATCCATTTACCAGTTACAAGATCATTATATTCTTTTATATAATTGTTGAATTCCTGTGGTGAAACTTTTGAAAGGTTATCAGCCAATTCCTTTGGAAGCGATCTTAATGGCGCATAATCTCCAGTAGATGCAATATAATATATTTTATTTAATACACTATAGTTGTCAGCCCCCATTGAAATCTCATAATTATTCCAATGAAAAATATTTCTATCTATACTGTTTACCCTTGAATATGCACTTTGATCATCCAAAGCATTACGTATTTTACCCATAATTGTTGTTTCTGGTGAAATATCAAACTTAATAAAGGAAGATTTCTTAATACTTTTAAGTCCTTTCATACCTAATTTTCCTAGTCCCATTACTCCTAAATCAGTAAGAATGTTCCCTAGCATTGATAAACCATATTTTTTAGCATTCACCTTTCCACTTTCGATATCATAAGAATCTCTTAGTGAATATCCATGAGTTAATGGTAAAATTCTAACATTCTCTATTAGTGTCTCTTTTGCTCCGAATTTTAATGCTTCTTTAAGTCCAATTTTTTGAGCTCCTTTAATAGCAATTTCAGGAGTTTCTTTAGAAAGTCCTTTTGCAGCAATTCTACCTGCTATAGTACCAAGACCTTTACTAAGTCCTTCACTACCAAGTATTTTTGCACCAGCTCCAAGGGCCCTTCCGCCTTTTAGGGCACCTTTTATTCCTCCACCTGCTAAAACAAAACCTGCAATCGTTCCTGCAGTTTCCCAACCAACATTATCTCCTTTAATTTTCGTTACTTTTTCTAGTTGTCTATCATTATATTTCACTGAGAAAATAGTTTCAAGTGATGTAGGGGCTAACCCCTGAACAAATGATGTTAGTTTTGGATGTGCAATATATGCATGTGTTAGTCTATCAGCATTTGCCTCTATTACTTCCTGTCCATTTCTAGACATATTCATTCCTGTTATACTACTTATTTTAGAAGGATCTGGTCTAGACATAAATCTTTCCGCAACAGTAGCACCATCCCAAGCTCCACCATAATACTTTTTATTACCAAACTTATCAACTATTACTTCTCCAGTGCGCGGGTCTATTTCTATATCTGTTGGATTAGCACCATTTAATATTTCATTAACAGCTGCTATTTTAGCTTTTACATCACTTTCTTCTTCTGGTGGAATTAATCCATTACGTAAGCTTTCTTCTAAACTTTGTACACTCTTTATATAACTTGCAGTATATGAATTTAAACTAGCATACAAAGAATTTATAGCACTATAAATTCCTTTTACTGTATTATTTAATTTCCTTACTGTTGAATCACCACAAGTATTTAAATATGATCCTTGATAAGCATTATAAGCTGTAGTGAATGACTTCTTTTTAGATTCAAAAACTTTTAATCCATCACTCGCTCTTGCTGTATCAATTGTTAATACATCTTTTTTAGCCATACACTACCTCCTCTCTTATTCTGTCGTTCTTTTTTTATTTATTGTTTTAAGTGCTTCTTCTAGTCTTTCCTTAAACTCAATTTCTTCTTCATCTGAATACCCAAAGCAAAACACTTTGCAAATATCATTATGATTAAAAAGAAGTATTTCTTCCATTGTATATACTCCTTCAGGATATGGGCATCCACAATAATCATATTTTTTATTTTTTCCGTTTTCAGTATCTACTGGTAAAAATCCAGTAATCATTAATCTTTTTTCTGCATCTTTTAATAACACTACTGTTCCTATTGGTAAATACTTTTCTGGTTTCATTTAACTTGTCCTTTCTATTTCAATAGTCTACTACTAAATCATCTTTTTTTTGGTTTAGTTTTATTTCTTTCGGTTTCATCTAAATACTCTTGCCATTTTATATTTTCTTCACTTTCATATCCTAAATAATATACACCATTGATATCTTTAGTATTAAACATTACACAGCTATTATTTTTTATTAATCCTACTGGGTATGGGTAACCAGCATATTCATATTGCTTATGACTAGTTTCTGATTGCACTTCAAACCTATTAATCATAATTGGTTGCTTATATCCCTTTAGTTTTACTACTGTTCCTATTGGCAAATGTTGGTTTTTGTATACATCTAAATTGCTAGTGTTTATGCTATCATTTATAATAGGCACTTCTTCATACTCTTTTTCTGTATTTTTTTCTTTAGTGCAGTTATTCAAATAGTTTTCTAATTTTGGCCATTCATGATTTTTATAACCCATATGAAATATTTTTTCTATATTAGTACGATTTATACAATACAATTCATCTTCATACTCCCCTTCAGGGTAGGGGCAAACAAAATAATCCATATAATCTGTTTTTGTTCCTGGTAAAAATCCTATTATCATAGCTTTGTGCTTTCCACCCTTCAATTCTATTACTGTTCCCAAGGGCAAAAACTGTTTTTGATTCATATGTTTTTTCTCCTTTTCTTAGCAATTTTTTTATTATTCTTGTTCTTCATCATCACCAGATGTTCCGGCTAGGTTTTCTCCCGCAGCTCTTGAAGCTTTTTTGAATTTCTTAACAAAAGCAAAGCTATACTCATCATCAATTCTATTAATACTATCATTTTGAAACTCTTGCATAAACTCACTGCTTTTGTTAACGCCAGCGGATTTTTTTGCTTCTTCTTCCAACAAACCTTTTCCCGACAATTTTGAAAGAACAGTTCCTTTTAGCGCATATCTACCTGCTTTAACTGCATATTCAGCTCCAAAGTCTATAAATGTATTTAAAGCCAGACTAGCCCCAAATGCTCTATCACTAAACTTTCCCGTTTCTATATCATAAGCATCTCCTATAGCATTAATTGTATTAAATGGAAGCATTACATATTGTCCAGCAGCATTTTCGCTTGCAGTATTAGCTGCTAACTTTAATAATTTACTTCCAAAATCCTTAATCTTCTTATTTTCAAGAAGAGTTTTTAGTGGGGTCTCTTCTACTGCAAATCTAGTTACTCCTACTGTTTCTTCTCCAGCTGTTAGTTTATGAGTTAACGCTAATTCTCCAATAACTCTCAATGCATATCCAAGGCGATATGCATCTTTATTATCGGTTTCTATTTTTTTTACCTTTGCCAATTGTTGATCATTATATTTAGCACCATATATAATTTCAAGAGACACTGGCGATAAACCTGATAAAAATGTGGTTCTCGTAGGGTGAGAAATATAAGCATGTGTTAAACGATCAGTACCCTTTTCACTTGCACTACTTTTTAGTGTCAACCCTGTCATTGAGCTCATATGAAGCATTTCTTCAGCTGTCTTCGGTGTTGTCATAAATCTTTCATATAATGTAGCACCATTCCATCCTCCGCCATAATATTTTCTATTATTCAATATGTTTGTCGACACTTCTCCTGTACGTGGATCTATTTCTATATCTGTTGGCTCTGTACCCTTTAATATTTCATTAATTGCTGCAATCTTAGCTTGTACATCGTTTTCTTCCTCTGGTGGAATTAATCCATTACGCAAACTTTCTTCTAAACTTTGCATACTTTTTATATAACTTGCTGTATAGGATTTTAAACTAGCATATAAGGAATTTATGGTACTATAAATTCCTTTTACTGTATTATTTAATTTTTTTACTGTTGAATCACCACAAGTATTTAAATATGACCCCTGATAGGCCTTATAAGCAGTAGTGAATGACTTGTTCTTAGTTTCAAAAACTCGTAATCCATCGCTTGCTTTCGCCGTATCTATTGTCAGTACATCTTTTTTAGCCATACACTACACCCTTTCTTATTCTGCCTTCTTTTCTTCATCTATTGTTTTAAGTGCTTCTTCTAATCTTTTCTTAAATTCAACTTCTTCATCATCTGAGTATCCCAAATAAAACACTTTATAAATATCATCGTGATTAAAAAGAAGTATTTCTTCCATTGTATATACCCCTTCAGGATATGGACACCCACAATAATCATATCTTTCGTTTTTTTCATTTTCAGTATCTACTGGTAAAAAGCCAGTAATCATTAATCTTTTTTCTGCATCTTTTAATAACACTATAGTACCTATAGGTAAATATTTTTCTGGTTTCATCTTTTCTCCTCCTCTTTCTATCCTACACAGGTGGATAACCTGCTGCAGATAAACTATTTTTTAATGCTGCTAATTCTGGTGTCAACTCATTCACTCGTTGCTTTGCATTCCTATATTTTGTCTTATAAGATATCGCTAATGCTGTAGTTTTATCTTCTTGAGATTGATATAAATTCCAATATCTAGATTTATCAGCCTTTGCCTTATCAAGTTTTTTCTTTACACTTTTATATTCAACTATTTGCTCTGCAATACCAAGAGCAGCCTCTAATTTAGAATGCAAATCACTTGTTTTTGTTCTAATATCTTCTGCACCATTTACAATATTATCACTTGCCCCAGCCCCATCAATTGGCATTGCCTTAGCAGCATCCACTAAACTATTAGCAACCTCAACTTTTACTTTGCTTTTACAATTAATAATTGCATTAACTAATGCATGTTCATTTATTCCCTCATAATGTGCCATATTACCTCCTAAAATTTAAAATTACCCAGCGATTTCATGATACTATCATCAACCTTCTTATAATTAGCTGAACAATTTCTTACATATTTAATGATATTTTGTAAAGAAGTTTCCATGCCTCTAGACATATTAATTGTCTTTTGAGACCTCTCTGCAAATCCTTCTGAAGCAGGTCCAGCCCAATATGAGCCACCTTTAATCTTACCAATTTGTGCTTCACAATCATCATGGATATCTTTTATTCTAGCTAAGCAAGCCTCAAGTTGTACACAACAATTCTCTATTCCTTCATAATTCATTTTCATATGCTATCACCCCCTACTTTATCTTTCTTTTCATATACGAATTATCCAATTGATCGTAAACATTAGGTACTTCTCCTAAATAATTCCCATAAGCATCAATTTTTTGTTTAAAGCGTTCCAAATTAACCAAGTAAGTATCTTTTACTAAAGAAACACACCTATCCCTATCTTCGCCTTCCCAATATCCTGCCATCTCATTAATTATGCTATTTATCTTTTGCCCTTCGTTATGTAAATCATTAGCATTAGAAGAAAGTTTTTTTCCTATTCTTTTTATTTCGCTTTTATTAACTCTTATTTTCATATTTCTCCTCTCCCCGCTATAAATGTCCTTAGAAAAGGTATTACATTAATACCCTTTCTAAGAAAATCCATAAGATTTTCTTATTGTCCCATTATACTTGTATCAACTGATTTGTAATTTTCAACAACTTGTAATAAGTATTTATGACAATCTTCGACAGCTTGTGAAAATTCTGGGAATTTAGCACTTAATCTGTCAAATTTTTCTTTTGTTGCAGAAGCAGCAGTTCCTGACCATACTTCATCAGTTCCAACTTTATTAAATAAAGTTTTTACTTCTTCAAGCACAGTTTCCATTTGTGATGCTGAAGTACTTAGTTGTTCTGCAATTGAATTTATTTGACCATACGATAATTTTGAAAAATCCATTATTCTTGTCCTCCTTTATATTATTTAATTCCTGAAGCATTAGTTTCCATTGCTTCTTTATAAGCGTTACCAGCTTTTACTAAAAATGATCCTATTTCTGTAATTGTTTCTTGTAATTCTTTCATTACTAGTGCTTGTTTTTCTACAGCTCCTGAATATTTACTAGCATCAGTACCTTCCCAATATGTCTTTAAATCATTATTGATAGTATTAACTTTTGTTAATAATTGTTTAAATTCTTCACTTTTGCTAGTAACATTGTTACCTGTAGTAATTGTTTGTTGGTAATTAACTCTTAAATCCACTGTTTCACCTCCTCCGCTTCGTTAAATTAATACAAGTGTTGTACCATTAACCATATTACTATCTTTTACATAAATATTATTTGGCAAAACATCCCCTGTATCATTATTGTATAATTTTAGGACACGATTAGTATTTAAGGAGTTATCAGACATTTCATTAATCGATTTTACTATCAAATCTTTAACAGTCCCTATTTTTTTATTTATAGGAATATAAATTTCATATTTAAGTTCAATTAATGGCACATATACAATAATTAGTATCTTATTCATCGATATACCTCCTTACACAAAGCATTCCCATACTATACATTTAAATTATAACACTGCAATCCCGAACATGCAACAGATAAAACAAAAAAGATAAGAATAACCTTATCTTTTTTTCTTAACTTATATTAGTAATTTCAAAACTTTTACTATCGCTCACATTACCTGCAGCATCTTTAACGAACGCATAATATACACCATTTCTAACTACAGTATAGTTAATAACTTGGCCACTAGCCGATTGAATACTATTCCATTTGCAACTAGAAATACTATTTGTAGTAGTAACACACCACTTATTTACCAAACTCAAATTATCCTTAAAAGCGATTTGGACAGTGTCTTTCTTAACATTATGAGTATCTATTCCAACAATACCAGTGACTTCAGGCATAGTAATATCAAGTTTAGAAACATAAGCAGTAACAGAACTACATACAACAGGATTAGAATCACAATTATTTATACATTCAGAAATTTTTTTATCATCTTGATAATTGTCTTTACAATTTTGTTGACAAGAAGCAGAGCAAATTTTTACATAATAAACAACATTTTCATCCCTTGAAATAGTAATTTTATTTCCAACATTAGTCATATTTTGAGCACTATTTCCATAATAATAAATTTTACCGTTATCTGCACCTGAAAAACTAAGTGTGTAAGGTTTAGAATGCCATCTATTAGTAGCGATTTTATCAGAAGCTACAATCGATGGTTTATTCATCCTAGTTACATTTACTTTTATTGTTTTTTTTACATTATTATTTGTAGAAACAATAATATTAGTCTTACCTTCCGCAACAGCAAAAACTTCACCATTTTGATTCACCATAGCTACTTTTTCATTAGCACTTTTCCAAGTTAGTTTTTGATCATTAGCAGAATTTGGAATAATAACTGCTAAAAGTTTTTCAGTACTACCCTGTATAAGATTAATATCTGTCTTATTAAGTGAAATATCTTTAGGAGAAACAGAACCTCCTTGATCACTTCTATTAGTTACAATAACTTCTGCAACAGCAGATTTATTACCAAAAGGTGTAGTAGCCGTAATCTTAGCAGTACCAGTATTTTTAGCTTCCACCAAACCACCATCGCTTACTGTAACGATAGATTCATCACTACTACTAAACATAATATTGCCATTAGTAGCATTATAAGGCTCACAATCTAACTTTAATCTAACCCTATCTCCATATTCAACTTCCAACTTATTAGGTAGAAAAGAAAGTTTTGATATTTCAACAGGTTTATCAGTAATATACACATTAATAAACATTTCTTTAGAACCTTTTTTAATAGTTAGAACACTTTGACCAGGTTTCAAAGCTAATATTTGACCTTCATTATTAACATTAAATATTTCAGAATTTCCAGATTCATAAACAATATCTTTACTACATGCTTCATTACCAAAATCTATTTTTAAAGCATACTTAGTTGCTTTAACTAAAGATATATTTTTAAATAACAACAAATCAGAATCAAAAGCCGGACAAACAACAACCTTCTTTTTTACATCAACTAATTTTTTATCACCAAGTTTAGACGCTACTCTTACAATAGCGGTTCCTTCTTGATTAGGAATAATTGTGTTCATAACTTCTCTACCCTTAATCTTATCCTGAGTAAAGCTTAAAACATCATTACTAATTATATTATTTTCATCATTAACATCTTGAGTATCATAATAAGCTTCAAAAGATGTAACAGTATTTTCCAAATTTCTTCTTCCCTCTGCAACTACTAATACATTTGCGTTTTCTCCCATATAAACTATATCTGGAATAACAACCTTAGCTTTGTACCCAGAATCAATATGAGAAATAACTAAAAATACAATTCCAATAATTAATAATATACCAAAAATAATCCCACCAATTAATGCTACCATTTTCTTATTACGACTACGAATAAAATCAATTATTTTTTCCTTAAAAGTTAAATGGGCATTATCATCAAAAACAACTTTAGCATCTTTCAAATTAATATTTTGATTGTTAATATTAGCACCATCAGTATCCATAGGATCAATACTATCAATAACACTAACATAACTACTATTCAAAGAATCCTTATTAGTAGTATAATCTGGTACAGTACTTTTTCCTTCTTTCTTAGCCATAAAGTCACCCCATATTCTATATATAAATATTATCAATAAATGAACAAAAATGCAAGAATAAGCAAATTACTTATTTAAATATTCTTCTATTCTCAAAAGTTCATTATACTTACAAATACGATCCATTCTAGACATAGATCCTGTTTTTATTTGTCCCAAATTAAGACCAACTGCAAAATGGGAAATAAAAGTATCATCGGTTTCCCCACTTCTATGAGAAATAATTGTCTTATAATTATGTTCTTTTGCAAACTTAATAGTATCAAACATTTCACTTACAGTACCTATTTGATTTGCTTTTATAAGTATTGCATTACCAGCTCCCATTAAAACACCTTTTTCTAAATACTTAATATTGGTTACAAATAAATCATCTCCAACTAATTGAACTTTATTACCAATCATATCAGTTATTTTTTTGAATCCTTCAAAATCTTCTTCCCAAACAGGATCCTCAATAGATATGATAGGATACTTATTAACCAAATCTACATAGTAACCAATAAGTTCATCTAAAGAATATTGTTTTCCATCAACTGTATACATACCATTTTCATAAAGCTCAGAAGCAGCAACATCAAGTGCTAAATTAACATCTTTTCCAGGAACATACCCAGCAAGTTTTATAGCTTCACATATTAAATCAAGGGCTTCATAATTTCCATTTAAATTTGGAGCAAATCCTCCTTCGTCTCCAACACCAGTATGATATCCTTTTTCCTTTAATAATTTTTTTAAAATATGAAAAATTTCACTACCAATTCTAATCCTTTCTTTCATAGTATTTACCATAGGAATAATCATAAACTCTTGAAAATCCAAATTATTATCAGCATGAACTCCACCATTTAAAATGTTCATCATTGCTAAAGGAAGTCCTTTTCCATTTCCTATATATTCAAAAAGATGTTTTTTATTTTCTAAAGCAGCTGCCTTTAAACATGCCAAACTAACTCCTAAAATAGCATTAGCACCCAGATTACTTTTGTTAGGAGTACCATCAAGTTCAATCATCAACTTATCTATAACATAAATATCGTTAACATTTTTACCAATTAAATTAGGCCTAATAATATTGTTAACATTATTAACAGCTTTTAAAACACCAAGCCCTAAATATCTACTATCGCCATCACGAAGTTCAAGCGCTTCATTACTTCCAGTAGATGCACCACTTGGAACACTAGCACGTCCCACAATACCACTTTCCAGAATACAATCAACTTCTACTGTAGGATTACCTCTAGAATCTAATATTTCTCTTGCTACTATATCTTTTATCAAAACTATCACCTCTACACTACAATTATATAATAAATAAAGACATATTCAAACTTTTTTATTGCTTTTTTTACAAAAAGAAGATATCATATATATAGAATAGATAAAGGAGGAGAGAAACTTGAAAATAGTAAAACTAAGTCCTGAACAATTTGATCAGTTCTCGCAAAGCCATCCGCTTCATACTTATTATCAAACATCTAACTATGGATATTTAATGAGTAATGAAGGATTTGAACCTGAATATTATGGCTTTTTAAACGATCAAAATATGCTAATTGGAGCAACTCTAATTTTAATACAAAAATTATTCTTAGGATATAAGTATGCATACGCTCCAAGAGGTTTTTTAATTGATTATGATAACAAAGAATTAATAATTGAAGTAACAGATAAAATGAAAAAGTTTTTAGATAAAAACAGCATCATTTTTCTAAAAATTGATCCTCCTGTTGTTAATAACAAAAGAGATAAGGATGGAAACATTTTAAAAAGTCCATATACTAACGACTTAATACCATTCCTACAAAAAATAGGGTATCGCTATTTCGGAGATAATAAATTCTTTGGAACATTAAAACCAAGATGGAATGCAATTTTAAAAGCTACTGGATCGTCAGAAACAATATTTAAACATTTTGAACCTAGTGTTAAAAATAAAATTAGGAAAGCTCAATCACGTGGAGTTGAAATATTACAAGGTAATCATGGTGATGTAGAAACATTCTACAGATTCGTAGCAAAAAAACATTACAGAAAATTAGATTATTATAAAAGGTTTGCAGAAGCATTTGGTAATAATTTTGAACTTTATTTTGCAAAACTAAATACTGAAAAATATATTACTAATATTAAACAAATATATGAAAAAGAGCTTCAAAAAAATGAAGAACTAAATGAAGAAATAAGACAAGCTGGACTTAAGAATAAAATTAGTACAAAACTTACTAATTCAAAAATAACCTCTGACAAAGTTTTAGCAGTATATAAAAAAGAACTAGAAACTGCATCTGAACTTTTAACAAGACATCCACAAGGAATTATTATAAGTGCATGTGCTGTTATAGTAGAAAAGCATGGAATATCATTAGTTATTGAAGGTCAAAATAATGCTTATAAATTATATTATCCAACTTTCTTAACAAAATGGTCAATAATTGAAAAATATGCTAAACTTGGAGCTGTATACTTCGATTTAAATGCTATTACAGGTTATTTCGCAAGCAATAATAAATTCCAAGGTCTTAACGAAATGAAATTAGGTTTCGGAGCTGAAGTAACAGAATATATTGGAGAATTTGACTTAGTAATAAATAATACCATTTATAATTTACATAAAAAAGTAAATTTAGGTAAAAAGTCCATGAACAAGTCACATAATGAAACAAAATAAAAAACGGAATTTTCCGTTTTTTTTATTTAAAAAATATAAAACATATAATGCCAATAATAATCATTAATAATAAAATAAACAGATATGATCCTAAAGGAGTATTGTCATCATCGTAATTTTTACTATTATTATATATCTCATTATTCTCTATATTATCCCTATATCCTTCTTTATAGTTTTCACAATAATCTTTTGCTGCATTAACATAATTCTTTTTACTATTACAAAAATATAAACAGCCACCAGCTTTACCAGGCTTTTTCGCTTTTGGATCTAAATAATCACAACTATTACATCCTTTATCGGTAAAACTATCATCATAGTATTTACTATTCTCATAAATTGCATTTCTTTCAGTAGTACTTCTATCAAATGCCTCATCGTATAAATTACAAGCACTATCTTTATAAGCATTAATCCATGTCCCATTTTTAGTACAAAGATAAAGATATCCACTAGTTCTACCTGGCTTCTTATTTTCTGAACTTAAATACTTACAACTATTACAGCCACTATTAGCGGGACTATCATCATTATAATATTTGCAATCTTCATAAATTGCATTTCTTTCAGTAGTGCTTCTATCAAGAGCCTCTTCATATGAATCACACGCACTATCTTTATAAACGTTAATCCAACTACCATATCTTTCACAAAAATAAAGATATCCACTAGTTCTACCTGGTTTCTTACTTTCTACTTTCAAATGTTTACAACTATTACATCCTTCCATAATACACTCCTATCATACCATATATTATAACATAAAAAATATTCTACACTAAATACAATTATTTAGTTTTACTAATAGACATATTATTAACAATTTCATCAGGGGTCAATAATTCTCCTGTTCTTTGTTTTAATTCAAGTTCACTATTATATTTCATTGTAATATTCTTATAGTTTTCAATTCCAAAAGATTTAATCATTTCACAAAGTTTTTTCAAATATACAGGTGAATTAGGGTTTCTTAAAACAGAATTTTTCAAATGTTCATCACCAGGCATAACACTAAATAAATAATTAAAAAACAAAGTTTGATAATACTCAGTTACCTCTATAACATGATTATACTCATCCTTTACATCTTGAAGTTTATCCAATTGATCATTATTAGCAGTTAATACATCAAAATGAAGAACTTGTGCAATATTATAAGAATTAGCAATTTTATTAATAGTATCAAGAGTCATAGCTTTAGTTTTGGACTCTTTATAACCACCACTTGCTCTAGAAAGAGTAAGCTCTTCAGGAATATATTTTCCTGTCTTTTTTAAAGTATCTTTAACAGCATCTTTTAAATTACCTTCAAACAAATTAACTGTAAAACTATTATTAAACAATTGATTTTTAATATCATCTGGTAAACTTAAAAAATAGTTCTTTTCAATTAACACAATAGCATCATTAGATAATTTAATACTTCCTTTAACTGCAGTATCTGTAGGAACCAAGGAAATAACTTGATCTATATGACTAGATAAGCTATCAATAACAGCACATTTTTTATTAGAAAAAGTATTATTTCCAAAACTAACTTCACTATCATCAGGAACTAGTCCATTAATAGAAAAAAGAATCATAGAATTATAATCTGAATTATATGGAATATAATCTCCTACAATATTTGAGACAGTTTTATTATAACTATCAATATATTCTTCATCACCAAATTTACTAAAGTCAAAAGCTGGTACAATACCTTCTTCAGTTAACATATCACGTATAGCTCTAGAAAACTCTAAATTATAATTCTTATTCAAATAACATGTTTCACTAATAGGTTTCATAACACCATCAAAAGGTATAACATTTGTAGCTCTAACCAAAGCTAAATTATCTATATTCATAGAATCACCCCAACATCATTAATCTTTAAACTTTTCCTTAACCAAATTTTTAGAAAGTTCATCTAATACAAATATCAATGCTACTACGATTACACTATATATAATATGTATAAAATTAAGATTTGAAATATTAAACACATGTTTTAAAGGGGTTATAAAAATCAATAGTTGTATAATACCAAGTAAAATCATACTTTTATTCAAAGTCTTGTTATTAAACATTAATGAACCCATAACATTTTTCTTTAAATTTTTACAAGTATAACCATATATCATTTCTGATAACATCAATGTTAAAAATGAAACAGTTGTAGCAATAGCAGAACCGTACGTCCTATAACATATAGCATAAACAAAAAGTATTGCAACAGTTTCTAAAATTGCAGACAAACAAATCTTAGCAGTTAAAAATGGTGTAAAAAATGTTCCCTTATTTTTCCTTACTTTTCTACTCATAACATCACTTGATTCCTTTTCAAAAGCAAGTGCTATCGCAGGAATAGAATCAGTTATTAAATTTATATATAAAAGTTGAATTGGAGAAAATATCGTTACACCTACAAGCATGCCTATAAAAACAACAATTACTTCAGCAATATTACCTACAAGTAAATAAACAAGAACATTCCTAATATTATCAAATATTCTTCTTCCCTCTTTTACTGCAGTAACTATACTTGAAAAACTATCATCAGTTAAAACTATATCAGAAACATCTTTAGATACCTCTGTTCCAGAAATACCCATACCTACTCCAATATCAGCAGTCTTAAGTGCAGGAGCATCATTAACACCATCTCCTGTCATGGCTACAATTTTACCTTTTGATTTCCAAGCATTTACTATTGAAACCTTATTTATTGGACTAACTCTAGCATATACACTATATTTACTAACATTTCTTCTTAATTCAGAAAAACTCATATTATCAAGATCAAGCCCAGTAATTATTCCATTGTCATCCTCCAAAATACCAATATCTTTAGCAATAGCTCTTGCAGTACATAAACTATCTCCTGTAATCATTATTGGCTTAATATGAGCTTCCTTGCACAACTTAATTGATTCTTTTACATCAACTCTTGGAGGATCAATCATTGAAACTAATCCTACAAAAACTAAATCATTCTCTAAATCAGAATTAACCATATATTTATTATCAAGATCCTTATAAGCAAATGCAAGTACCCTATATGCTTTATTAGATTCCTCATTTTCCATTTTGATAAGTTTTTTCTTTTTCGAAAGAGTTAATTTCACAATCTTATTATCTTCATAAATATAAGAACACTTACTTATAACTGAGTCAAAACTTCCTTTAACATATAAAGTAATATTCTTACCGCACTTATTTATAGTAGACATCATTTTTCTATCAGAATCAAAAGGCAGTTCATCAATTCTTTCATTTTTAGATTTTACATCTTCCATATCGATAGTTTTCTCAAAACACTCTAAAAGAGCAATTTCTGTAGGATCTCCAATATACTTATTACCATTTTTTATAGCATCATTATTAAGAATCATTATTCTAGAAAGTAAAGTGTTATTTAAGCAATTAGCATTAAGCATTTTATTATCATAAAAGATTTCAACAACAGTCATTTTATTTTGAGTAATAGTACCAGTCTTATCAGAACATATAATTTCGGTAGAGCCAAGTGTCTCAACACTAGCCATTCTCCTAACAATAGCCTTTTTCTTAGCAAGTTCCCCCATTCCAAGAGATAAAACAATAGTAATAACTGCAGGTAATCCCTCCGGAATAGCAGCAACCGCCAAAGAAATAGCAAGCATTAATACTTCAACAAACTTCATATCTTTAATTATTCCAACAATAAACATAATAAGAATAATGAATGCAATAATAACTGATATTACTTTACTTATTCCATTTATCTTTTTTTGAAGTGGTGTAATTTCTTCTTCAGTACTTAAACTATTAGCAATTTTACCAAACTCTGTATTATTAGCTGTTAAACAAACTACAGCCTCACACTTTCCATAAACAATACTTGTACCTTGATAAATCATATTAACTCTTTCTGAAAGTGAAATGTATTCATTTAATGTATCAGAACATTTTTTAACTGGTTCAGATTCTCCAGTTAAAGCAGACTCATTAACTTTTAAAGAAGCAGCTTTAATGATTCTAGAATCTGCAGGAACAGTATCACCAGCCTCCAAAACAAGAATATCTCCAACAACTAAATTTTCGCTATCTACAATAAAAATCTTATTATCTCTTTTTACGCGCACTTTAGATACTTGCATCTTTTTTAACGAATCAATAGCCTTATTAGCTTTTAATTCTTGAATAAAACCTAAAATAGCATTTACTATAACAATAACAATAATAATTATACTATCAGTAAAAGGTTCTTTATTTACAAATGATATAACAAAAGAAACCAAAGCCGCAATAAGAAGAACAATTATCATCAAATCTTTAAATTGATCAACAAATTTACCAAAATTAGATTTTTTCTTTTGCTCATTAAGTTTATTTTTTCCATATTTTTGTAATCTTTTATGAACTTCATCAATACTAAGTCCAGAATTATTTGTATTCAAAGATTTAAAAATTTCATCTATATCTAAACTATGAAAACTCATAAACAACTACTCCTATCATAGAATAATTATAAAACAGATGCACTATAAAATCAAATAAAAAAAGGTCAATAAATTAACCTTTTATAAACTTCCAAAATATCTTGCTGTTCTAACCATTTGATGCGAATAACCCATTTCGTTATCATACCAACCAATTATTTTAACAAGTTTTTCTCCATCAACCTCTAAAACATCAGTAAGTTCTAAATCTACTACTCCACCATGCGTATCACTAATAATATCACTAGATACTATTGGATCACTGGTAACACCAAGTATTTCACTTTCAGAAGCTTTAAATATATTATTAATCATCGAAACACTTGCACTACGCTCAAGTTCAAGAACTAAATCAATAACAGAGCCATCAGCAACAGGTACCCTCATTGCAGAACCTTTCATCTTACCTTCAAGTTCAGGTATAACAAGTCCAATAGCTTCAGCAGCTCCAGTAGAAGTTGGAACAATGTTTTCTGCAGCAGCCCTACCTCTTCTTGACCTAATACCCTTTTCATGAGAACCATCCAAAGTATTCTGATCATTAGTATAAGCGTGTACCGTTGTCATAAAACCTCTTTTTATCCCAAAATTATCATTAACAACTTTAAGTATAGGAGCTAAACAATTAGTAGTACAACTAGCAGCACTAATTATTTTTTCTTCACCAGTTAATATTCCTTCATTAACACCATATACTATTGTTTTCATATTACCTTTTCCTGGAGCTGAAATAATAACCTTTTTAGCACCTGCTAAAATATGTTTATTAGCGTCTTCCTCTTTAGTAAATTTTCCAGTACATTCAAATACTATATCTATATCAAGTTCTTTCCATGGTAATTTTTCTGGATCTCTTTCCGCTATAACAAGTGTTTTTT
>JAEEGL017399461.1_pt1 | contig 17851 bp, 18 predicted proteins | sample 9134231 | NCBI WGS metagenome assembly JAEEGL01 (sample SAMN16246548, study PRJNA631951) | gut metagenome | biome: gut microbiome; feature: rumen; material: fiber-attached | host: Bos | place: Iran: Karaj | collected 2018-10 | reverse complement strand
ATCTAGATCCGCTCGAATTTCATTCTTGAAATTTTCAGGGTTGCATTACTGTTTATATGTCAATGTGCGTTTGTCGCTTCCGTGATGGTAACTCATCGGCGCAACGTTGTTATACTATCACAACGATTTTTAAGCGTCAAGAGATTTTTTAAATCTTTTTTCAAAAATTTAATTTCCCGTATTTAGCGACTTCCAACCGCATTTTTCGCGGTGGAGTTTTATTATAGCATTCTCAAAATCCTCACGTCAACATAGATTTTGAATTGCTATGAGCGGCATATTCATAAAAAAAGAACCTTAATCACTTAAGGTTCTTTTCCGCATACTGTATATGCCAGCGGAGAAAGAGGGATTTGAACCCTCGCGCCGCGTTAACGACCTACACCCTTAGCAGGGGCGCCTCTTCGACCTCTTGAGTATTTCTCCATTCGAATTGACCACTACCAATATGGTTTTTTCAGTGCAAAGCCTATTATACTAGACCTTTTTTGGCATTGTCAATGACTTTTCGCAAAAGTTGCAAAAGCCCGAAAGCCCGCTGTTTTCCTTATCTTTTGTATTCTTCCGGAGCCGTTTCGTATAGATTGTTGCCCCGGCTGTCCATTACAACTATCACAGGGAAATCTTTGATCTTGAGTTTGCGAATGGCTTCTGTTCCCAGATCATCAAAAGCTACTACTTCCGCCTCGGTGATGGCTTTGCTAAGGAGCGCTCCTGCGCCGCCGATGGCCGCGAAATATACGGCGCCGTTACGAACTACTGCGTCCCGTACTTCCTTGCTGCGTTTTCCTTTCCCGATCATCCCGGCCATTCCCAGATCCAAAAGGGCGGGAGTATATTTATCCATACGACTGGCAGTGGTGGGTCCTGCGGATCCGATGGGTCTGCCTTCTCTGGCGGGCGAGGGGCCCATGTAATAGATCACGTTTCCTTCTATGGAAAAAGGAAGTTCCTTTCCCTCTTTCAGAAGCTGTGCCATTCGTTTATGCGCTGCATCTCTGGCTGTATACACAGTACCGGTCAGATAAACAAAGTCTCCGATATGCAGATCTCTGATGGCCTCTTTATCAAAAGGCACTTTTAATTCTATGGTCATATTCTGTGATAGTTTCCTTTTACCACTATATATTCGTCATCGTTTCTAAAATATACACTATATATAGAAGAAACGCATTTCATTTTCCCTTGTGTTAACCCCCCAAATCCCTTATGTTCACGGGCTTTTACAGGGTCCTGGACGCATGGCGATTAACATGACAGCAGATATTGATCGCTACCGGAAGTCCTGCTATATGCGTCGGATAAGTTAATATATGAAGATCCAGGGCCGTTACTCTTCCGCCAAGGCCTGCGGGACCGATACCGGAGGAATTGATCCTTTCCAGCACTTCCTCTTCAATTGCTGCAATATGCGGCAGATCTGAACGCTTCCCGGAAGGGCAAAGCAGAGCTTTCTTAGCCATGAATGCTGCTTTTTCAAAGGTTCCGCCTACGCCCACGCCTACTACCATTGGCGGGCAGGCATTGGGGCCGGCATCGGAAACAGCGGTCAATATGGCGTTTTTAACCCCTTCTTCTCCATCGGCGGGCTTTAGCATAAATACCCGGCTCATGTTTTCACTTCCAAAGCCCTTAGGGGCCACCGTGATCTCCACCTGATCACCGGGTACGATCTCATAATGAATGATTGCCGGTGTATTGTCTTTGGTGTTTTCACGGATCAGCGGATCTGACACTACCGATTTACGAAGGTATCCTTCTACATATCCCTGCCGGACACCTTCATGGATGGCATCTTCCAGGTTTCCACCTGTAAAATGCACCTCCTGACCTGCTGATATAAAAACAACCGCCATCCCGGTATCCTGACAGATCGGAATACGGTCCTCCTTAGCGATCACCAGGTTCTTCTCCAATTGTTCCAGAACCTGTTTTCCCAGAGGAGATTCCTCCCTCCGGCAGGCGTCCTTCAGTAGCTTTTCCATATCCGGCGAAAGCACATGGTTCGCCTCTATACACATTTCCCTGATTGCCGAAGTAACGGCAGATACATCTATTTCTCGCAAGGTAATCCTCTACTTTGTTATCTGATCTTTGATCTCTTCCAGCATTTCCGGAGTGGATTCTCCGGGATTCCATAAGATGTGCTGACCATCATTCTTATAACGGGGGATCAGATGCAAATGGAAATGCATCACAGTCTGACCCGCAGTCTCACCGTTGTTCTGTACCAGGTTAAAACCGTCTGCTCCCAGTTTTTCCTTCATCCGAGTTGCCATCTTCTTCGCAAGCACCATAGCATCCGCTGCCACCTGATCCGGCAGCTCATACAGATTGGCATAATGATCCTTCGGCAGGATCAGGGCATGCCCCCTGGTTGCAGGACCCAGATCCAGGATCACACGAAACTGTTCATCCTCATATAATGTCTTGGACGGGATCTCTCCTGCTGCGATCTTACAGAAAATACAATTATCGTCTCTCATACTGTCCTCCGTTTATTGGAATCGGAATAACTGGTCCAGCATCTTGGTAATGGCGAAATCACCTTTTACCGTCATATTTCCCACAAGGAACGCGCGCTGGAACGTCATTCTTCCCTGAATGATATTTTCAAAGCTTTCTTCCGAAAGCTGCAGATCCGCCTGGATGCGGTCGTTGGGCGTAGTGGTACATTCGATATCGCCGTTATTGACCGTGATAAAAATGGGACTCTTCTTCTCTGTAACTGCGAATTTAAAGGCAATATGCACACCGGGTACCGGCGTAAAATGCTGTTCAAACAGGGAGATCAGACTGTCATCGTCTTCATCCACTTCTCCCATCTTATCTCGAAACAGACAGGTAAGCTCCCGGATATCCTCCTTCTGACGCTGTACGTAGCCGTCATCTGCCGCATACTGGGAGAGCTGCTCGGATTCCTGGGGTGTCAAGTCGGTATCCTTGGTACTGGAGACCTTCTGCTTAACCGCCTGATTGCTGGCCGGGAAGGACGGCATCTTCTGATTAATACAGCGATATAGGTTCTCCGCTTTCTTCTCGATCAGCCTCTTATAGTCTTCGTTATTCTCAAAGGACGAATAATCCGCAATATAACCGCAGATACCGCTGCAGGGCAGGCCGCCCAGGATCTCCCAGGCATTGGCAAGGTTAAGCTTGCCTTCCCGCTCGCCGTAGGTAGTGGACATGACCACGGGACACATATAGATCCTGGCGATCTTCTCCTTATCCCCGTATAACCAGCAGGCATCCAGAAACTGCTGCATATAGCCACCGATGCCGTACCATTCCACGGTGGTCGCCAGAATGATACCGTCTGCATCCTTAAGGGTCTGGGGCAGCGTGGTTATGCTGTTTTTCATTTCGCAAAGCTGATAGCGCTCCACGGATACATGCAACTCTTCCAGGACCTGTTGCATGATGCCGATCACATACAGGGTGGGATCGCCGATCAGACCTCTTCCGCCATAGTAAATATTGATCTTCATAAGGCTCGTCCTTTGCTATAATTTACTTAAGTTCACGCCTTTGATTATAAACGATTTACCGGGAAAGGAAAAGATAATGCCCCTTCCGAAAGTCATTGATAGCAGCGAAAATTGGCAGATACGCCGAAAAGAGATCACAAAGATTATTCACGAAGAATATTTGGGAAACCTTCCAGAAAAATCCGAAATACAGGTTTCTTTTGAGAAAACAGAACTATTCACCACATACTATGGCGGAAAAGCAACAAAATACGAGCTGATCGTGACAACAGAAAAAGAGGAGATAACCCATTCTTTTCCTGTACAGGTAATCCTTCCGCACAAGAAGCATATACCTGTTATTTTGCATATTGCTTTCGAATCTCTTGATCCCTTTTGTGGAGAAGAGATCATCGATCATGGCTATGGCGTAGTAAAAGTCAATTATAACGATATTGAGCCGGACGACCAACAGGAAAACTTTACCGGTTTTGCTGCCCTTATGCCCAAGGATATGCCCTGTCGTTGGGGAAAGTTTGGTTGCTGGGCGTTTGGTTGCAGTCTGATTATGGACGGGTTAGGTTTGTTTCCTGAAATAGATTTGTCCCGCGTAGCTCTTGTCGGTCATTCTCGCCTTGCCATGACAGCACTTTACGCTGGTGCCATAGATTCCCGCTTTTGTCTGATTGGAGCCATAAACTCAGGCGCGTTACATCGTGGAACCAATGCAGAATCCTTTGCTGATTTGTCCCGGGAATATACCAGATACTGGTTCACTCGTTCCTTATTTGAAAAATACCACTCCGAAGAGGAGCTCCCTTTTGACAATCATTTTCTCATCGCACTGTGTGCTCCGACCCTTGTCTATCTGTCGGCTGCATCCCTGGATGAATGGTGCGATCCCAAATCCCTTCTCCTATCCGGAAAAGCGGCCTCACCTGCATACGAAACGATGGGAATGAAAGGTCTGATCATTCCTGAAGATGTCCGAGAAAATGTCCTCTATGCCGACGGAAACATCTCCTATTATCTGCGCACCGGAACGCATTATTTCGGGCGGGATGATGTTATGAATGTATTAAGAATATGTGATCGATACCAATCCACATGTAAACATTAGCTATTGTTTTCTCAAGTGCTTCTGAGCAGCAAGCAGTAAACCAAGGTCAAATCTTGCACGATTACTTTATATCATGAGATTTCTGTAGAAAAACAAGAAATGAGCTCCTTATAGGGGCTCATTTCCTGTTTCAATGTGTTTTTATGAGAGAAAATCTTATTATCAGGCAAAACTTGCCCGGAATAAGTAAGTGGTTTGGCCGATCTGGATTTCATCTGCCAGATCCAGCACATGTTCTGCATGGGGTTCTAAGGGAACCCCGTTAACGTAGGTTTGATTCAGAGACCCTAAATCTGTTAAGGTAATGTCTCCTTCTTCGTTTTTCTCAAAACGGGCATGAAGAGAACTGACCGCAGGATCCGAAAGGACAAGATCGGATATTCCGGCGTTTTTTCCGATCTGGAAGGGAAACCGGGTTAGGCGGATCCGCTCTTTTTCCGGATCCTGCCGGTCTACCAGATAATAGCGCTTTTCTTTATTCAGACCGAGGAATACCGTTTGTTCTTCCTCTTCTTCATATTCCGCTCGCTCCTGCTCCTCTTCCTGATACGCAAGGCGGGCTAAGCGGAGTTTTTCCTGCTCCATGGCTTTTTGCGCCTCTTCCTGCGCCTTTTTGTTCATCTGATAATATCCAAGGAAATACAGTCCTCCCATGACGGCCACCAGAAACGCCGGTAGCAGGATCTGTTCCGCAACGGAAAGGGAAAACAGAAACCGGACGGATCCGTAGATGGCGATACCGATCAGCGCAAACAACGCCCAGCCGTATTTTTTATAGTAGTAAGGGATTCCCTTCTCTTCTACCAGCTCCGTCTCCGGAAAAATCCCATCCGAAGCTGTTTCAGAAGCACTAATTGCGGATCCGTTTGCTCCGGATTGTTGGGATAAAGGATCCTCTCTTTCCGTAAACTCTTCCTCAGCTCTTCCAGATCCGTTAATATGTTCACTTTGTCTTTTCCTTTCTTCTTCAAAAGATTGCTTACTCTCCTGTCGGCTTCTTTCCGCTATGGCAAGCAAGGCCTCACGGTCTGCTGCCTTTGTCCACACTTCCTCGTAAATCTCATAGGCTTTTTCCACACCTTCTGCATAACGGTGGTCGATACGCTGAACCAGAAATTCAGCAAGCGCCTTTAAGTCTTCGTTCTCTTCCTCTTTTCCCTCCCCCGGCCTGTATAAAAACCGGTATTCCTTTTCTCTCAGGCAATAGAAGATCTCTTCCGGACAAAGTCTTATCCCGGAAGCATCCAGCAGATAGGCTTCCAGTTCTTCTCCTGCTCTGTATAACTGCTCCAAAAGAGCATCCAGAAGATCGGGAGTTAGCTCCATGGAGGTGCACAGATCTCTCAGGCTGTACATTGCCGTTGTATCGTAATAGATGTTTTCCACCCCATCCAGGATCCGTTTTTGCCCCTGAAGGAGGTAACGAAAATGGTTTTCCTCCATCATCCGCAGGGCGAACCTGGAGGCTTCCTGTGGTTTTTCCAACACCAGATAGGTTTTATTCACTTCCCGTATGTAACGTTTCTTCATCCTCTTTACCTGCCTTATCCAGAACTTCCTTTAGTTTTTCCACTTTCCGCATGGTACGGATCACCTTTACGGGATCGTACAGCTTTATCTCCTGTTCCGTCAGCATCTCCTTTTGCCCACCCAGGGCTTCAAATGCGCCTATGATATTGGATGGCTGTATATATGCATACCTTCGAACAAGCCGGACTTTATTTCCTGTTTTTTCCACCTGAAAACTGTGATCTTCCAATAAAAGATGTTCCCCGGGAAAGGTTTCCTCCTTTTCCCGGATCGCTGCTTCCAGGCCGGAGCCAAAGCCTTTTCCTGCGGTTGCCATTACTTCCAGCCGTATACTTTCCTGTTCATATATACATCGATCGTACAGGGTGATGCTCATGGTAAGGATGAGAAAAATCAATCCCAGATAAAACGGCATCAGCATGGCGGATTCTACTGTAACCGATCCCTTCATACCCGCGGATAATATCTTTTTCATACTTCCCACGTCCATTTGCCGCCGATCTCACCAAACAGATGCAGATATTCCAGCAGGATGTAGCATCCCCAGGAAACAAACAGGTAAGGATAAAGTGGCATTTGCCGATCTTCCGGTTTCTTTTTCAGCACACGTAGGATCATAAATCCAAGCAGCGACAGGAGTGAGGCTCCTGTCAGGATCCATAACGCCTCTGTCGTTCCAAACAGAAGCGATAAGACAAAGACTGCCAGTACATCTCCCATTCCTATGCCTTTACGGGTCAGGATCCGCAGCATCCACAAAAACGCACCCGGAAGGAGTCGGATCAGGAACGGATAGGTTCCTTCTCCCCGCATTCCGGCCAGAACCAGCGCAGCAATGGTCGCAGGCAAAATAAGACCTAAGGGTATTTTTCGGTTTTTAAAATCACTGAAGGCTCCTATTCCGAGTAAGAGCCCGGATATACAGATTTCCATAGTATTCTCCTTTTATTCTCCTCCCCCGCATTTGCTGCAGCATCTTCTCTCTCCTGCCTGAGAAAGCGGAATGCGCAAGATTGTATGATTAATGGCAGAACAGCCTAATGTCGTGTGATAGCTTTCCCCATAGGTAGTGATATACAACTGGTCACCGGGTTCATGATCCCTGCAGATCCGGCAGGGCTTATAATGACTGCCACCTGCGTTTACTGCATCCTCCACTGCTTCTGTTTCAACAGCCCTGACTTCCGGTTTCAGATAGGTGCAATCCTCTTTTATGTGATATACTTCGCCGTTTGGTGTGATATACACATAGGTCTCTTCTTCGTCGGTGCCCTCTTCCTTTGGTGGCGCATATCCGGTCCAGCTGTGTACATAGCAGCGGCTTCCCAGAGGGATCCACCCTACCCGGAATACCGAAGGGATGGGCGATGCAAAATACCGTACCTGCAGATCCAGCACGTCGCCGTTTTGGGGAAAGGACGTAGACAAAAACGATAAGCCAAGCGCCCCGCCCTTTAATACAGGCGCAGAGAGTGTTTCCGATCCGATATACCTTGTCACATCGGCCCGCACCAGAGTTTCCGATAATACAAATTCTTCCGTCAGGGACAATTCTTCATCCCGGAGAACATAAGCACAGGCAGCCAGTTCATTCCCTGCTTTCCACATGCCATAGCTGATCTTCGTCTGCAAACGGGAGATTTCCAGCAAAGAGAAAATGTGCATGCAGAAAAACAGAAAGATCGGAACCAAAAGGGCTGCCTCTGTTGTGATACTTCCATTAAGCGCAGGCAGCAGCGGTCGGAAAAAGGTGGTTCTGAATTCTTCACGTATGCCCGGAGAGACTTTTTGTGCTTGGTTTTCAGTTGCCTGTGGTTTCATTCCAACCGCTCCTGTCTATTCTTCATATCCGCATTCTCTGTTCAGGGTAAAGGCTGTATCGTTATCTCCGATGGTTACGTCTGCCACGATCCGGTCTGCACAGGCATCTAAGCGAAAAGCAGAATTTCCCTTTACCATACGGATGTCCATTTCCATCAGATCCATACAGTTTGCCATCTGCTGCTCCTCGTTTTGCATAAGAAGAAGCAGGCACAGATATTGCCGGTACGTAAGCCCCTTTTCATCCCCCGGATCCTCCCGGAGATTTCCGCCCGGATCGGCGATCCCTCCAAGATCGGTACGCCAGGTGCCGTTTCCTTTTAAGAGAGCGATCTTGCCACCTTTACACAGGATCTTAAGATCCTGAATACTTTCCATCAGGCCCCAGGCGATGGTCAGTGATATCCGGATAGGTTCTGCAGGAACCGGCGTCAGAGTAACCGCAGATGCCGCAGTTGCAAGCGCCGTAGCAAATGTCTGCAGCTTCTGCTGTTTTTCACCATCGGTAAACAGGTAGGCCGTGTTTATGGCCTGCCGTATCAGAAGTAATTTCCCAACAGTCTCTTCCAGGTTTGCCAGATCGGAAGCATTGCCGCACAGCAGATATTCCAGCTGGCAATTTAATCTGGTTTCATGCTTCGAAAGCAGCTCGCTATCCATCTGATAGGCTGTAAAATGGTGGAGAAAATACTCCATCAGAAAAAGCCGGTCTGTAAGAGAAGGATCCCATAAGGGAATGAGCATATTTCCTTTTTGAAGAGGTTTTTCCGTATTCGAAAAGCGCCCCGTATACAAAACCGTTTGGTCGATCTCTTCTGCAGAAATCTTCGAGGTATCCCCCAGGATCAATCCGATCAGAGCTTTTCCGCTTAACTGAAACAGATAATCTGCCGGATTTTGCAGGGCTATGGGACGTTCCTTCCCTTCTTCCTCCGGCTGCGGCCCATAGTGATACGGCTCCAGCTGTTGCTGCGCAGCACTCCATGTCCCGGCATACTGATTATCAAGCAGATCTGCTGCACCGCTTTCTTCCCACTGCTTTAAAGCCTTTTCCCCTGAAGATTCCCTAAGTCCCGATAATCCCAAAAGATCCCATTCATAGGAAAGGATCTGGCTGCGTAATACACTTCCTCTTCCATCTGTGGCATAGCGGATCTTCCCAACAGAAACATTCGAAGCGCTCATATGCTTTTCTTCTCTGCCGAAAAAGCTTTGTCCCAAAAGAGAGATCAGATCATCCACCGGTTCCAGGTTATGCTCTACAAAACTCTTTAAATGTTCTGCTGTCTTTTCTGAAGATGCCGTATCCGTGCAGTAGGATGTATCCAGAAAAAACAGATCATAGTAGGACAGCATCTGCCTGTGGTATTCCGCCAAAGTGGAATTCATCCCCGTATCCATGGCCATTTCCGCCCTTGCTTTCATACCGCTTATCTGGCTGCCCCGGATAAGCAGCAGCCAGAGCGGCATGAGCACCGCCAGGATCATGGCGGTAAATGCAGTCAGGTACCCTCTCATAAGGAGCCCGCGCGACTGGTGATGGTCTGGAACATACTGTTGACCAGAGAAGTGATCTGATTTTTAAACAAGATCACAAGGCCCACGGCAACCACCAGCAGCAGAACCATTTCCACTGTTCCCATTCCATCTTCTTCTTTTAAAAATGTTTTGAAGTTTCTCATACTTCCTCCTTGAAAATATATTGTTACTGCCTTTTCCTGATTACTCAGGAAAATATCCTGGTTTATCAGGAAAAAGACAAGAACGCAGGGATCAGGATCATCGCCATGACGATCATTAAAAGGAGCATTAAGGGCGCCAGCATTTTTGTGCCGGCTTCCTCTCCTCGCTCTTTCGCACTTCGCTTGCGCTCCTCAAAGGCTTCTCTTGTTTCCATGCGAAGTACGCCTGCCAGGGAACTGCTGCCCTTTTTGAGATTCTGAAGCAGCAGGCCGGATAATCTCCGATAAGAGCTTCCCCGACATCTTTTTCCGAAGTGATCGTAAACCACGGTTTCCGTTACGCCGCTTTCCATTTCCCTGCAGGCTTGCAGGATTTCTTCGGCAATGGGTTCCTCCGGAGTATCTGCGTAGTCCGAAGCGATCCGGAAAAAAGCTCCCCGGACTGTCAGACCACAGGTAAGGTACAATGCCAGACGACTGGCAAAATCCGAATATTCCAACTGCAGTTTCTCCTGCCTCTTTGCCGCTTTTCCTGCCAGATCCTTATCCGCCAGGAAATAGACACCTCCGGCAGCCATAAGCAGGATCAGAAAAACCGGAAGTGCCGGATTGTCTTTTTTCTCTTTATAGGAAACCGGTTTTCCGTTTACTTCCCCCGGCAGATAATAGTAGTCTTTGGTCCGGCTTTCCTTTTCGGAACGGATCAGACTGTCTTCCACCGCTTTTCGCATGGTCTCCTCTTCGGAAAGGATCCGGGGACAGATACGAAAGTAATATAGCTTTTCCCGGTAAAAATCATCGTAGGTAAAGACTGCTGTTACCGATACCGGAACGGAACCGGTCTTTTCTTTTTTCACAAGCTCTTCCAGTTCCTCTTCCGAGATCGTTCCGTCATTTTGCAGCAGATTATAGTTACTGCTCTCCCAGTTGATCAAAAAAGGATACTCTCCAAACTTTTCCGGAAGCCGCAGATCCTCCTGCACATTTTCCGGCTCCTCATTGTTTCCCAGAAGATAGCCGGGTAGTTCTTCTTCCAGCTGTTTAAAAAGTTTTTCCAGTTCTTCGTCTGTGTAGTGCCTTGCTTCCACCTGTATGGAAGTTTCTCCGGCTATGCCCTGCTCATCCCGATATTCCAGGATCAACTGGTCGCCGGCTTTTCCGGGTTTATTCCGTGATATTCCGTTGTCCTTCCTAAGAAGACCTTCCGTCCTGCTTTGTACAGACAGAACAATGCCCAGAAACAGAGCCGCAAAGAGAAGGATCAGGACCACCTTGATCTTCCCCGTATAATAGTCTTCCTCCGCCTTTGAGGTGGGATCCTTTCGATTGATATAGTTCAGATCCTCCCGTACTTTTGCGGACTGAAACCACTTTTTCCCTTTCCGGTACAGGAACCGGGAAAAAGCATTCAGCAAATCTTTCTGTTTTTTCATGAAAATTATCCTTACACTGCAATCTTTAATATCTTCTGCGACAGATGCAGCGCTGCCAGATAGGCTATAAGATTCAGGGTCATGATCATGACCCCTGTCAGATTATGATACAGCGCCTGAAAGTATCCCGGGCTGGTCAGTTCAATATATAAAATGATGCCAAAGGGCATCACGGACATGATCCGCATCTCCAGTTCCTTGGATGCTACCAGGGTCCGGATCTCCTTTTCCACCAGGGTCTTCTCCGTAATGATCCCTGTTGTATGATCCACGATCTCCGTCAGATTACCGCTGCTTTTTCTTGCTATGCGAAAGATCTCAGCAAAATCCTTCAGTTCTTCTACCGCAACTTCCTCCGAAAGCTGCAAAAGCAGGTGGTCCACTGTCAGATTATTATCCAACCCTACATTTAATCGCTTTAAGGCTTTTGCCAGAAGATCTTCTTCTCCGTAGAGCAGGACCAGTTCCTTTCTTGCTTCCCGCAGGGCATTTTCTATGGAATATCCTGTCCTTAGATTTACCGACAGGCTTTTCAGCCACTGGCAGGTCCTGCTTTTTAAGATCTCCCGCTGTTTTTCGGCTCTTTTTTCTTTTTGTCTTTGATAAAAATGTGGCAGCAGGATTGTTAAGGGGATCACTGCCCAGAAAGAACGATAGAAAAACCAGGAAAAGAACAGCAGGATCCCACAGGCCATAAGAAGCGCTGTCCGATCAAGCTCCCCGGAATTGTTCCTGCGTGCGGAAAAGTCCGGCCGCTTTAAGCTTTTCATCCCGTATCAGTTCCCCCTTTCGCACCAGTTTTCCCGATACTTTCCCATCTTTTCCCGAAAGGTTCTCCCCTTCTTCTTCAAAACGGTAAATGGGATTTAAGCAGATCTCACCATTTTCATACCCCACCACTTCCGTGATCTCCAGCACTTTTCGACTTTTATCCCGAAGTCGCCCCAGATGCAGGATCAGGTCGATCCCCGATGCGATCTGCTGCCGGATCGCCGGTAACGGAAGAGCTGCGCTTCCCATTAATACCATAGTTTCGATGCGGGAGAGCATATCTCTTGCACTGTTGGCATGGCCCGTCGACATGGATCCGTCGGAGCCGGTATTCATAGCCTGGAGCATATCCAGCGCTTCCGCGCCGCGGATCTCTCCCACGATCAGCCTGTCCGGTCGCATTCGAAGAGAAGAATGGATCAGATCCCGAATGGAAATCGCCAGACACCCTTCGGAATTGGCATTTCGCGTTTCCATGCGGACCAGATTGGGCACTCCCTGGATCTGCAATTCCGCACTGTCCTCGATGGTGATGATCCGCTCCGATTTATTCACATACCCGGATAACGCGTTCAGCATAGTGGTTTTTCCGGAACCGGTCCCCCCGCTGACAAAGATGTTATACCTTGCCTCTACCAGACTTTTCAGAAAAGCAGCCGCTTCTTTTGTCAGCGCTCCGGCTTCGATCAATCGTTCCATGGTAAAGGGTTTCTCCGGGAATCTCCGGATCGTAAGGATCGGCCCGTTTAAGGCGATGGGCGGAAGAACTACATTGACGCGGCTTCCGTTTTCCAGACGGGCATCTACAATGGGAGAAGCCTCATTGACGGTTCGGTTACATTTGGAAACGATCTGCTGGATCACATCCGACAGCTTCTCCTCCGAATCAAAATGTTCCTCATACTCCCGGATCCTGCCATCCTGCTCGATGAAGATATTGTTGCAACCGTTCACCATGATCTCCGTGATCTGCGGATCGGTGATCAGTTCCTGAAGGCAGTCCAATTGCCGCATGGAGGCAAACAGGTCTTTTCGCAGTTTCTCCCGCTCAGGTAGCGGAATATAGTGACGGATGCATTCTTCCAACAGGCAATCGTCGATCAGTTGCTCCAATTCTTCATCGGTCATATCCCGGCTCATATCGATCCTCTCCAGAAGACGTTCCCTCAGCTGATTCTTTCTTACACTTCGCTCCATAACTGTCTCCCTTCCTCTGTTTCCAGATATTGCCGGATCTCCGGACATCCCTCTTCCTGCCATTTGTCCTGGAAAGATACCGCAGGAAGGGTAAGGTACGTGGTCTTTTCCGAAAGGACACCGTGTCCGGTTACCTTAAGGAGCTTTTCATACCGCCCGATCTTTCTCTGGGATATGGGATCCTTTTTTTGGATGGTAAAGATCTTCTGACATTCTTCCATGATCTGGAAGATGCCCTGTACCTGTTCGCACAGGTCTAAGAGAATGTAGCGGTATTTCCCCAGTTTTCGGATCCCGGATAAAAGCTCCTCCCATTTTTCCCTTTCGATATGGTCCAGATCCACAAAGGAGCGGGGCGCATATATCACATCCACACCGCCCATGGAATGAACCAGACTTTCCATACGGCTTGGAAACTGAGCTTTTGCGCAATCCATGTAATAGATCAGGTCCGTCAGATCTCCTTCGGGCTCATAGGGATTTTCTTTTTCCAAGGAGGAAAAACATTCAAAGCTAAGATAAAGTGTCTTCCCTTTTTTTGCCAGTTTACGTCCCATTTCCAGTGCCAGGGTGGTTTGCAGGCAGCGTTTTACCGGAGAGAAAAAGCCGAGCAAAATTCCTTCGTTTTCGCCTTTTCCCGTTATCTGCACCGAAGCATCGGCATAACGCATGATACTTCGGTAAATTCCCTGCACACTCTGATATCTGGGAATCTCTGTAACCGGTTCCTCATATTCTTTTTCTTCATTTCTCTCCTTAAGGAGGAGGATCTGTCCCCCGGGATTATCCAAAAGATGGGGACGATACTGTTCCTCAGATACCAGGAGGATATCAATGGTATTCGTCTTCTGATAATTTCTGAGCGCATCTTCCTCCGTAAACGCACACACCTCATAGGGCATGTACTCCTGAGAGGAAAGCCGCCCGGCAAGAGCGCTGCAGTAGGAACGCTCGCCATCGTAGATTGCCAAACATTTCTGTTGCATGGTGATCCCTTTCTCAGACAGGCAAGAAAAATGGCTGCACCACGGTAAGCAGACCGCCCAGGAATACGGGTACAGCCATTCTGATCATATGTTTCTTGCCCAATAGAATTTTTATAACGCCCATAAACAGAGCGATAATCAGTGAAGTCATCAGGAAAACAGGTATCTGTCTCTCCTGAAGGATCATTGGGGCAAGGGCCAGCAGTTTTACGTCGCCGGCCCCCAGCCCACCCGGAAGATATCCGAACAGATATCCCAGCAGCAGGATCGTGACTGCAAGAATGCAAGATGTGACACAATCCGTCCATCTGCTGTAACAAAATTTATAGATAAGGCCGCATCCTCCTATGGCTGCTGTGCATAGATTCGGGATCTTACCCCATTTCAGATCCCAGAATGCGCAGCTTCCAAGCAGGACGGCCCAAAGAGATGTTAATATCATTCCGCCCTCGTGTAACGCTTCTATGATTTTTCGTGTCGTTTTCTGTGATTGCCTAAGATGAATAAGTGATAACTGATTCTGCGAATGCCTAAGATGAAAATAGATCTTAACGTGTCAAATAAGGTGGATCGATGATTATCTCCCCTCGAAGCCTTATGTCCGACAACGATTGCAAGTATAAAACCAAAGTACCAGATAACGCAACCCCCGAAATTGAAGTTTGTTAATTTTATACCAAATGTAGTTCTCTGGTACTACTCCCCTTTGTCAAAGGTGCAATAAAAAAGGACATCTCTCTCGAGATGTCCATAAATACGCATGTTTTTACGGTGTTTTCTGGCTTTATGCCTTGTACCCCCGGTTTTGATCGTAGGTTCCGATGCTCTCACTAAGAGCGGTCTTACCGTAGGTTAATCCGGCATAGACCTCCTGGGTGTTCTGCATCAGGGGCGCAGAAGTGTCCTCTTTTTCCAGTTCCCGGTATGCATCGCTCATCTTGTGGACCATGGAAATGATCTGAGCCGTAGAATCCAGAGGCTTACTGCCGGAATAGATATCCTCCCCGGCTGCGCTTTTTTCAAAGATCACATCCACTGCTCCTGCCATGCGGGAGCACTCATCGTAATAATACCGGTATAAGCTCTTATAGTTTCGTGCCAGAGGATAGGTCAGATCCAGGGAATTCTGCAGCTCCGCAAGGCACGCTCTGGCATTTTTAAATGCCGTGACATAGGCTTCCCGATCCTGCAGTTTTCTCGCAGACTGGGCATCCTGCAGATAAGCTTCCAGCATATCGTACAATATGGTGATCATGCCGGTCTTGTTGGCCTTGCTGATCCTTAGGGTAAATTCCTGTTTTCTGTCACTGGTCATGATGATCCCTCATCCTCTCTGTAACAATCCTTTGCTTTACTGTAAGATCTGAAGCACCTGAGAAGGTCTTTCATTGGCCTGGGCCAGCATGGAGGTACTGGTCTGAGAAAGTACCTGATAGGTGGAATACTGGGTCATTTCTTCTGCCATATCCACATCCATAATCCGGGAGTAAGCGCTGGTCATATTTTCGGTGCTGACATCCAGATTGGCAATGTTGCTCTCCAGACGGTTCTGATAAGCGCCAAGACGGCTTCTTTCCGCGGAAATATATTCAATGGCACCGGAGATCTTGGTAATGGCTTCCGTTGCATTTTCCTTTGTCATCATGTCCATATCATGGATTCCCAGGGTTTCCAGAGAAACTTTGGGGATCCGCACATTGATGACCTGCTTTTCGTTGGCACCTACCTGCAGACGCATCGCACCTAAATTGGTGATATCGACCTTTAAGTCGGTCAGGGTATAGGTCCCGCTTCCTTCTACGGTTTCCTCAGTCTTTTCCGACAGACCGCCCTTATCGGTGGTGCTCTTTGTGGTTACGGTGTGCATGTTGTAGACACCCTCGGAGCCTTCATTGGAATTGGTCAGCTGATAGGTCTCCTCTACGATCTCCTTCTCATTGACGGTCCGGGTCACATTCTGGCTGACCACTCTGGTAATGGGATTGGAGGGATCTAAGGGATTATCTTCGGTAACGGTGATCTCCTCGGTGGTTTCAATGACTTCGGTATAGGTGGTATAGGTGCGGATATAGGTTCCGGAATAACCGGTTCCGGTCAGAGTATAGGTTTCTGTACGGGTCGTGGTGGTGGGCGTCGTCTCCCTGGTCGTGGTCAGGGTTCCGGTGGATACGGCTTCGGTAGTGGTTTCCACGGTGGGCGTATCGGTGGTGGTGGTGGGACCGGTTACCACAGGTGCCGCCATGGCAGCAGGATCGATGGCTTCCAGCTTATCGGGAAGGGGAAGCTCCAAACTGATGGAAAACTCATTGTTTCCGGTGATGGTTACGGTGTTATCCGAAGAAGCTTCGATCTTGTACTCATCTCCCAACTGCGCGCTGGTCTTTTCTGCACTGGCGATCCTTCGCTTCTCATCAAAATTAACCGTTAAGGACTCCAGCTTGTATACGTCCGTGGGAACGGTATCCGAGTAGGAAACCACCTTGGTGGTCAGGTTGTTGGTATAGCCTTTTAAGTCAAAGGTTCCGTCCATCAGTACCTGGCTGTTAAACTCTGTTTCCTTGGCAATGCGGGTAATCTCTTCTTTTAACTGATCCACTTCATCCTGAATGGCGCCACGGTCACTGTCACTTAAGGTACCGTTTGCTGCCTGAATGGCTAATTCGTTCATTCTCTGCAGCATCTCTTCTACGTCCCCTAAGGCTCCGTCTGCGATATTGATGAGGGACACACCGTCCTGAGAATTGCGGTTGGCTCTCTCCAATCCGTCGATCTGAGCACGCATTCTCTTTGCCATGGCAAGTCCGGAAGGATTATCCTGTGCACTGTTGATCTGTAAACCCGAACTTAATCGCTGAATGGATTTGGACAGGTTCGTGTCATTTTGTGCAAGTGCGTTATTGGCCTGCATTGCTGCGATGTTATAATAAATCTTCATGTTCTCCTCCTGTTTATCCTGCTATGGCAATCAGCGTGGTCTTTGCCACCTGATACAGTTCTGCTGTAGGGGTCTTTCCTGCAGGTGTCGTATCCTGCCGCTTTCCGAAGAATACTTCCACATCTTTTATATCGGCAAATGCTTCTAAAATCTTTGCCTCCAGATCGGAATCTCCTCCGTTTATTTTCCCGGCGTACCCCTGTGCTGTCCGGGTATAGGATACGGATAGTCTGCCATATGCTTTGGTGTCTGCTTCGATCTCTACTCCGGGAGCTTTACCCTCTTCGTGAAGGATGCTTAAGTGGATGCAGGTGACCTCCTCCCCGATCTCTACGGGAATATGGTATTCCTCCCGGGAAGCATAATGGCTTGCCAGGGTAAGCTGGCGGTATACGTTCCGCAATAAGCTAAGGTCCAGAAGATCCGTGGTATCCGACATGGCTTCTTCTACCATCTCCAGCTCCTCTCCGGTATAGGAAAGGTAAGCAGCCTGCGCCTCTTCCCCATCGGAAAAAGCCTCAGTGATACGGGAAAAGTCTTCTTTTACACTCTCTTTTCTATCCCGGTACAAACGCTGCATCATTTCACCGGATGTGCTCTTAAGTCCCTCTGCTGCCGCAAGGTAATTGGCCGTAACGGGAAGGTCTGCATCCTTCAGAGCTTCCGTAAGTTTCGGATCCCTTAAGTCCTCAAGGTCTTCCATCTGCTTTCGCAGCTGCCGGATCTCTTCATCCGCGATCCGTGCACCCGGAGCTTCCATAAGTTTATCAGCGATCACTTCCGGTGTATCTTCCTGTGAGATACCGCTTTTCATAACATCCTGATCATCCAGAAGGGTCGAAACACATCTGGTTAAATGGGTACGGTAAGCACTTAAAATCTGCCGGTCAATGGAAGCGGTGCTTCTCT
>JAEEGL014530627.1_pt1 | contig 17851 bp, 13 predicted proteins | sample 9134231 | NCBI WGS metagenome assembly JAEEGL01 (sample SAMN16246548, study PRJNA631951) | gut metagenome | biome: gut microbiome; feature: rumen; material: fiber-attached | host: Bos | place: Iran: Karaj | collected 2018-10 | reverse complement strand
TCACGATGTTCTCTGCGTTATCTATGGTCTTGGGCGTTTCTGCGTCAAGCAGTTCTTTTACCGCTTCCGAAAGTCTGAGATCATACTTATCTGCTATGGCCTTTGCCATCTCACAGGTTCCACTGTCAGGAACTGTCGGCCCCGATGCAATCATATCCAGTGGGTCTCCAACTATATCCGAAAGGATGACACTCACTATTTTAGCCGGGCTGACTCTCTGCGCAAATTTCCCGCCCTTTACAGCTGACAGCCGCTTTCTTATGATGTTGATCTCATTGATATCTGCGCCGCTTCCTAAAAGCTGCTGCGTGATATTCTGCAATTCTGCAAGCCCGATCAGCGGGTCTTCAAAGAGTGCGCTCCCGCCACCGGATAAAAGAAACAGTAATGTGTCTTTTTCCGTCAGTTCTTCTGCCAGCTCCAGCACCTTCTTAGTCGCTTTGATACCATTCTCATCGGGAACAGGGTGCCCTGCTTCAAAGCATTCAAACTTATCGAGTGAACCTTTGACATGATCATATTTGGTGATCACGATTCCCTTCCTGTACGGTATCAGTTTAGATGCTGCTTCAGCCATGCTATATGCAGCCTTACCCACCGCAATGATATATGTACTCTCACCAAGTGACACATCGCTAAGAGCTCTTTTCACTGCTGCTTCGGGCATAACGGCATTAATTGCGGACTTTACAATAATATCTGCGTCGCGTCTAAGATTTGCGTTCATTTAATCTCCTGTTTTCGTTCCGGCAAGTTATTCCTCAATGGTAAACATATCCACAGTGCCATCGGCCAGAAGCTTTCCATCTTCTGTTCTTACTATGGTGTGGACTATGGTCAGTTTCCTGCCACGTTTTACGACAGTACTCTCTGCGTAGATGCAGTCGGGATCCTTGACGTTGCTCAGGTAGTTTACGTACACGCTCTGGGTCACATATCTGCGGTCATCTGCTCTTGCAGTGATTCCTGCAACGCAGTCCATCATGGTGTAGATCAGGCCACCGTGGATCATGCCGTAGGGGTTCTTGGAGTTTTCAGTTATGGTTGCCTTAAGAACGCTGTGCTCAGCGGATACGGAGCAGATTTCGATTCCGTTATAGGTCATAAAGGGATTAGGGAGCCTGCTCTGGGTGAATTCCTGTGACATTTCTTTTACCTCGCTTAATAATGCGCTTTCCTGCGCATATATAAATATATCCTCCCGCAGCAGATATACCGCAGGAGGATATTTCTTTTGCCAACTATTTTATTATATCAGACTTCGCCGTCTTCCACATGGATCTTCATACGCATAACTGCGCTTTCCATTGACTTTCCAAAGCTGTCGAGCCTAAGGCTCATGGTGGCTCCTCCGCCAAGGGCATGCCTCATAACGAAGTTGAAACCTCCAAGGCTGGGAAGATCGTAGCGTGTGATCTCGCCCTTTACCATATCGCCGAAATATGCCTTTAGGGCTTCGGTGGTAACCTCACGCTCAATTATCTTGTAGTACTCGGGCTTTCTGACATACACGCAGACATTGCAGAGTGCCTCATTGATCTTCTTTTGATCAATTATGCAGTTTTCTTCAACATCTCAGGTAGTGTCTTTATGAGGAATTCCTGAGCTCTCTGATCATAGACTACTCTGTAGTAAGCTGCTCCTGACATATTTGTCTGCAAGGAATGAGTAATGCCGATATCATTGCCCTTGCCTGTTGATACAGTCGTGCGTTTTCCCAGCTTCTCATCCTGTACTTCCTCGAGATAACCATTCCCCTTCAGCCAATCAGTTATCGTCTTGTAAGACAGCTTTTCGTATACATTGCCATCAACTCCCTCATTGATTTGGCCCACAACCTTGGTGATTGTTTTGTCTTCTACATACTGAAAAGTTTCCAGTGTATCCAGAGGGAAGTCCTTTTTAATTAGCTTACGTCTGGCCCCTACCATTCCTCCGTTATACTTAACTGCGGTCAGGATTTCTTTTACACAAAACATGCATCTGATCACTTCGGGATCGTTCAGGACAGTATCCTCTTCATAAGCGTTTCCGGTTACAGGGTTCATACCGTCAGCCATTCTGTTCACGTACTCAAGTACCTTTTCAAGTTTCTCCATTTCAAATTGTTCCATATTCCATACCTCTTTCTCCCCATCCGACACAGGTATAAAAAACAGTGGCAATATGCCACCGCTCAATCCATAGTTTATATACTGTCACGTTACGTTTACAGTCTGCCCAAGCCTTTAATTCAGCTTCTCATGGGCAACCTTATATGCAATGAGCCTTAAAACATAATCCGGCATTGCACGTCTTCCGAGCTCCCACTCCTGCATGGTCCTGTAGGGAATTCCAAGCCATTCCGAAAACTCTGTGCGGCTCATCCCTGACTTTTCTCTGATCGCACGGAACAGATACGCTGTCATCCTTTTATTCCGAGCACTTTCATTGTCACTGCTCTGCTCAGCCCCTGCCCCGATCTCAACCTCGATATCAATGCCTTCAATACTATATGATCTCTTTTCCATATTATCCCCTATGCAATGTAGTCAACGCGTGTACATGTAAGATAATACACACGCAATGACTACTTGTCAATGATAATAAACGGAAGTGACAATGAGAACCGTCCCCGTTGTCACGTCCCCGTTGTCACAAAAAAAGGAGTCAATGGAAACGTCCCCATTGACTCCTGAACAATCTATTCACGGCCTTCTTTAGTCTTCCGCTTCATCTCATACATACGCTCGTCAGCGACAGCAATGATCTTGCTGATATCCATGCTGCCGTCGAAGACGGTAGAATATGTTCCGATACTTGCAGAGACTGAGAATCCAAGATCTTTGCTCGCAGCCTGAAGGTGCTCGTTGATATCGGCCTGGATCTTGTCTGTATCGCATGCGCCGATTATTACCGCCAGCATTTCATCTCCGCCGATCCTGGTGCAGTTGGCCTGCTCCGGACAGGAAGCCTTAAGAGCTGTGGCTACTGCCTTGATGGCGTCGTCTCCTGCGAGGTGGCCGAGGTTGTCGTTTATCTGCTTGAGGCCGTTGAGGTCAAGCATTATCACGGTTATCTTCTGACCCGGGAGCTCGGGATCAGCGAAGATCTCATCCATCCTCGAGATAAAAGCAAGCCTGTTGTATAGCCCTGTCAGTGCATCGTTCTGATACATCTGACGGATCTTCTCCCTGAGGAAGTTCTGGTATCTGTGAACCACATATCCGCCGATGCACGTTCCGAAACAGTTGGTGAGGTTCGGCGTCTGGTTATAGTCAATAAGCTCCGCCTGTGGAAAAGAATAGCATACAAACCCCGGTGATTTTCCCATGTACAAAAGTGCATTGAAAATAATGGGCCAGCCGGTATTCATGATATCATCCAGGTGAGGAATGATTCCCTCCGGATCATAAGGATATGGTTTCTCGTTGGATTTGTAAGAGTCATAGATAACTATCCTTGCGCCTCTCTCCACATCCTCATAGAAAAAGTTATTCTCCAGATCAAAACAGGATTCCTCAACAACAACACATGCGTGCTGCGCCATGGTCCTCTTCATATAGCGGATACTGTCTCCCACTCCGTTACCCATCATGATTCTGGCGGTTATGCTATGCATTACATGGATCTCATCATCATGGTGATAGAAGGCATTATTAAGCTCTGCCACAGTTGTCACCACATTCGGTTCCTTTTTAGGACATCCGCAGGATTCGTTGGCAATAAAGCCCGGCGTGATCCACTTTTTAACTGTATGATTTCCTGCTACAACCTCAACAATGGCTTCCATCACGGCTCTTGCCAGATCGTCACTATCGCACTTTGCCGTGGTAATTCCGGGAGACGCCATGAAGGCCTCGTCAATTCCATCAAAACCTGACACCAGCACATCCCGTGGAACCATAATTCCAGCATTCTGAAACACATCACAGACATTTATCGCCATAATGTCATTGGCACAGATGATCGCATCGGGAAGCTCATCCCGCTCTAAGAGCTCAGCTGTTGCAGCTCTGCAGGGAAGCGCCCAGAAATCACCATAGCTCACCATGCTGTCATCAAAGGGCAGACCATTTTCCTCAAGGACCTTCTTAAACACGGCCAACCGCTCATCTGAAAAGACATTGTTCCTCTTGCCGCCCATGAAATGTGGCTTCTTAACCTTATGCTCCTCGATCACATGCCTGACAACCTTCTCAAATCCGCTGGCATAGTCATACTTCACCATTGATGCATTCTCATATTCACCGTCGACAATAATCACCGGAACGTTGTAAGACGCAGATTTGTCAATGATTTCCTGAGCCACGTCCCTGTTCTTTATCTTCTCATCCATTATTACAACCACATCAACCTTGTCATAGGGGATGAGATTAAAAACTTCGACCTCAGCCATGTCGTTGCCGTCGTAGCCAAGCTCGGAATTCATGGCATAGATAAACATGAAGCAGTCGTTTTGGGGCATGATCTTTGAAAGCTCAGAGAGAAATGCAAACTCCTGGGCCTCATATATTCTGTATGTGCATAATGCAACTATCTTTTTTCCGTTAATCATTTCCTCTGTCGCCTTTCACAAAGAAAATCATAGATTAAACCATCTATAATTTTATCACGTTTTAACGTCAATTGGCAAAGCCTTCCCTCTGTGTTAGAATCTTTAAGTCAAAAGAAATTCAGACTGAGGTAAATACTGATGAAACTACACGATCTCCTGCAATTTAACGCTATTGTGATACAGTGCCACGACAATCCGGACGCAGACGCAATTGCCTCCGGCTACGGCCTCTATACATATTTCAAATCCCAGGGCAAGGACGTAAGATTCATATACCGGGGGCGCAACAAGATCCGCAAGAGCAATCTCCGTATAATGTTAAAAGAGCTCTCGATCCCCATAGAGTACGTTCCTGACTTTAACCTTAATCCCGAACTTCTCATAACCGTGGACTGCCAGTATGGCCAGCGCAATGTCACCGAGACAAAAGCCGAAAACGTCGCTATCATAGATCACCATCAGAAGACAGTTGAGCTTCCGGAGCTATCCGAAGTGCGCAGCAGCGTTGGCAGCGCTTCTACTGTTGTCTGGGATATGATCTGTGCAGAAGGTGATGATGCAAAAGAACTTATAGACGAAGATAAGAATCTCTCTACTGCCCTCTATTACGGCCTGTTTACCGATACCAACAAACTCTCAGAGGTTTCACATCCGCTTGACCGTGATATGATGGACGACCTTTTCTTTGACAAGAGTCTCATCGTAAAGATGAGTAATTCCAACATCTCTCTCAGCGAACTGAAGATAACAGGAAAAGCCATTCTGGGCTACGAGTTCTTCAAAGACAACGGGTACCTTTTCATCAAAGCTGAGCCCTGCGATCCAAACATCCTCGGAGTAATGAGCGACTTTTCACTTGAGACAGAGGGTGTTGATGTCTGTATCGCCTACTACGAACGCCCCGAAGAGATCAAGTTCTCCGTAAGAAGCTGCAGCAAAGAAGTTCATGCCAACGATCTGGCTGAATTCCTGGCAGAAGGCCTTGGCGGCGGTGGCGGCCACATCTACAAAGCAGGCGGGTCTATCCGCCCCGAGAAGCTGGAGGACACAGACGCAGACACTATCCTCAGGGAAAGAATGGTCAGATACTTCGACAGTTACGATGTGATCTATTCCACAGACACAACTCTTGATACCTCAGAAATGAAAGAATACAATAAGCGCCCTCAGGACAGGGGATGCGTTAAGCTTACTGATGTCTTCCCTGAAAAGACTCTGGTTTCCATCAGAACCCTGGAGGGAGATGTTGATATAACTGTCGATGACGACCTCTACGTAATGATTGGAATTGAGGGTGAGATCTACCCCATAAGAAGAGAAAAGCTCTTAAAGAGCTATACTCCTAAGGATTGTAAATATGAGGAGGAACTGGAATACCCTCCTACCATAAAAGACCTGTCCACAGGCAAAAAGAAAAAGATCATGGAATTTGCAAAGACCGTAAGAGCCGAAGACACTTCAGGTATCTACGCCCGTCAGCTCACCAAGGGTGTCAAGGTCTTCACCGCCTGGGACAATGAGAAATACTATTTAGGAAATCCCGGCGACTATATTGCCTGCCGCCGGGACGATCCTCACGATATCTACGTTATAAAGGGAAGGCTTTTCGATAAGCTCTACGAGTGATCCCTTATATCAGCCTATTCCGTACATGGACTTCTTGTCCTCGCTCATCTCCTCACCCCGGAGATAGTTTCTGGTCTTTTCTATGAGTCTGTCTACGGAATAGTGCTCAAACCATCCGATCATGCCCTCTGCTGAAGTCGTCTCATAGCCATAGCTGAAAATGGTGTCTGTCTTTTTGTCTCTGCCCATAGTGCCGATCACACTTGTGATTTCTACCCATGAATCTGTCTCAATGATGTCCAGGATATCTCCTGTCCTTACATATAAAAGTCCCGACTCACTGTCATAATCAAAGTCAGCATCGTACATGAATGAAGCTGAATACACGGTAAGATCGCTGTTTCCCACAAACTCACCGCTCTTTGGATCATATCTGAAGAGAGTTCCGTTCTTATATGCAGATAGGAAAAACTCTTTTTCACCTTCCTCAAAGAAAGCGATATTCAAAGGTTCCACATTCCTGCAGGAAATCTCAGCATAGACAGCGCCTGCGTTATCCATGAGTCTGATCACTTCTCCGTTGCAGACCGCAATCTTATCTCCCTGCTTACTCATTGCGACGCACTTTGTCTCACCCCACTCTTCACCAAGCTCCATATCGGTAACTGAGCTGTCAGCAAGGTTAACGATAGAATCCACCTCCGATTTTACATAAACAAATCCTGTACCAGCAAAGTAAATCATATCGCTTATCTTTTGTGAATAAGGAATTCTCTTTTCCTCACCTGTTGCAAGATCTCTTTCCACGACAGTGTAATCTGTATAATCCGTGGAATCAACGTAGATGAGCTTCCCGTCCCCCATTGAAGCAATCGGCTCATATCCACTGTATTCAGGATTAACAGTCTCTTTTTCGACCTCTAAAGTCTCAAGATCCACCTTGACTATATCAAACACATGATCTGTGCATACAGCCGCATAAAAAGAGCCGTCGAAAGAGCCAAGAAGCATGAATTTGTAGGCAGGTGTACTCTCGCTTACAACTGCTTCTCCCTTATAAGTCTTATCTTCAGGATTCACAAAAAGAATCTTTGCTCCCTCACCTTCATCAGCGAGGATTGCCAGTATATTTTCATCCAGATAGGTGCCGTTACTGGTCTTGAACGCCGGAACGCCATCAATCTTATTCCACTCGTCGTCGCAGACCTTTGTGCCGTAATAGATGACTTCGCTGCTCATGTCGCTCAGAGTGTAAACGCCTCCGCCCACAAGTGCGGTATTCAGATCATCGGGGAATCTCGTTATCATGGCTACCCCTTGCGTCTCTCCCATCGTAGTGGGCGTTCCGGAAGCACCGCTTCTTGTGATGAACAGCGGCACGCCGTCGCCATCATTGTCGCTCACATCCACAATAGAATCATTGGCGTTGTAATCTCCCAGAACTTCACCGGTCTCAGAGTCGAAGATCCTGCAGACGTTAGCCTCATAGTAGGCAATATCTCCGGTCTCAAGAGGGAAAAAACCAGCTTTCACATTTACATCGGTGCTGACAAAATCATAGTTCCACTTCTCGACAAGTTCTCCTGACGTAAAGCACCTGATATATGTGTGTTCCTCTGTCACAAAGTTATAGTTGTACATCTGCACGCTTCCCTCGGTATCGCTTTCGTTGCAGGAAGCATAGAGTTTTTCTCCAACATATTCAATATTCAGAATCCAGTACTGATCCACATCTTTGCTTATAAGTTCTCCGCTCTCAATGTCATACTCGCAGAGACTATATATGTAATTGATATAATCATTCCTGTCTACCATGAAAAAGGCAAGTTTCTTCTTGTCCTCAGACAGTGCATAGCTTCTCAGGGTACAGTGATCTGCAGTATCCTCATCAAGGATTTCAAAGCTCCTTTTCACACTTCCGTCGCTCACTGAAATGACGCCGCATCGTCCCAGACTGTCAACGACAAGTATGCTGTCATCAGAATAATTAAAGATTGCTTTCACTATGCTGATCTGGAAATTACTCTCCTCAAGCTTCCAGATCTTCTCCCCGCTCGCAAGATCAAAAGCGGATATGCTCTTCTCACAGAAGATTATCAGCTTGTCATCACCGGCCCAAAATATATTGCTGCCCTTATCGCCGAAGTTGTCCTCCTCGATGATTTTCCTGTGTTCCTTAGTATCCCAGGCGATAACGACGCCGTTTACATCAATCGCCGCAAAATAAGTTCCTTCCTCAGACAGCTTAAAGTCCGATACATGGTTGGGCATCCTGTAGTTCCATGCGGCGCTGATGTTGCTGCCCTCCAGAGTAACATACGCGTAAGAAGCCTTGCTTATAGCCCTTATCGCTTCAGGCGTAACAGGCCTCTGATCGGTCTCATCCGAAGGAAGAGCCGCCAGAGCCAGTTGCATAGCCTCTATCCGGTTCTCATCGTCCAACAGTTTTTCAGATTCATTTGCAAGATATCTGGACTGATTCTTAAGGGATTCCAGATAGTTCTTTTGTATGAGTGAGTTACTATAGAGCATGTAGCCCGCAAAGCCCAGAGAAAGCGCCATTGCTCCGGCAAAGATCGCGCTCATCCTGCGCATCTTGTACTGGCGCTGTCTGTTTATCAGTTCGTCATAGGAACAGCCTATAAGAGCAGCGGCAAGCCTTGGAAGCTCCTCAGCTTTGGCTCTTCTGTAGGGAAGCCTGTAGTCGCAGGAAAGCGGCTCGAAGGGGATCTCCTCCGTATGCTCATTTCCCTCCTCGTCCTTAAAGGTTCTTTTTCCAGACAAAAGAACTTTCGGAATGACCTCAGATGGCTCACCCTCGCAAAGAACCGTCAGTATCTTATTCATTGAGTGGTTCTTTAAAAAGTATTCGATTTCTCTTTCAACCCAGGTGGATTTCTTGGTGCTGTGAGAACAGATCACTATGAGGTAATCTGCGTTATAGAGAGCCTGGGAGATGGTGTCGCCCAGGTCGCTTGTGATGGGAAGTTCGTCCTTATCCCTGAAGATCCTCTCGATCTTTTTTACTCCTGTGGACTTCTGAATCTTCTTTGGTATATGGAAGTGTTCGAGGTCCCTTACTATGGATGCCGCGATCTTGTTGTCAAGCTCGGCATGTTTATACGAAATAAAAGCATTGAAGTGGTTGATCATTATACTCCTCCAAACAAAACACTCGGAATATAATAACACACTGCCAATGCTTTTTAAAATGTTTTCTTATATGGATACGTCAAAACCTCCGGATATTACCGGGGCAGCTCCACCACCACCCGGCATTGTGACAGCGGGCATGGCATTTGACGATCCCCCACCAATGGCAGGTGCCGGTGAACCGCCGGCTGCTGCAGCCACACCTGCGCCGCTTGCCTGCTTGCTCTTTTCGTGCTCAATGACGCCCTTTAAGTATATCTTGTCCGCCTCCGCTATCTCCTTCATCTCCTTGGTTCTGTGCTTGATCTTCATCATCTTCAGGTCCTCGTCGGACATGTTGGGATTGGGGGCGAAGGTAGATTCAGCAAGTTCAGTCAGGTCCAGCTCCTCCATCATTTCCATCATTTCCTCTGACATCTCAGCCATCATATCATTGACGGAAGAAGCGCTGCTTTCTGCAACCTGTTCTATATTTTCGGAAAGAGATTCTTTTAGCTCCGCCATCTGAAGTTCCATCTCATATTGATACTCTTCGGCATCTGCCATCATCTCTTCATCTATTTCTTTTCCTTCTGATTCTTCCTCGGGAATTTCCTCAGGAATTTCCTCCTCTTCGGACTCTTCCCGTTTTTCCTCCACTTCCTCAAGCGCAGCTGAAAAGCCATTTTTATGCCTCTCTACCATTTCCTCCTGCTCAAGGTGGCTTACCTTCTTCTTGGCGATCTTTTCCATGGATTTGGCATGGCTTATGGCAAGCTCAAGCTCTTCCTCATCGTAATTGCCGTTTGCCTTGAGGCGGTTCAGACGCATGATCTCGCGCTTTGCGGACTGCACCGCTTTTTTCGCCGTAACAGAATTCTTACTTCTCACTATCTGGGAGGATATCTTCTTGTAGCTGTACTGGAGCTTTTTCTTTTCCAGTGAGGATTTCTCTGCCTTTTTTCTGGAAGCTTTCAGCTGACTTGCATAGGAAATACTCTGGTCAACAACGCTCTGCTTCTGTTTGCTCTGGGTTCTGTCCTGAGATTCCATCTGACGAAGGGATGACGCCTGCTTTTCCTGATTTTCAGGCGCAAGCTTATTAGAGGAACCGGATTTTGCTCCGCTTCTGTTAAAAGGACTGGCGTATAGATTCTTCATGCCTATAGAACTAACTGCCATTTTCCCGGTCCTCCGTGACCAAAAAAGAAAAAAGATATCCTTATCACTCTGTATATCGTCAGGGTGTAAGGATATCTTTAGTCTCTAATTATATCTTTATTGTAAGAACATTAAGTCCCAAAACATTCTGATAAGTAAAATCCTTGGCAATGCTGTTGACCATGCGGATTCCAATGTTGTGAGTCTTGTCTTCCGGATCAGCAATTCTCTGTCTCTGTACAGGATCAAACGGCTTACAGTCATCCTTGATACAAAGGATAACATCCTCGTCCTTTACAATGGTTCTGGCTGAGAGATTGTGCTTCTTTTCATCCATGGAAAAACCGTGGAGAACCACATTGCCTGTCATCTCCTCCATGGATAGACTCGTCAGGTAACTCCGCCTCTTATCAACTCCCTTTTCAGCACAGAAATCCTGTACCTTTTTGGACATTCCCACAACGTCTTCCATGTCATGAACATAAAGCTCAAGCCTGTGATCCTCATCCACTCCGAAGTCTTCGGAGATAACCATGAGTTCGTCCATATTTCTGGGCATGTGCTTGTTCTTTACTATTGAATATATCAGAATTATCGCAACACATGTTATACCGTTTAATATGTTTGCTACATACACAGCATGTATACCGATGTGTGGTATGAGAAGCGCGGTAAATAAAGCCATACACAAAACGCCGTCAAATATGGCAATTAAATGGACCAGGAAGTTTTTGCCTGAAGCCTGGGCATAGCATTGGAAGTGCATTACGATAACGCTGAGGGGCATGCATAACGGTATAATCCTGAATCCCCAGACCGTCATCATAAACTCGGGAACAGTGGGATCCTGGAAGAATATCATTGTGAAAGGCTTTGCCATAATGGCCATGAATAATGAAACTGCTAATTGCAGCGGGACAAACTTAAACAGAGCGCATCTCATGACATTTGTCAGAGTCGTCCTGTCTTCCTCTCCTATGCTGACGCTCATCATCATTCTGGATACGGCCATCATTCCGCCCGGAATTGACCAGAACAATCTCATAACCACTTCTGATGCAGTAAAAGAAGACATACCCGGGGTAAAAACATAGGCCATGATCAGCGCGTTTATGATAAAGCCCCTGAGGGTCTGATATCCATAATTGATCGCGCCGGGAAAGCCGATTCCGATGATCTGTTTTCCCTCATCCCACCTGAGGTTTTTAAAGTTGAGCCTAAGGGCAGATTTTCCGGAAAAGAAATACTGGGCCTGGATAAGCATGAATATCCACATACCAAGAGCTGACGCGAGGGCAAGCCCCAGCGCTTCCAAATGCATTGCCTGGACGAAAATAAAGTTTAGAAGAATGTTGATTACAACGTAGACCAGACTGGCAATTGTTGTTCTTGTAGTTTTATTTTCCAAAGAAAGAAAGGCAGACAGCTGATTGGCGATCAGAAAAGGAAATGCACCAATTGCCTGGCCGATGATATATAAGTTAAAGACCGGCCTTACCGCCTCATCCGGAGCTATCATCGCTGTCAGGTCAAATACTCCCATCACAAGAAGTATGGCTGCAGTAATGAAAGCGACCAGAGTTGACAGGATCATATCAACAGTGAATACATTCTGCATCTGGTCAACCTGATTTTTGCCCATATATTTACCGCAGATAATGACAGAGCCTGAGGTCAGCATAGTTCCGATTGCGCCAAGCAGCATAGTTACGGGAGTATACAGTCCCACAGCACTCATAGCCTCACTGCCTACAAAGTTGGAGGCAAAGATTCCTGAGACTATGCCGTTGATGGCACCTATTGCTACCAGGAGAATCTGGACAGGCAGAAGCCTGAACAGAAGCTTGGTGGTCATTTTTGAGTCTGATAGCGGAGCCACGGTTTTTTCCATGCGTGTAGTGTCCTTTCGTAGAAATATATACTCCGCGATACATACAGATTGCTCCGCTTGCACTCTCGCAATCTGTACGTCCATTCGGAATCCGGGCTGACGCCCTACTTCCTCATGTCCGTTACGTCTTCAAAGTCAGACAGAGATTCGTGCGAACACAAATCTCTGCCCGACCTTGAATCCGTATATCGCTCACATCTTTTCCGGCGAATCAAATCCAAGCAAATCAATTCCGGTTTCAAGCACCTTGAGGGTGATGTTGAGGAGGGCGATGTAGCTCTCCTTCTTATATGTGTCTTCCTCCGACAGAATCTTGGTTCCGTGGTAGAAACTGTTGAAGGCGTTGCTCAGGTCGTAAATATATGCGCAGATCCTGTTGGGAGCCAGATCTCTTGCTGCGCTCTCAACTGCGTCCGCGAACTTGGTCAGTTCTATCATCAGACCTTTCATCGCAGGACTGTCGGGATTTCCGAGCTTTGCAGCCTTCACGTCGCCGCCCTCTGCCTCATATTTCTTGAGGATAGACTTGATGCGGACGATGGTGTAGAGAATGTATGGACCTGTATCTCCCTCGAAAGAAGTAAATTTGTCAATGTCAAAGATATAGTCCTTGGCGGGCTGGTTTGAGAGATCGCCGTACTTAAGTGCAGAGAGCGCAATCTTAGAAGCCGTGCTCCTTGCCTCATCCCCGGGCATATCGGGGTTGCTTTGCTTAACCCTGTCGTACATCTTGTCCTTGATCTCCTGAACAAGGCTCTCAAGGTGCATTACGCCGCCCTGCCTTGTCTTAAAGGGCTTTCCGTCAGGACCGTTCATGGTTCCGTTTCCTACAAAACGAAGATCTGTCTCAGGAAGTACGAGCTTAGTCTTTCTCGAAGCCCTGAATACCTGCTCAAAGTGAAGGGCCTGCCTCTTATCAGTAAAGTAGTATATTGCATCGGGGCGGTATTCTTTCATACGCTCCTTGATCGTTGCCAGATCGGTAGTGGCATAGAGAGCAGCTCCGTCCGACTTAAGGATCATGCACGGAGGCATCTCTTTTGTATCAGACTCCTCTGCAACGTTCACAACAAGGGCACCCTGGCTCTCGTGGGCATAGCCGTGGGATTTCATGTATTCCACCATCTCAGGAATCTGGTCATGTACGTCTGACTCGCCCTTCCAGAGGTCGAAGTGAACGTTGAGGCTGTCATAGTTCTTTTTAAGATCAGGAATGGAAACGTTCATTATGTGATGCCAGATAGCTCTGTAGGCCTTATCTCCGTCCTGCATGCGCTTTGTAGCTTCAAGGGCAGCTGTCTTGTACTCCTCTGCCGCTTTCTTCTCTTCCTCTGAAGCGTCATCGTCGACTTTTGTCTTTCCGCTGGCGCAAGGATAGATCTCAGCAAGCTCCTGAATGGTAAAAGGCGGCTCCTTAGGGAAAGGTCCCTGGTGGTTGGGATCAAAGTAGGGAAGCTCCGGATGACGGCACTTAAGCTCTGTGATGATAAGTCCCATCTGAAGTCCCCAGTCGCCCATATGGATATCGCCGATAACGTTATTTCCGGCGTATTTAAGTATCCTCTTTACAGCCTCTCCGATTATGGCCGGACGAAGATGTCCGACGTGAAGGGGCTTTGCAACATTTGCTCCGCCGTAGTCAAGAATGATCGTGGGGGCATGGCCGGGCAGATTTACACCCATGTGCTTCTCGTGCATCATCCTTACCACATATCCGCGAACGAAGTCGCAGCTTACCGTGATGTTCAAAAAGCCGGGCTTTACGGAATCCACCTTTTCAAACATCTCATTGTCCTGAAGTTTTGCAGCCACTTCATCTGCGATGATGAAGGGAGCCTTGCCGTATTTTTTGGCTCCTGCCATGGCACCGTTGCACTGGTACTCACACAGGTCAGGCCTGTTGGATATGGTCACGCGGCCCAGATCCCTTTCATAGCCGCAAGCCTCAAAGGCATCTCCAACCTCTTTTGATATCAGTTCAAGTACTTTTTCCAAATCAATTACCTCTCTTTATTATCCAATTTCAAAAAACTCATCTATTGCGATAAGCCACAGAGCGAAAGTCTTGTCAGAGAACATGGAATATTCTCCCGCTGATGTGTACTGTGTGCTTCCTTCATTCATATATACATACTTCTCAGTGTAGTCAACAACCCAGGTGTCTTCTCTGTCTCCGGCTTCAATATCATAATAATATATTGTAGGTTCGTCAGTGTAATATGCACATCCATCGATATCCATATTCAGACTGCCAAACTCATTTGCAAAGATCAGACAGTATACCATAGACTGTTCAAAGTATGGAGTGTTATCTTTGAGAAGGCTTTGGTCCACCAGATGAACTTCGAGAAGATCATAGAGAAGCTCTCTGTCTATTTTTCTTCCATTCTCAAGGACATTTTTATCAACGTAGTCGCAAAAATCACCGGCGGTCTTTCCTCCGTAAAGAACGGTGGAATCCTTGATAACATCGCGCCCCTCTATGTAGATATAATCATCATAGTAGTAGGCGTCTGCATACTCATACTGCTGGCTGGTATAGTCATCTGTATCGTAATCAAATTCGTCCTCACCGCTGAAGTAGTCGTCATAGTCTCCGTACTGCTCAAGGAATTCATCGACGTCAAAATCCTCGAAATCACCAAAATCAAAATCATCGGGGTCCACACCGTCGAGGTCGTATTGCCCCATAATGTTATCAGGATCCGTATAGTTGTCAACAAACTCCTCGATCTCTTCCTCGGTCATTTCTTCTGCCTTTGACATAAATTTGCTGATAGCGGCCTTTATAGCAAATCCCGCTGCCACAGAGACAGCCAGAAGCACAGCCACGATAGCAACAACTATAGGCCATACCTTTTTCTTTTTGGGAGGTGCTGCTACAGACGCGGCCTGGGGATTAAATCCCTGGATACCATCGCCCTGCCCGCCGGCTCCAAAATCAACATTCTGTCCTGCGACGTTCACGGCAGAAGCATCCACCGGCGCGCCACACTTCATGCAAAACTTTTCCTCCGGACTCACCTGAGCCCCGCAATTCGAACAATACATCCTTTTTCATCTCCCCTTAATTAATCATCTACAGTTAATTTAAAGTTTAATCAACCCTGGCGGCTTTTTCAAGCTCCCTCTGGGCTTTTGAAAAGCTGCAGCCGCAGAAATCCTGCCTGTAGAGGTCAAACATTGCCGACAGTTCGATCGACCGCTTGTAGCCATTCTTTTTCTTAAAATCCGAAGGAAGGAACGTCACTCCCTCTTTCTGCGCAGCCGCTTCTCCCACTTTGTTGAGTACATCCGCGTTCTTTAACGGGCTGATCGTAAGAGTTGTCGTGAAGTACTCAAATCCCTTCTCCCTCGCGATCTTTGCGCTCTCTGCAAGCCTTAGCTCAAAGCACTTTCTGCAGCGCTCTCCGCCCTCCTTGCAGTCTTCATAGCCCTTAACCGCGTCGTAGAAGTCCTTCGGGTCATATTCCCCCTCGATGATGTCGATCTTTCTCGCCCTCTCATCCGAGTTCATTTTGTCAAAAGAGTTCTCGTCGACCTGCCTGTTATACTCGGCGATAAGCCTTTTCTCCTCCTCAACTCTCTTGTGGTACTCCGCGTTCGACGTGATGTTGGGATTGTAAAAGAATACAGTCACATCAAAGTACTGTCTCAAATATTCAAGGCAGTATGAGGAACATGGCGCACAGCAGGCATGGAGAAGAAGCTTTGGAAAAAGACCTTTCTCCTGAAACTCCTCTATTCTGTTATCCAGCTCTTTTGCATAATTTCTCTTGTTCATATACCAAGCTTATCAAGTATCTCCAGGGCAACTTCTTCAGGACTCTTGCCGTCGGTATCGATCACGATGTCAGCTGCCTCGTCGTAAACTTCGGATCTCTTTTCCTGGAGCTCTTTTATCCTCTCCAAAGGATTGTCAGTCCTAAGAAGCGGTCTTGTGTCATCGCCTTCGAGGCGCTTAAGGACTGTCTCCGGGCTTACCTTCAGGTAAATCACCTTTCCGGCCTCTTTTAGAAGTCTTCTGTTCTCTTCTCTGACAGGAAGTCCGCCGCCCAGGGATATTACCATGTCTCTCCAGTGGTCGTCTGTGATGGTCTTAAGAAGTTCCGTTTCCATATCTCTGAAGGCTTCTTCGCCGTCCTCTGCGAAGATATCGCTTATGCTGCGGCCTTCAGTGGTCTCAATTGCTTCGTCCGTATCCAGAATGTCCAATGACAGCTTCTCTGAAAGGATCTCAGAAACCGTGGTCTTGCCACTTCCCATGAAACCTTCTAAAATCACGTTTCTTGCGCCTGTGACCTCCATCATCAGAGTTCTGTATACTCTGTCTGCCTGTTCGTCAGTTATCTTTATTCCCTCGTTCCAGAGTTCGTAGGCATCAACTGCCTGGTAAAGCAACATCTTAAGGCCTGAGAAAGTCTTTGCTCCCGCTTCTCTTGCAAGCTTAAGGAATTTGGTGTCAAGCGGCTTATACACTACGTCAAGCGCCGCTGAGACATGTCTGTAGAATTCTTCATCTTCGATTACCGCGCTGTTTACATCGGGGAATAGTCCCACTGAGGTACACTGGATCGCAAAAAAGCTCTTTTCCTTAGAAAGGATTTCTTTATAGTCCGCGATGTCCATGGGGATCACACTCTCATCGTCCACTTCATCCGCGATGGCGACCGCCTTCTCAACCGTGCGGTTCAGGATGTAGACTTTCGAGGCGCCCTTTTTAATACACAAATGAGCAGTTGGCCTTGCAACGCCTCCTGCTCCAAGAATAACTATCGTCTCGCCCTCAAGGCTTATGCCCTCTGTCTGCATCGCCCTGTAGAGGCCTGTCATATCTGTGTTGTATCCCCTGTAGCCCTTTAAGACTTCGTCTCTGACCAGAGTGTTAACAGCGCCTACGCTCTCTGCCAGGGGATCTACATACTTAAGGTATTGAAGCACATCGCTCTTGTAGGGAACGGTTACGTTGATGCCTCTGATGCCCAGCTCATAAGCGCCTCTAACGGCGTTCTTAAGCCCGCCCTCCTGTACTTCGAAAGGCACGTAGACCAGGTTTTCTCCTGTCATATCGGCGAACATGCCATGGATCAGGGGCGACATTGTGTGGCGCACCGGATTTCCTATTATTCCGCAAACGATGGTATTTCCGTCAGTGTAGTTGAGCATAGACACCCCCGTTACTCACTCTTTTTAAGCTTTACTCTTACTATTATATCAGTTATAACTGCAAAAATAACAAGACTGATGGCCAGCATCTGCGAAACAGGAAGTCCAGTGGTGTGCATGATGAGCTGATCCGTTCTAAGGCCCTCTATCCATGCTCTTCCAAGACCGTAGCCGCCAAGGTATAAAAGAAGTATCTCGCCGTCAAACTTCTTGTGCTTGCAGTATAGAAGCAATATGATGAACAGTCCCAGATTCCACATACTCTCATACAGGAACGTGGGTGAAACCTGAATGTAATTGGTCGTTTCACTCATATGCTGCCTCATGAGCTCGGTAATCTCACCGCTTCTTACCATCTCGACGGGAAGTCTCATGGCAAAGAGACCGTCCGTGTATTC
>JAEEGL013327255.1_pt1 | contig 17851 bp, 15 predicted proteins | sample 9134231 | NCBI WGS metagenome assembly JAEEGL01 (sample SAMN16246548, study PRJNA631951) | gut metagenome | biome: gut microbiome; feature: rumen; material: fiber-attached | host: Bos | place: Iran: Karaj | collected 2018-10 | reverse complement strand
TCCACGGCGAATACCGGATGATGTGGCAGCACGCGATCCTGGCGGAGTCCATGGGCGTACCGAGCCAGAATATCGTCATTCCCGAACTGGGGCAGGTCATCGAAATGAACCGGAATACGCTGGCGCTGGGTGAGCAGGTGCCGGTGGGCGGTGTGCTGGTGGACGGCCTCGGCGTGGGCGACGTCGGAAACGTCGTTTTGCGCGACCGGAAGCACCTCAGCCAGGACGGCCTGCTGATCGTGGCTATGGCCATCAACCGGGACGAAGAGAAGCTGCTCAGCGGACCGGATATCGTCAGCCGCGGTTTCATCTACGTCAAGGAAAACGAGGATATCATCGACGAGACCCAGGAGCTGGTCCGCAACATCCTGGCGGAGAACAGCCTGGCCGGCGATAACTGGCCGGACCTGAAGAACCTGATCAAGGACGAGGTGCACCGTTTCATTTTTGAGAAGATCAAGCGCAATCCGATGATCCTGCCGATCATTCTGGATATCTGACGCGCATTGCGAAAACCAACGGAAAAGGGTATAATATCGGTCAGGAAGGGAACAAAAAACCTTTTCTGACCGTTCTTTTTTCGAAGGAGGTACGCCGTATGGACTATTCATCCACCTACAAACTCGCGCAGGATATCCGGGACAGCGAGGAATATACCACCTATCACGAGCTGAAAAAAACGGTGATGGAGGATGAGACAACCGCGGCGCTGATTAAGGAATACCGGAAGCTGCAGATGGCGATCCAGATGTCCGTGATGAGCGGACAGCAGGCGGACAGCGAGGACACCCAGCGCTTTTCCGGAATATCGACGCTGCTGTTTTCCAAGCCGGAGGTCAGCCAGTTCCTGCTCGCTGAAATGAGGCTTCAGCAGACGCTGGCGGACATATTTAAAATTGTTACGGAAGCCGCGGATGTGGATATGAGCATCCCGGGTATTGAGGGATAACGATTGAGGAAGGGCAAAGACTACACTTACCGCAGTATGCGGGACGAACGGCAGTACGGGCTGTTCTGGTACAGCGGACTCTGGCACGTACTTCGTCCGATCCTGGTGGCGCTGGCGGTGGCGATTCTGGTCATCGGAATCGGGGCAACCGTATGGAATAAACTGTACGGTGAATTTGCCGCGCCGGTGGATGAGCAGGACAGCGGTGAATATAAGTTTGAAGTAACCAGCGGCCAGAGCCTGGCCAGCGTGGCGAAAAAGCTGGAAGGAACCGAGAAGTGTCCGGACTGCGGGAATCAGCGCGCGGATCATGATTTCTTTTACTGCGGCGACTGCGGAACGGCAGTTACGTGGAAACAGCTGGCTGACAATGAAGACTGTCCGGGATGCGGGAAAGCCCTGACGGAACAGGCCGTGTTCTGCTGCAGCGAATGCGGCACAGCGGTCCGGTGGAAACAGGCCGCAGAGAATCAGAAATGTGAAAAATGCGGCGCGGAACCGGCAAACCACACGCAGATATGCTGCAGTGGCTGCGGCATTCCGGTGACATGTCCAAACGCAAAGTGCAAAATGGGGCTGACGGTTCAGTTCCGCTGCGGCAGCTGCCAGGAACAGATCAGCTGGAAACAGCTGTCGGATTATGAACAGTGTCCGTACTGCGGAAAACGCCTGGCGGATACCGTCCAGCTCTGCTGCGCCAATTGCGGCGAACCGGTGACATGGGAACCGCAGCTGATCCGGAGCCGGACTGTGTTCAAGTATTACTGTGACTTTGCCGGCATGGGGCAGAAAATCCAGGTAGGTACCTATACGCTGCGGAAAGACATGTCCATGCAGGAAATTGCGGACCAGCTTTCGTCCGGAGACGGCAATCCGATGGTCCGGAATATTACGCTGATCCCCGGCGAAACAATCGAGGATTTTGCCGCCAAACTGGTGGAGACCGGCGTGCTGGAAAACAGCGACAGATTCCTGCAGCTGTGCCGGGAAGGAACCGCTTTCCGGGGATATGAAAATATCGATAAAGTACTTAATACGGTGACGGCCTCCGAACGCAAGTATATTCTTGAAGGTTATCTGGCGCCGAATACATATGAAGTCTATGTCGGCTCGGATGAGGAAACCATTATCCGGAAGCTGCTGAGCCAGACCGAGACGGTGTTTGATGAGTTCCGGACGCAGGCAGCCAAACAGGGAATGAGCATGGACCAGGTGCTGACGCTGGCCAGCATCATTGAGAAGGAAGCGAAGGAATCGGATTTCGCCAGGGTCAGCGCCGTGTTCTACAATCGTCAGGCACGCGGAATGCCGCTGCAGAGCGACGTCACGATTCACTATATCACCGGTGTCCGCAGGATGGCCCTGAGCAGCGGGGATCTTGCGATCAACAGCCCGTATAATACCTATAAGGTTGTCGGCCTGCCGGTGGGACCGATCTGCAATCCGTCCCCTGCGGCAATCCGCGCAGCCCTGTATCCGGATGAGAGTATGATGGCGGAGGGATACCTGTTCTTCTGCGCCAAGTATCCGCAGAGCGGAGAGCTGGTATTTGCCAAAACAAATGCCGAACATGAAGAAAACGTCCGCGCCTATAAAAAGTACTGGGAGGAATACGACCGTTCCAGGGGGATCGGAGAATGAAAAAGCCGGAGCTGCTATGTCCGGCCGGAGACCGGGAATCGCTGAACGCGGCGCTTCATTTCGGAGCTGACGCCGTATACGGCGGCATGAAACATTACGGACTGCGGGCGTCCGCCGGCAATTTTGACGGTGAAGAGCTGACTGCCGCGGTCCGGAGAACGCATGAAGCCGGCGCGCGCTTTTATGTGACCATGAACATCTATCCGTTTGACGATGAAATGGACGGATTCATGAATGCCGCCCGGGAAGCCCGCGACGCAGGCGCGGACGCCGTGATTGCCAGCGATCCCGGCGCGATCCGCCGGCTCAGGCGGGAAATACCGGAACTGCCGGTCCATGTCAGCACCCAGGCCAATACCGTCAATACGGAAGCCGCCGAGATGTATCGGGATATGGGATGCGAACGGGTTATTCTGGCACGGGAAGTCAGCCTTGAACGTATCCGGCGGATGAAGGCGGCGCTGGGTGACAGTATCGCGCTGGAGTCCTTCGTTCACGGAGCCAGCTGCATGGCTTATTCCGGACGATGCATGCTGTCCGCTTACCTGACCGGACGCAGCGGCAACCGGGGAGAATGCGCTCAGCCCTGCCGATGGCAGTATGCCGTAATGGAGGAAAAACGCCCGGGTGAATATATGCCAGTGGAAGAGGACGAGCGGGGGACTTACCTGTTTTCCGCCCGCGACCTGTGCCTGATGCCGCTGCTGCCCGATCTCTGTGACGCCGGTATTTCGAGCCTGAAGATTGAGGGCAGAATGAAGACGGAGTATTACGTCGCGGTGGTGACCGGCGCGTACCGCCGGGCGCTGGATTTGCTGGCCGAAAGCAGGGAAGCGTTTGAAGAAGCGCTGCCGGCGCTGACGGAAGAGCTTCGAAGCGCAAGCCACCGGGACAGCGATACCGGTTTTCTGCTGGGAAAACCCGAGATTCCGGGAGAAGCCGAAGGGTTTCACCAGGAGAAAGAGTACATCGCGCGGGTTGTTGACTGTGACCCGGAGACAGGGCAGGCGAGGCTGCTGCTGAAGAACCGCTTTTTTGCCGGGGAAACGCTGGAACTGATGACGCCGTCCGGTATCCGGAAGATTACAGCAGAACCTTTTCTCCGGGAAAAAACGGGCGAGATAACGGACACGCTGGGCGTAGCCGGAGAAATCATCCGGATGAACCTCCCGGGAAGTGGCACAGGGGATATACTCCGGGGGCCGGTACGGAACCACAGAAGATAGCAGGAGAAGATCATGGCCAGGAAAAGACGGTACGAGCTGTATGAAGGCGACGGGGAGATTATTCCGGAAGAGTATCATGCTTCCCGGAATGATTTCAGCAACGCGCCGCTTCCCGGATGCCTGAAACCGGTCTCCCGGGATCCGGAACCTTCCCGGCAGCGTTTTGACGATGACCGCAACCGCTATAACGACGGGCTGGCAGATGAGCCCTACACCCTGTTCGATGATTTTGACCGGTTCAACGGAAACCAGACGCGGGATTCCCGGTTTATTCCGAGAAGGAAGCAGAAGAACCGGACGGGCTGGGCCGCGGTGTCCATTCTGTGTATGCTGCTGCTGATCGGCGCCGGGGTGATGATGGCGCCGCAGCTGCTGGGAGTCCGCTATTCCTTCCTGCCCAATCTTGCCTTTGCCAACAGCAGCGTGCTGGTGATGGATGAGAAAAAGGAAGAATGGCTGGATCAATGGGAGAAAATCCTGTATTCCGATCTGATATATCCCGGTATTTACATCGACAACATATATGTCGGCGGTATGACCCGGGAGGCTGCCCGGGAAGCCGTAAAAGCAGCGAACAAAAAAATTGACGCTTCGTTTGATATCGCGGTGAATGTCGGCAACGAAACCTGGCACGTTAACAGCGAACGCGTTCCCATTACCCGGAATATCCAGGAAATGGTAGACGTGGCCTGGGCATACGGCAGAAGCAATACGGAAGATCTTTCCGACAAACCGACGCCGCTGGAAGAACGAATCAGCCAGGTTTCCGCGCTGCAGAACGATCCGCTGTACCTGTGGACGGAGCAGAGCTATGATCATAAAGCGCTGCGGGTGATGGCGGAGGGAATCGCCAACTATGTGAACCGGGATCCTGTGAACAGCACCGTGGATCAGTTCGATTTCAACACCCGGGAATTCACTTTTACAGAGGACAAACCCGGCGCCCGGCTGGATCCGGACAAAATATACACGGAACTGACCGGACTGCTGGACAAAGGGGTTACGAAGGATTCGATCCGGATGGTACCGGAAATGGTGCTGGCGGATATCACAAAAACGGAACTGATGAACCGTTTCGGCCTGATATCCGCCTATACGACGACCACCACAAAGAATAAGAACCGCAACAGCAATATTGAACTGAGCGCCAGAGCCATCAACGGTCACGCGGTTATGCCCGGGGAGATCTTTTCCTTTAACGGCGCTACCGGCGAACGGACCGCGGAGAAAGGGTACAAGGAAGCGCCGGCAATCGCCGGCGGCCAGAGCAGGGACGAGATCGGCGGCGGTGTATGCCAGACCAGTTCCACGCTCTTCAACGCGGCGGTTCGCGCGGATCTGGAGATCCTGGAACGGAATCCGCATGCCTGGCCATCCAGCTATATCGAAAAAGGCTTTGACGCGACGGTCAATTATCCCGGGCTGGATATGAAATTCAGAAACAATACGGAATGGCCGATCTTTATTGTTGCCGGGTATTCCAATCAGAAGGTGACGGTCAACATCTACGGATACAGCCTGGGCCAGGACGTAAAGATCGACCTGGAAAGCAAGCTGATCAGAACGATTCCGAAGCCCTCCGGCGTGAACTATGTCATCAACACCGAACTGAAATCCGGGGAATCCAAAACGACGGTCAAGGCCCGGGAGGGGTATGTCGTGGAAACCTGGAAGGTCTGGTACCGGGGAAACACGGAAGAAAAACGTGAACTGCTTTTCACCACGACCTACAAGGCTTATCAGGAAACCGTGGAATACAATCCGAATTAAACAGGAGGGAACCAGCATGCCGTTTATTGATTCCAGAGTCACCACTGCCATGACACCGCAGCAGAAAGAGGAAATCAAGACGGAACTCGGCCGTCTGATTACCACGTTGAATAAAAGTGAAACCTACCTGATGGTCAGCATCGAGGATGGCTGCGATCTGTGGCTGGGCGGAAAGAAACTTGAGAAGGGCGCCTACATATCGGTCAGCCTGTACGGCGACGCGCCGAAGGAACTGTATGACCGGATGACCGGAGAGATCTGCGGCCTGCTGAGCAGGAAACTGGATATTCCCGGGAACGCCGTTTACGTCACGTATCATCCGGTCAGCGACTGGGGATGGAACGGAAGCAATTTCTGACAGAACAGAAAAGAGTCGCCTGTTTGACGTTTTTTACGATGGGAGGGAGAGCACATGAACAAGAAAGCCATGTACGCGATATCCTACGGGCTGTTTGTCGTGACAACCCGGGCGGACGGCAAGGATAACGGGTGCATCACCAACACTGTGATACAGGTCACATCCGAGCCGAATCGCATTTCCGTCGCTGTCAATAAAAGCAACCATACCTGCGGCATGATCCGGGAAAGCGGCTGCTTCACCGCCTCCGTCATCGCCCAGGACGCAACGTTCGACCTGTTCAAACGCTTCGGTTTCCAGAGCGGCCGTGAAACGGACAAATTCGATGGATTTGACGCCATCCGGCGCGCGGACAACGGCACACTGATTGTTACGGAAGGTACCAACGCATGGATCTCCGCCAAAGTGGAGCAGACGATCGATCTGGGAAGCCACATGCTGTTTATTGCGACGGTGACGGATATGGAAGTGCTCAGCAGTACACCGTCCGCCACATACAGTTACTATCAGGAATTTATCAAACCGAAACCCGAGGCAGTATCCAAAACGCCGGACGGGAAAACTGTCTGGCGCTGCCGGATTTGCGGCTATGAATATGTGGGCGAGGAACTTCCCGAAGACTTCATCTGCCCGATATGCAAACATCCCGCATCCGACTTTGAAAAAGTCAGCTGAGGCGACTTGCGGAAGCGCAAATCATCCGGAGCCGGAATCAACCGTTTCCCGCCAGGCGGAGAGGGGAAAAGACAGGAACAGGCCTTCCCCGGTCCGGCCGGCATCATGATTCGGAAACAAAAACGGAGGCAACAAACATGATAAAACATTTACGGTTCATAATCCTGACCCTGGTGGTGATCATTCTCGGAAGCATGATTCCAGTCCAGGCGGAGATTATCCCCCCCTACGGAGAAGGACAGATCGGCCTGTCGGCGGTGGTGCTGTGCGAAGAGCTTACCATGCGCGAGAATCCCAGCTCTTCCTCCAAAGCTGTGAAAACGCTGCTTTACGGGGACCTGCCGAACGTAATGAAGCAATCGGACGGATGGGCGTACTGCGTCGACGGGGATTCCGAAGACTCCCTTGCGGGCTGGGTTAAGACAGACTATATCGCCATTGATCCCGCCTGGTACCGGACGGACGTGAAAACGCCCGTATACGCCTGGAACGATACGGCAGCCCCGAAAGTCGCCCTGCTGGATAAAAATGTTACCCTGCCGATTCTGAAAGAAGAAGGGGAATGGCTCATTGTCAGCCTGCGCGGCGCTGTCGGATGGATTCACAAGCGAGCCGGGGAATGACCCGCTGAGAAATACGGCAATGGCCCGGAGGGGAAATGATAAAATCCGGACAGGCATGAAAAAACCTGCGGTTTTGAACCCGCAGGTTTTTATGTGCCGGAGGCGGGACTTGAACCCGCACGCTTTTGAGGGCAACGGATTTTGAATCCGCCGCGTCTGCCATTCCGCCACTCCGGCGACGGGACGGATTATACCATACCCGGATGAAAAAGGCAATCCCGGGGAACAGTTTCCCGGGTGTTTGCATCAGAGAGAATTGTACGGTATAATGGCAGACAGAGATCCGGAAACAAGAATCGGCGACACAGACAGGAGACGACAGAAAATGAAAAAAATCGTACTGACCGGCGGCGGGACCCTGGGGCATGTAACGCCCCATCTGGCGCTGATCCCGCATCTGAAGGAAAAAGGATACGAAATTCATTATGTCGGAACGGAAAACGGCATGGAAGCCGGGAAAATGAAAGATGTCGAGGGAATCGTATACCATGCGGTGAAAAGCGGTAAACTGCGCCGGTATTTTTCCTGGCAGAATTTTACGGATCCTTTCCGTGTGATTGCCGGCGCGTTTCAGTCCGCGCACCTGATGGGAAAAATCAAACCGGACGTTGTATTTTCCAAGGGCGGGTTCGTCGCGGTGCCCGTGGTGTTCGGCGCGTGGCTGAGAAGGATTCCGGTACTGTGCCATGAGAGCGACCTGACGCCGGGACTGGCCAATAAGCTATGTAAACCGTTCGCGAAGAAATTTGCCACAACATTTCCGGAGTGCGCCGAAGCGCTGGGGAAAAAGGCGGAAATGACCGGCACGCCGCTGCGGCCGGAACTGTTCCGGGGCAGCCGGGAGAAAGGGCTGGAAGACGCCGGATTTGACGGCAAAAAGCCCGTCCTGATGATGATGGGCGGCTCTTCCGGGGCGCAGCGCGTGAATGCCTGCCTTCGGGAAGCGCTGGATGAACTGACAAAGGATTTCGACGTGCTGCATGTGTGCGGGAAGGGGAATCTGGATGCTTCACTGGACGGCCTGAAAGGGTATACCCAGGTGGAATTCCTGGACGCGGATCTGCCGGACGCAATGGCCTGTACGGATCTGGTGCTCAGCCGGGCCGGGGCCAACGCGCTGTGTGAGTTCCAGGCGCTGGGCCGGCCGATGCTGCTGATTCCTTATCCGAAGGGAGCCAGCCGGGGCGACCAGATCCTGAACGCAAAGAGCTTGCAGAAGCGCGGGCTGTGCCATGTGCTGATGCAGGAGAATATGACCCGGGAGACGCTGGTGCAGGCGGTCCGGGAGACATGGGCGGATAAAGAAAAGCTGACGGAGGCATTAAGGAACGCTCCGCCAGCGGATGGGACAAACAGGGTGCTTGAATTGATTGAAGAAATCCAGTGAGAGCGGGCAACAGTTGTCAGTGGCAAGTGATCAGTGGTCAGTGACGAGGATTCAGAGGACGGAAAACAAACGGTCAGCGGATAGGGAAATCAAAACGCCGGATCAGGACGATCCGGCGCTTTTTCAAATGCGGTTGATTCTTACTTCTGAAGCAGGGAATCGACGGTGGATTCGTATGCGTCGACCTGCGCGCCGATGACCGGAGACGCGAGGACGGTGCCGTCGCGGCCGATAAAGACAGTGGTCGGGACATATTCCACCAGCACGAGATCGTCCAGGTTTGCCGGCGCCTGGATAATCGGGTAGGTTACGCCGTTTTCAGCCATCAGACTCCGGCATTCATCCAGATCATCATCAAGCAGCATACCGATGACGGCGCAATCCTTTTCCTGCAGGCGGAGGCTGATCTGCTGCAGTTCCGCGAGCTCGCCGATGCAGGGCCCGCACCAGGTTGCCCAGATGTTGACCATGGTAATTTCATGCTGCGCGAACAGATCCGCGGAGGATACGGCATTACCGTCCAGGTCCACGGCTGAGAATTCAAACTTGGAACCGACCAGGTCGGCATAGGGATCCGGCGCTTCCAGCGGCTCATAGCAGGTGAAAGCGGCAGCCACATCATCAACGGCACTGGCCACCCTGGCGTATTCATCCTGATAGGCCGGATCGATGCTGTCGATAAAGCTCTGATCCGGGCCTTCCATGTACAGATAGAAGGTATAGTCGCCGACTTTGGCGATTTCCCGGGCATATTCCGCCGAAAGAACACCGCCGATGGAGGCGTTCATATCATCAAACGTTTTTCCGCCGCCGATGGAGAAGACATAGAACAGAATGACCATGGGAGGATTTTCCATTGTACTGGTGCCGTTATAAAGCGCGGCCACTTCTTCCTCCGTCATGGCGCAGTAGACCCAGTAGGCATAGTTTGTTCCTTTTTCCAGTTCCATCGACCCATCCGTTACCAATACGCCTGCAGTATTCCGGTATTGTTCCGGCGGGACAAAGCGAAGGCCGGCATAGGGCATTTCGGCGGTGCCGGGGATCTCGTCCGGATCATCCGCCAGGGAGACCGCGCAAAGGGACAGGGCCAGCATCAAGGTGAGAAGCAGAGAGATTGCTTTTTTCATCGGTGTTGCACTCCTTAAATCAATATATTCGGAGGATATTGAGATATCCTTCTGTTCCATTTAACGAACCGGGTCCGCGTATTATTCCCGGAAATTTATTTTCAGCGCTTTTCCGGACAGATGACGCAAGACTCTTCTTGTTGTCGTCATTCACACACAGGGATGACCGCTTTCATGGCCCGGATACACTCCGAATTGCTTTTCTCCATGAAATACACAGGTTTTTTTATTCTGTTACGCTCATTGAAACAGTGTCGGTTTATTTACTCTTATGGAACAGCAGATGCTCGTAACGGTCGACGCCGCAGCGGCGGACCATGATTTCCAGTTCCTCATCGCCCATGACCGTATTCCGGCCGTTGGCATAGAGTTCATCCACTTCCTTCCGCATCTGCACAACCAGCGGATCTGTTTTCTCAATGGTGTGTTCTCCGGAGAGGCGGAAGTAGCTGTTGATCCAGTGGGCAATGGAAGCGGTGCCGCCGCGGTTGTCCACCGCAACGGAAGCCGGACGGTTCAGGATGGCGGCCGTATCGAAGATGTTGTAGATTTCTTCGTCTTTCAGCATGCCGTCCGCATGGATACCGGCCCGGGTTACATTGAAGTGGCGGCCGACGAAGGGCTGGCGCGGACTGATTTCAATACCGATCTCCCGCTCCATGAAATCCGCGATCTCGGTAATGGCCGTCAGGTCCATTTCAGCGGTGTTGCCGCGCAGGGATTCATATTCGATGGCCATAGCTTCCAGGGGACAGTTGCCGGTGCGTTCGCCGATGCCCAGCAGGCTGCAGTTGATGCTGGAACAACCGTAAAGCCAGGCGGTGGCCGCGTTCGTGACGACCTTGTAGAAGTCGTTATGGCCGTGCCATTCAAGCTGTTCCGAAGGCACCTCGGCGAAATGCTTCAGGCCGTAAATGATTCCCGGCACACTGCGGGGTAAGGCGGCGCCGGGGTAGCTTACGCCGTAACCCATTGTATCACAGGCACGGATTTTGATCGGGATGCCGCTTTCACGGGAAAGCTTCATCAGCTCCGTTGCGAAAGGAACGACGAAACCATAGAAATCCGCCCGGGTGATGTCTTCAAAGTGGCAGCGGGGACGGATTCCGTAGCTGAGCGCGGACTTGACGATGCCCAGATACTTGTCCATCGCCTGGGAACGGGTCAGATGCATCTTGTTGAAAATATGATAGTCGCTGCAGGAGACCAGTACGCCGGTTTCCGCGACGTTCGCCTGCTTGACGAGCTCAAAATCCTTTTCATTGGCCCGGATCCAGGTGGTAATCTCCGGGAAGGGAAGATCCGCTTCCTGGCAGAGGCGCAGGGCTCTCTTGTCGTTTTCCGTATAGAGGAAAAATTCGCTCTGGCGGATCATGCCCAGCGGTCCGCCGAGGCGGCTCATCAGCTTGAACAGGTGAAGGATCTGCTCCGGTGTGAAGGGACTGACAGACTGCTGACCGTCCCGGAATGTGGTGTCGGTGATCCAGATATGTTCCGGCATCTGCATGGGCACATGGCGCATATTGAACGCCACTTTCGGCACATGCTCATAGTCGTAGATTTCCCGGTACAGGTTCGGCTCTTCCACATCCTGCAGGGTGTAGTGGTATTTGGCTTGCATCAGCAGGTTGGTGGTGTTGTCAAACTTCAGCATGGAACTACTCTCCTTATTGGTTGTGAATAAAACGGATGAGATCCTTCGCTTCGCTCAGGATGACACCGGAGGGTCATTTCAGTTCGTTAATGAAAGACTCAATGCGGTCCAGGCCTTCGTTGATCTTTTCCCTGGAAATCGCGTAGGACAGGCGGCAGAAGCCTTCCGCCTCAAAAGCGATACCGGGAACGACGGCGACATGTTTTTCGGCCAGCAGCAGTTCCGCGAAATCCATCGAGTCTTCCAGCACACGGCCGTTATACGCCCGGCCCATGAGGCTGCGGATGTTCATCATCACATAGAACGCGCCTTCGGGCTTGAGGCAGCTGATGCCGGGAATGGCGTTGATCCGATCGACCATAACGTCCCGGCGGGCCTGGAACTGGTCCCGCATCTCATACACGCAGCTCTGATCCCCGTCCAGGGCGATGGCGGCCGCATGCTGCGCCATGGCGTTTGCGTTGCTGGTCGCCTGGGACTGGAAAGCGCTCATGGCGGCGATTTCCTGCCGGGGCGCGGCACAGTAGCCAATTCGCCAGCCGGTCATGGCATACGCTTTGCTGACGCCGTTGACGATAAAGGTCTGGGCTTTGATCTGTTCACCGAGCTGGGCGATGGACAGGTGCTCCCGGCCGTCGTATATCAGCTTTTCATAAATTTCGTCCGACACAATGTAGAAGGGGTGGGCGACCGCCAGGTTTCCCACATACTGCAGCTGCTCCCTTGACCAGACGGAACCGTTCGGATTGGAGGGGGAGGTGATGATGATCGCCTTCGTCCGCCGGGTTACGCGGGACGCGATATCCCGGTTGCTGGGGATAAAGCGGTTTTCTTCATTCGTGGGGACGAATACCGGTACACCGCCGGCCATGCGGACCATTTCCGGATAGGATACCCAGCAGGGCGTCGGGATCAGTACCTCATCGCCGGGGTCAAGGATTGTCTGGAAAATCGTAAAGAGGGAATGCTTGGCGCCGTTGGAAACCAGGATTTCCTGGGGAGAATAGGTCAGCCCGTGGTCCCGCTCCATTTTCCGGGTGATCGCCATGCGAAGCTCCATGGTGCCGGGTACAGGGGTATACCGGGTCATCCCCAGATCCAGCGCTTCCTTCGCGGCTTCGCAGATATGCGGCGGCGTGGGGAAATCCGGCTCGCCGGCACCGAAACCGATGACGTCAATTCCGGAAGCGGCCATTTCCTTGGCCCGGGTATCAATCTGCAGCGTCAGGGACGGGGCAATGTTCAGACAACGATGGGAAATCGTCAGCGCCATACAAAGAACCTCCAATCGTAAACAGGCATGGCGGTATTATACCGGGATCATGCGGAAACCGCAAGGATAAAACGAAAAGAATGCATGATTTGCATGAACAAAATTCATATTTATCGAAATAAAGAATATAATCCGCCAACAAAATGCATTTCATGAATAAAATTATGCAAAAGTGCTGCCGCATCCACGGCAGCACTGTCCGATCATGAATCCGGGGGCCTGTTGATCAGTAAATATACCGCAATACTTTTCTGGCTAACGGCATCAGTTTTTCCACATCTTCCGGCATGATCTCAGTGACTTTGCCTGCAATTTCCATCAGCTTACTTTTCACCTGATCCCTGAAATCGCCGGTGCTGAGATCATCAGCGGAGTACACTTTCCTGCCGTACGAATCAAAAGACGCGGCGATCTTTTCTCCCTGCCGGATGGAGTAATTCATCGTCAGGATATCCATGGCGGATACCTGCACCGCAATGCTTCCGTCCCGCTCGCCGTTTTCCGCCGTAGTACCGGAAAGGGTCAGCTTAGCGGACAGCTTAGGGACGGAGCTTCCGATACTGACCTGATCAAGGGAAAGCACCGCCTCAAATTTCCCGGAGTCGGCTGTCAGGGAGAATTCGCCCCGGGTGGGAACAGAAACGCGTAAGCGGAAGTTCCGCTCCACTGTTCCGTACTGGAAATAAATGTCATCACCCGGTTCCCGGATAACTGTTTCTTCTCCGGTTTCACCGTTGTACCTGTAATGTATGTTGAATGTATGGAAGACACCGTCTGTGAAAGTATCACCGTTTCCATTGCTGTAACGGAAGGCTTCCAGAACGGCGGTTTCTTCATCTGCGCTGCTTTCCATGTTCCCGATCTGCCGGTCCAGGCCGAATGACTGCGGATCCGCGCCGAAGCGGGACAGCAGCGCGGAAACCTGCGGATCCTGAACAGCGTCGCGGAACGCTTTCAGAACGATTAAACCGATATCCCGGGTGGTTGCGTTGATCCTGCGACGGGTGGAATATGTTTTCCCTTCAAAAGTCCAGCTGCCGGTTTCTTCAGCGTCCGTCCGCACGGCGATTTCACTGTCGATTTTCCGCAGCATGGATACGGCGGCGCTTTCCAGCATTCTCAGGTCATCCGTCGTGAAGCTCAGATTCAGTTCCTGGTCTCCGTAATAGAGGCCGGCGGCTCTCATCAGCTCGTTGGCGGTCATCTGAATCATCGTATTGTTCGGCAGCGCGTCCGATACGGCCGTCACGGTATTTCCTTCGGAACGAACCGCGGCATACGCAACCTGCCGGTCCTTCAGCAGCGCGCGAATCTGCGCGGCTGAACCGTCCCATGTTCCTTCCAGCACGAAATGATCGGCAATATTGGCAGCGGACTCGAGCATATCCTGGGCATCCGGATAGCTGTTTATGAGGAGTGAACTGACAAACGGTATAATACTCCGGTTGATCGAAGCGGAAAAGGTCGCGGTGACGGGACCGGTCAGCCCCGCAGCCTTTGGAAGGGCGGGAGCGTTCTGAGGCCCTTCGGTATCTGCTGTGAGGCCCGGCAGGACTGAATTGTCCTGGACGGAGGTTTTGCCTGCTGATGACGCGGTATCGGCAACTTCGTCATTTTTCTGATTGTTCTGGATTACCACGACGACCGCAGCGACCGCGATCACAACGACCAGGATACAGAGAATGACAAGACGGGTTGAGTTCTTCATCGGGGCAGGCCTCCTTCACTGTATATTATGGATCGGTTATTTTGCGCTCCAGATGCTCATAACATCCCCGGGGGAAGACTCCAGGTGCACCTGATTGATTTCTTCCAGGAACGCTTTCCGCGGCGTGGGCTGGCAGTAAGGACAGATGGTCAGCTTGCAGTAGGGGGCATCATCCAGTTCCCCAAAGGTGAAGGCGGTCAGCGGCAGGAACTTTTTCTTGACGCTGGGACAATCGGCGACAGCGTGATACATGGAGCCGCCCTTCGGGTTATAGTACAGCGGGGTGTCATCCGACGGGATCGTGACCTGACGGCCCTGGTAATCTTCCCAGACAACGAGTTTGATACAGTTCTTATCCTGCCGTTTTTTGATCAGGTTGGCCAGAACCTTCATGCTATATCCGGCGGGATTCGCTTTTGCCTGGACGCGGATACAGCCATGACTGGCCCGGGTTCCCAGGATCTCCTCGAAGCCGCGGTAGTTGTTGGTGCCGTCCCTGTTGACTTTGTGAGGCACTTCATGGATGTAGTCCGCAGCGTTGAACTTCAGCGCGTAGGAGCAGATCATACCGGAATCCTCGTCATTGAGCGAACCGGTTTTCGTATAAATGATCAGAAACTCCCCGGAACGGGTTTCGTTGTAGGGTTGCTGCTTTCTGGCGCTCGGGTTGTATTTCCCCGTGGAAACAGCCAGGGAAGTTTCCAGATGGCCGTCCTTGTACAGGTACAGGCGCTGGGTCAGTTTGTCGATAATAATCCCGTAGTTCTGATTGACGTTGACGGTCTTCAGTTTTTTGGTCTCGATATAACCGGTAACAAAAGCGTTGAAGTTTTTCACCTTGCTGTCGTGGAAACTGGTGGAATAGGTTTCCACCAGGGACCAGCCGTTGTCATACTGGGCGAGCACATGGAGCCCCTGGCTTTGCCCAGTAACCATACCGATGGCTTCGCTCGACGTATCCGGCTGGGCGTACAGCACTGTCTGCTTGTTCATATCTATATCCACCACGGTGATGGGCGCGGTCAGCATCCCCCAGATGGCTTCCTCGTCATCCAGGCTCATCGGGGTACACCAGTAGCAGTTTTCATGCCCCTCCCAGGTATATTCGCTGCGATCCGCGGGCGTAATGGAGGAAGCTTCCGGCACAACGCCGAGCAGGAAATCGCCTTCAGCCAGGGAAGACGCGGAGCATACCAGTACAAACAGCAACATGACACAAAGGATTTTACGCATAATTACCTCCCATCAGAAACCGACAATCAGGCCGTGACGTTCCGCATAGAAACTGTCGAGTCCGCGGGTTTCCATCAGAATAACAGCGATACCCGGGAACCAGGCTTCCAGCTGTTCCTTCAGCATATCGGCGACCGATTTGTTCTGGCAGTGGCTGATGCGGATCTCTTTTCCGGCCAAACCGATCTTCTTAATTTCCTCCACGATGAAACGGATCATGGCCTTGTCGCCCCTCGCTTTGCCGCGGATGGCGATCTCACCGGCGTCCGAGCCGATTCCGATTCCCCAGAAACCGAGATGGCCGGCAATGAAACCGATCAGACGGCTGACCCGGCCGTTTTTGATCAGGTTCCGGTAGGAAGACAGGGCAAAAGTGGTATGGATCTTTTCAGCTTCGCGCACCAGCGCCTTTTCAATTTCCCCGAAGGAGAGGCCGGCGAGGATCAGTTCCCGGGCTTTCAGGATCAGCATGGCATGTTCCGGACCGGTCGCCTTGCTGTCAATAACGGCAATCTGTTTGCCGGGATCATCTTCCTGAAGCATGGCCCGTGCTGCGCACGCGCTGTTATAGCTGCCGGAAAGGGCACTGGAAATCGTGAAGGCCAGTACAGGACCGGGCGCTTCAAATTTCCTGCGCCAGTCTTCCGGGGAGGGGCAGGATGTCTGCGCCAGTTCGTTATGGTTTTCGTTGGTGGTCAGCATCTCCTCCACAGGCATGTTTTCATCGTCGATATATTCTTTGCCGCCGATCCTGATCGTGAACGGAATGGTCGCGAAATCAAAGACACCTTCCCCTCCGTCCAGCGTAAACAGATCGCAGCTTGTGTCCGCAACAATATGCCACATAACCGGCACCTCCTTCCAATAACCTTTTTATATTACAACGTTTTGAGGAAGAATGCAAATATAGGGGACAGGGGATTGCGATCGCCGTTACCCATCCTTCCTGTGCTTCGTTTGTAACGATGGACGGCTGTAGCGTGGGACGTGTTTCCCGAAACAAGTTTCGGACATGACCGCAAGTGGGCAGTGTCCAGTGAGCAGTGAAGAGTGGATGGGAAGGGGATCAGAAAACGGTTGACAATCGGTTGAAAAGAATATATCGTAGCGGTACAGGCAAAAGAAAACAGCGTATGGAAGGGGCGATATATGATGAAGAAAGCCACGATGATCCTGGACAAGGATTACATCATCGGGAAAATCGATCCGCGGATGTATGGATCGTTTATCGAGCATCTGGGCCGGGCCGTCTACGGGGGCATTTATGAACCCGGCCATCCGACGGCTGACAAAAACGGTTTCCGGGAGGACGTGATTCAGAAGGTCCGGGAACTGGGCATCCCGGTGGTTCGGTATCCCGGCGGAAACTTCGTATCCGGTTTCAACTGGGAGGATTCCATCGGCCCGCGGGACCAGCGGCCGAAACGGCTGGACCTGGCGTGGGGCACCACGGAGACCAACGAGGTCGGCCTGCATGAATTTGTGGAATGGGCCCGGAAAGCAAATACCCAGGTGATGTATGCCGTGAACCTGGGAACGCGCGGCGCTGACGCTGCCCGGAACGTAGTGGAATACGCCAACCATAAGGGCGGAAGCTACTGGTCCGACCTGCGGATCAAAAACGGCGCGAAAAAGCCGTTCGATATCAAGCTATGGTGCCTGGGCAACGAGATGGACGGTCCGTGGCAGATGGGCATGAAGACCGCCTATGAATACGGCCGGACCGCAAACGAAGCCGCCAAGATGATGAAATGGGTGGATCCGTCCATTGAAGTGGTGGCCTGCGGCAGCAGCGGCCATGAAATGCCGACCTTCGGCAGCTGGGAATACCAGGTGCTGGATGAGTGCTACAACAATGTGGATTATGTTTCCCTTCACCGCTACTACGGCAATCCGACCGGGGATACGCCCGGATTCCTGGCCCGCAGCATGGACCTGGATGACTTCATCAAGGAAGTCGTGGCGATCTGCGACGCGGTGGCCGGCAAAAAGCACGCGAAGAAGAAGCTGAACCTGTCCTTTGACGAGTGGAACGTATGGTACCATTCCAACCAGCAGGACAAGGAAGTGCTGAAGTCGGACAAGTGGGGCCGCGCCCTGCCGCTGCTGGAGGACGTGTACAATTTCGAAGATGCACTGCTGGCCGGCGCCATTCTGATTACTTTCCTGAAAAACGCGGACCGGGTGAAAGTGGCCTGCCTGGCTCAGCTGGTTAACGTGATTG
>JAEEGL011970317.1_pt1 | contig 17851 bp, 17 predicted proteins | sample 9134231 | NCBI WGS metagenome assembly JAEEGL01 (sample SAMN16246548, study PRJNA631951) | gut metagenome | biome: gut microbiome; feature: rumen; material: fiber-attached | host: Bos | place: Iran: Karaj | collected 2018-10 | reverse complement strand
GACCAGAAACGGTATTCTTGAATTTCCCGGCGAACAGGGAAATGTTGATGATACTGTTGAACTCAAAGAAGGAGAAAACTGTTTCGGAGATTATACAATAACTGTTTCTTATAATACGGATGACATAATTAGTTCACAAACTATTAATAGTGAATTATCAGTTTTTATCGGTGACAATGATATTATAATTGGCAAGCTTATTTCGAGAAAAAGACTGCCCGGAGATAAGATTATTCTGCCGAATGCGTCAATATCCAAATCACTCAGAAAAATCCAGAACGAAAAGGGAATTCCTCCTGAAATCAGGGACGCCGTTCCCGTTATAGCGGACAGTGAAGGTCTCCTGTGCGCGTTTGGATGCGGATTGACAAAACGCTTTAAGGTTACCGGTGAAACCGTTAATAAAATCAAAATCGAAATAAGAAAGAAGACGATGTAATGCTTGAGGATATCAAAGAAGTTTATTACAGTGAAGAGCAGCTTCATCAGATAGTCGAACGGCTCGGCAGACAGATCAGCAATGATTATAAGGGCAAAAACCTTATGCTGGTCAGCATACTCAAGGGGTCTGTCGTGTTTATGGCCGATCTTATGAGAGAAATAACAGTACCGTGTTCAATTGATTTTATGTGTGTTTCTTCTTACGGAAGCGGCACTGAGAATAAAACAGGTGTTGTCAAAATAGTCAAGGACCTCGATATAAATGTTGAAAACTATGATATTCTTCTTGTTGAAGATATTCTTGACTCGGGAAGAACCCTTGATTATGTCAGAAATCTTCTGATTGACAGACATCCCTCAAGTATTAAAATCTGCACTCTTCTTGATAAACCCGAGCGCAGAGCCGTTGATTTGTATGCGGATTATTCGGGCGCTGAAGTCCCGGATGAATTTGTTGTAGGTTACGGACTTGATTATGCGGAAAAATACAGAAATCTTCCTTTTATAGGCGTTTTGAAGGAAGAAATATATACGAATTAAGGAGGCGGAAAATTGAATAATTCCAACGAACCCAATAACAGCAAAAAAAGAAAACTGATAACTCTGATACCGTATATTCTTATTCCTGCGATTATTATTCTCGGTATCAGTTATTACGCTGAAAAACAGTCTCAGGTCAAAATGAAGTATTATGAGATTGTTCAGCTTTTTGAAGAGCATAAAGTCGATCAGTACAGATTGAACTTAAGCAGCGGAGCGCTGAACTATCACATTGAGGGAGAAGACAAAAACAAGATTAATAATTATACTGTTCCCAGTGTCTCTCTTTTCCTCGAGGATATTCACGATGATGTTATTGATTACAATAACGATCATCCGGATAAAATGATTGAAGCGGAGTATGTTTCCGGCTCGTCTAATTCTCTGCTTCTGTCATTCCTGCCGACTCTGATTCTTGTTCTTGTAATGTCCGCTGTGCTGATATTTATGTTCAGGCGAATGAATCAGACCATAGGAAATGAAAATAACCGTACTTTGTCTTTCGGAAAAGCGAGAGTAAAAAAAGGCGCGGATGAAAAAAGAAAAACAAAATTTGACGATGTTGCGGGTGCCGATGAGGAAAAAGAGGAGCTCACTGAAATCGTTGAATTTCTCAGAGATACCAAAAAATTTGATGAGCTCGGCGCAAGAGTACCCAAGGGTGTTCTTCTTGTCGGCCCTCCGGGTACCGGTAAAACCCTTCTTGCGAGAGCGGTGGCAGGCGAAGCCGATGTTCCGTTCTTCTCAATATCGGGCTCTGATTTCGTCGAAATGTATGTCGGTGTCGGCGCTTCCAGAGTCAGAGACCTTTTCGATCAGGCAAAGAAAGCGGCGCCTTCCATTATATTTATAGATGAAATCGATGCTGTCGGCCGTCACAGAGGCGCAGGCATGGGCGGCGGTCACGATGAAAGAGAGCAGACTTTAAACCAGCTGCTTGTTGAGATGGACGGATTCGGAGCGAATGACGGCGTTATAGTCATCGCCGCAACCAACAGACCCGATATACTTGACCCGGCGCTTCTCAGACCCGGCCGCTTTGACAGACAGGTGACCGTGAATTATCCCGACCAGAAGGGCAGGGTAGAAATACTCAAAGTCCACGCTAAAGGAAAGCCGATAGGTCCCGATGTTGACCTTGAAAGCATTTCGAGAGCGACGGTAGGATTTACCGGAGCCGATCTTGAAAATCTCCTCAACGAAGCCGCTCTTCTTGCGGCGAGATCAAATAAAAAAGCTATTACAATGGCTGAAATTGATGAAGCGGCTCTTAAGGTTGAAGTCGGATCTGAAAAGAAATCTCATAAGATGACAGATAAAGCTAAACGCCTTACTGCTTATCATGAAGCCGGTCACGCTGTTTCTGCTTATTATCTTGAAAATGTCGATCCCGTTCATCAGGTTTCAATTATTCCGAGAGGTCTTGCCGGCGGATACACTCTTTACAGACCCGCGGAGGATAAGAGCTATACCTCCAAAAACGAGATGCTTGATAATCTTGTTTCCCTGCTCGGCGGCAGAGTCGCAGAAGCACTTATTATCGGCGATATTTCAACAGGCGCTTCCAATGATATTCAGCGCGCCACATCCATAGCGAGAGATATGGTCACAAAATACGGTATGAGTGAAAAACTCGGACCCATTGCATTCGGTGAAGAAAATAATGAAGTATTTCTCGGAAAAGATTTCAATCATGTAAGAAATTATTCTGAAAAAGTCGCTTCGGATATTGATATGGAAGTTGAAAGACTGATTACCGAGGCGTATAACAGGACCAAAACAATATTAACCGAGCATATTGATAAACTTCACGCTCTTGCCGGTGTTTTGCTTGAAAAGGATAAAGTTGACGCCAAGGAATTTCTTGAGATTATGAATCCCGAAGAGATCAGCACGGTAACCGTTTCCGATGAGCAGGTAACCGAATAATAAGGGCTTTTCAATTAAGGTATTCTGAAAACACATAGTTTTACAGACATCTGCCCTGCAGAAACTCTATAATTCTTTTGTGTTAAAATAATGTTAAAATTATTTTAATTTCGGGCTATAAATTATTTGACAATTGAATACCGATATGATAAAATATTCATGGTAGGCGCGTCAGGTTTCCCGAGGGTTTCAAACCTTATGCCAACGAACCTACTGTGGAGCACTCTGCTAATTGCCCGGCGGTGTGCTCCGGTTTGTTTTTTAAAAGTATATGTTGACAATTAAATAAAATACATATATAATTATATAAAAGTTACAGGGAGGTTTAATTATGGCTTGTTTTTCAGTTCCCGCCGCTGAGGCAATCGTAGTCGGCGTTGCTTATCTTGCCGTTAAACACAGTGAAAATAAAGTTACTGTTAAGGCAAATCCCGGAAGCAGTACTGTTTCAGATGAAAAAATACCGTTTTCCAGAAAACTCGGTTGGTTATTCAACCTTCTTATGGGCGGCGCTTTTCTTCTCGCTTTTGAGCATTTATGGCACGGAGAAGTTGTTCCGTGGTATCCGTTCCTGACCGCTATGGCTGACTCTGTCGATAAAGCTGAGATGCTGCATGAAATGAGTACGGTCGGAGTAGCTATGGCGATTGCTGTTACAGCCGTTTGGGGCGTTATGCTTGCCGTTTCAAGGTCTCTTGAAAAGAGAAGCAGTAAAGAAAGCAAAGTTGAGGAAAATGCTGTATGACTTTATTGATTTCTGTTCTTGCCGCAGCTGTTGCCACAGCTGTCTGGTATAATAAAGCAGATAAAGAATCAATGTGTCTTGGTGTTCTCTGCCTCAGTTATTGGGGCGCGTCAATAATGTGGTTTATTGATGCTGTATTTGAGTTCGCAGAGCTTAAGAGTGATTATTTTACACCTGCGCCTGCCGATATGCTCAACGATGCATTTCTCGGCGTTTCCGTTGTTGCGCTCGGACTTATTCTCTGGCTTGTTGTCCTTTTTATCAAGGATCCCAAAGGCGTAGTCAAATCGGCATTATTAAAAAAGAAATAATAATATCAGGGTGACTCCTCACAGAGTCACCTTTTTAAGTTTATGGAATTAAAAGACTTTTTTAAAGATTATCCCGAAATTGCAATTGCGTTTTCCGGCGGAGTTGACTCATCATTTCTTTTCTATGAAGCAAATAAGTACTCACGGAATGTAATCGGGTATTATGTAAAAACACCTTTTCAGCCGCAGTTCGAATTTGAGGATGCCAAAGCATTTGCAAATAAATATAATCTTAAGTTAAAAGTTATTCACTTCAATGTTTTGTCCTGTCCCGAAGTAACCGAGAATAACCCTCTGAGATGTTATTTCTGCAAGAAAAGAATAATGTCTGAAATAATGAAGCACGCGGCTGAAGACGGGCTGTGTATTGTTGCCGACGGTACCAATTATTCCGATTTATCCGTTGAAAGACCCGGCATGCAGGCATTGGAAGAGCTTAAGATTATTTCACCGCTTAGGGAATGCGGTATTACAAAAGAAGAAATCAGACGCCTCTCCCGCGCTTCCGGCCTTTTTACCGCCGATAAACCCGCTTATGCCTGTCTTGCGACAAGAATACCGTCAGGCACGGCGATTACAGCGCCTTTGCTTGAGAGAACGGAATGGGCTGAAAACTATCTGTTTTCACTCGGATTTTCCGATTTCAGGGTCCGTACTTCCGGAAATTCAGCAAAACTTGAGATTAATCGCAGTCAACTTGAAAAGTATTATAAATTAAAGGAAACTGTCAATACTGTTCTTTCGGAGAAGTATGACGGTGTATTAGATGAAATCGGAGTCAGAGAATGAGTAATGATTTAAAATCAATGCTGTCTGATTTCAAAGACGGTAAAATATCTGCTGATGAAGTTCTTCTTAAATTCAGGGAAAAACCTTTTGATGACCTGGATTTTGCTAAAGTTGATCTTCACAGAAAAGCGCGTCAGGGGACCGCTGAGGTTATTTACGGCGCGGGCAAAACCGCTGAACAGATAATCGGGATTTCCCGCTCTATGTTAAAAAACGGCCAGCGGGAAATCATGATTACAAGACTTGACAGAGATAAGAAAGACTTGATTGAACGTGAAATCGAGCTGTCTTACTATGATACCGCAAAAATCGGTTATATCGGAAAAATACCTGAACCCGACGGCATCGGTACCGTTCTTGTTCTCTGCGCGGGCACAAGTGATATTCCGGTTGCCGAGGAAGCTGCCGTTACCGCGGAAATCCTGGGCAACAAAGTAAACAGAATTTACGATGTCGGAGTTTCAGGTCTTCACAGGCTTCTGTCAAGGCTTGATGATATAATGAGCGCGTCTGTTATTATCGCCGTTGCGGGAATGGAAGGCGCTCTTGCGTCGGTAGTCGGCGGACTGTCCGATAAACCCGTTATTGCGGTTCCGACAAGTGTCGGATACGGCGCCTCGTTTGAAGGTATCACCGCTTTGCTGTCAATGCTTAACTCCTGTTCCGCCGGTGTTACCGTTGTAAATATAGATAACGGATTCGGAGCAGGATATACCGCAAATATGATTAATCATATCGGAGGTTAACAGATGAACGTATTATTTCTTGATTGCTCGATGGGCGCTGCAGGTGATATGCTTACCGCCGCTCTTTCCGAATTATTACCCGATAAAAACGGATTTATCAATGAACTGAACGCGTTGGGTATTCCCGGAGTTGAATACTCAGCGGAGGACTGTTTTAAATGCGGAATTAAGGGCACTCATATTACCGTTAAGGTAAACGGCGCCGAAGAGGGCGAAAATCTGCACAGCGGTCAGGAAAGTCACGCTCATCATCACGGACACTGTTTTGATGAAATTAAAGAAATAATCAAATCACTAAATATATCCGATTATGTTAAAACTCAGGCAATGAATGTTTACCGGCTTATTGCAGAAGCGGAAAGTAAGGTACACGGCAAGACGGTTGAAGAAATACATTTTCATGAAGTCGGCACCATGGATGCGGTTGCCGATGTTGTCGGAGTGTGTCTTGCTGTTGAGAAACTGAATCCTGACAGGATTATTTCAACTCCCGTTAATGTCGGTTCCGGTCAGGTGCATTGCGCTCACGGGATTCTGCCTGTCCCGGCTCCCGCGACAGTTAATCTTTTAACCGGTATTCCTTCATACAGCGACGGAATAAACGGCGAACTCTGTACACCTACCGGCGCCGCTTTGCTGCGTAATTTTGTAAGCGAGTTTTCCGATATGCCGGTTTTAAAAATCGAATCCGTCGGATACGGAATGGGTACCAAGGATTTTGAAAGAGCGAACTGTGTCAGAGCGATTTACGGAAAGGCGGAGAAAGAAAAGGAGACCGTTGTCGGGCTTTCCTGTAATCTTGACGACATAACAGGCGAAGAACTTGGATTTGCCATTGAAACCCTTATGAAAGAGGGAGCGAAAGACGCCTATGCCGTTCCTGTTACAATGAAAAAATCAAGACCCGGATATATTCTTAACGTGATTTGTTCGGAAGACGATAAGGAAAGAATGGTTTTCCTTATGTCCAGGCACACGACAACAATCGGCATCAGAGAAGCAAAGCTCAATCGATATACGCTTGACAGAAAAACCGAAACCGTTGATACCGAGTTCGGAAAAATGAACCTTAAGATTTCCGAAGGATTCGGAGTTGTAAGGAAAAAATATGAATATGACGATCTCGCTTCCGCTTCCGTCAAGTACGGTCTCGGAATAAAAGAAATCGAGGATAAAATAAAGTGATTATCAATTCTGTTTTATCTTAATTTGTTGAATTGGAAATAATAATATGATATAATACACTGAATTTAAAATGCTTTGTATGAAATGATTATTATGAAAAAGAACAGTATTATTCTTTGCGCCTGTTCGTTTGCTTTCGGGGTAAATCTGGCGTTGTTTATTATTAAACTGTATATCGGATTGAGAACTAACTCAATCAGCATTTATTCCGATGCGGTCAACAATATGTTTGATTCGCTGATAGGATTGATAACTTTCATCAGTATGTTTATATTGATAAAGAAAAACGACAGCCTTTCCGTATTGACCGTATTAAAAAGTGAGCAGCTGTTTTCCTTTATTATGGCGGTTATGGTTTTGATTGCCGGCTTATATTTCGGGTATTCTTCTCTTGAAAGATTTATGTATCCTGCTCCGATATGGTTTACAATGCTTTATGCCGGTGTGCTTGCCGCGACCGATATAGTTAAAATCATTCTGTTTTTTGTTTACGGAAAACTGTATAATAAAAATAATTCGCCGGTTATCAGAGTAATGAAATATGATTGTATTCTTGATTTCTTTATTACTTTGATGACGATTGTATCACTGATAGTATCAAATTACGGCTCATTTTCTTTCGATGCCCTTTTCGGATTGATTATAAGTATAATTATAGTGGTATCGGCTGTTAAAATGATTATTTCAGCCGGCGCAGTGCTGATTAATTATGTTCCGTCTGATAAAAGGGATATTGTCTGTAATGTTTTTAAAGATGAGTCTGTCAATTTGAAATCCGTCACATTCATCACTTTTTCCGATAAATCGGAGGCGTTTGTCGAATGTGATATTTCCGATGATGCCAAAGCAAAAACGCTCAAAGAAAAATGCCTTGAGCAAGCTGATACAGAAATAAAATTTATACTGTGAGGTATTTCAATGAAAGAAAAAGTTAAAAAGAGCAAAGGTAAAAAATTCCTTAAAGGACTTTTAATTTTCTTTTGTGTAATTGCAATCCTTGTGGGAATTTGTACTGTTATCAACACCGTCGGCTGCAGAGCCAACACACAGAAGGCAAAATCATTTGAAAAAGTTGCCTATACCGAGCAGCTCGTTCCCGTTCAGGGCGAAGACGGCAACTGGGTGTTCAATACCGATAAGGAACTGAAAATATTACAGTTGACGGATATCCATATCGGCGCCGGATTCCTCAGCCTTAAAAAGGACGCAATGGCTCTCAATGCCGTTGCTTCAATGGTCACCGCTGAAAAACCGGATCTTGTAATCGTTACGGGTGATATAGGATATCCCGTACCGTTCCAGTCGGGAACATTCAATAACAGAGTACCCGCGAAAATGTTTGCCGAGCTTATGGATACACTCGGTGTGTACTGGACCTTCACTTTCGGTAATCACGACACGGAAGCTTACAGCTTTTTTGACAGAGAATATATCTCCGAAATATACAGCAGTGATGAATATGAGTATTGTATTTTTACCAAAGGACCGGATGATGTTGACGGATACGGCAATCAGATAATCAATGTAATGAACTCCAAGGGACTTATAACTCAGTCTCTATACCTGTTTGACAGTCATTCATATACCGACGGAGATTATTTCGGTGCGCTCTGGAAATATGACAATATCCATCAGAATCAGATTGACTGGTATAAAAATAATGTTCTTCATTATAATAAAATCAATGCTGAAAAAGCGGTTTCTCTCGGTTTGAGCGAAGAATCGTCAAAAGTCAATTCTCTTTTGTTTTTCCATATTCCGCTTACCGAATATAAAGACGCGTGGTACGAATACGCCGATAACGGATTTAAAGATACAGAGAATGTCAAACTGTATTTCGGTACTGCCGGTGAAAGCAAGAAGGTAATTTACTGCGGTATCGGTGACGATGAGCTGTTTGAAACAGTTCAGGAACTCGGCAGCACCAAGGGCATTTTCTGCGGCCACGATCATTACAATAACTTCTCTCTTGATTATAAAGGAATCCGTCTTACATACGGAATGAGTGTTGACTATCTTGCGTATATAGGAATAGCCAAAGTCGGTTCTCAGCGCGGATGTACGGTAATTGACGTATTACCCGACGGCAGCTTTGACTGCCATCCCGAGTCATATTATCAGGATAAATATAATACCCTTTATGAAAAAGAAGCGGTTACAATGCAGGAAATTGTTCCTGTTGAAATCACGGAACCTGCAAAATAAAATTTAAGGATTGAGGATATGAATCGTTTATTACTTGCTCATAAATTAACATATCAGACTTTTGAACGGTTCGGTGTCAGCGGCGCCTGGTGGGCGCAGGTTGTCGGCGGATGGGATGAGATTGACGAAAAATCGGGAATACCCAAAAATGATAGAATTGCCGAACTCCTTTTTGATAAAGAAAAGGGCATAGGTATCCGCTGTTACAGATATAACCTCGGCGCAGGTTCTGCTGAAAGCGGTAACGGCGATATTCCCAATGTCAGCCGCAGAACAGAAAGCTTTGACGCCGGTAATTATAAATACGATTGGTCAAAAGATAAGAATGCAGTTTTGATGATGAAGAAGGCAGTTGAAAAAGGTGTTGATGAAGTTATTTTCTTTGTTAATTCACCGATTGAAAGACTGACTAAAAACCATAAATCTCATTCTGACAAATCTTTTACTGCAAATCTCGATGAAAAAGAGTATTCCCGTTTTGCTAAATACTGTCTTGACTGTGTTGAGCATTTCAGAGCGGAAGGTATTCCCGTTAAATATTTATCTCCTGTTAACGAACCTGTCTGGAAATGTATAGGCGGTCAGGACGGCTCCCATTACAAGCCGACGGAGGTATGGAAATTATTCAGGGTTTTCAGCGATGCGATTGATAAAAGGCCCGCTCTTTCCGACCTGAAGCTGTCCGGCGCCGAAAACGGAGATATCAGGTGGTTTAATAAAACTTATTGCCGTCTTCTTCTCGGTGATATTAAAATCAAAAGCAAAATGGATGCCATTGATGTTCATTCTTATTTTCTTTGCCCGGATTATCTGATTCTTAAAAAAACCATCGGTAACAGACTGGCATTTATGAAAAGATTCAGAAAGTATATGGACAGACACTATCCGGATGTTCCTGTCAAAACAAGTGAATGGACTCATATGAAAGGCGGACGTGATTACGGTATGAAGTCTGCGCTTGAGCAGACAAAGGTTATTATGGAAGACCTTAAATACCTGAATGTCACATCCTGGCAGCTGTGGATTGCCCTGTCAAATGTTGACTACTGTGACGGATTGATTTATGAATTCGATTCACCAAGAGCGTTCAGACTGACAAAGAGGTATTTCGCATACGGAAATTTCACAAAATTCAGCGGGCCCGGAAGCGTCAGATTTGAGGTTAACGCCGGGGATAATCTTGACGCGGTGGGGTTTAAAAAAGACGGCAGGTTTGTTATTGTTATATCCAACCGTCAGAAAAATGACATTGAGATTCTTTTGCCGTTTAAAGACGCTGATATTTATATTACAAGCGAGAGATATGATCTTGTAAAACAGCTTTATGTAAAGCAGCTTATTTTACCCGGCAGAAGTGTCACGACGATTGTTACCGATGATACTGATATCAAGCATTTTGAGGTTGTTGATTAATGGAAGAAAAACGTAATTCATTCAGGGGTTCTTTGGGGTTTGTTCTTGCCGCGGCAAGCAGCGCGGTAGGTCTCGGAAATATATGGAGATTTCCTTATCTTGCGGCTAAAGACGGCGGAGGACTGTTTTTAGTTGTTTATATAATTCTTGCAGTTACTTTCGGATTCGCTTTGCTTACGGCTGAAATCGCGATAGGCAGAAAGACAAAGCAGAGTCCTCTTACGGCTTACAGCAAACTTAAAAAAGGATGGAAACCGCTCGGCGTTATCGGCTGCCTGGTTCCTGCCATCATAATGCCGTATTATTCGGCTATCGGCGGCTGGGTTATCAAATACTTTACAGTTTATCTTACCAATCAGGGAAGCGCGGCTTCACAGGATGGATATTTTTCATCTTTTCTCGGCAACACAGTTCAGCCCATTGTGTTCATGGTTTTATTCCTTGCTGCCTGCGCTGTAATTATTCTGATGGGCGTCAATAAGGGCATTGAAAAGTCTTCAAAGGTTCTTATGCCTGCGTTGCTGCTGCTTGTAATTGCGATTTCAATCTTTTCACTGACAATTAAATTTACCGCCGCAGACGGATCGGTACGCACCGGTTTACAGGGACTTAAGATTTATCTTGTTCCGAGTGTCGCGGGAATGTCTTTCAGCAGCTTTCTCGGAGTTATACTTGACGCATCGGGTCAGTTGTTTTTCAGCTTAAGCGTTGCAATGGGTATAATGATTGCTTACGGTTCCTATGTCAGCGATGACGCAAATCTTGTTAAATCAATCAATCAGATTGAAATCTTTGATACTCTCGTCGCGTTCCTTGCAGGCGTTATGATTATTCCCGCTGTTTATGCCTTTGCCGGAACGGAGGGAATGGAAGCGTCTGGACCGAGTCTTATGTTTATAACACTTCCCAAAGTGTTTACCGATATGGGATTTGTCGGCAACATAATCGGCCTTCTGTTCTTTGCCATGGTATTCTTTGCGGCTCTGACAAGCGGTGTTTCAATCTATGAAGCCATTGTTTCAAGCGTTATGGATCAGTTTAACGCTTCAAGGAAGAAATCAACCGTGTTTGTCGGATTATATGCTCTTATATTCGGAGCGGCGGTCTGTCTCGGATATAATAAACTCTACTTTGAAGTAAAGCTTCCCACAGGTTCAACGGGTCAGATTCTTGACATACTTGACTATATCAGCAATAATATTCTGATGCCTGTCGGCGCGATAGGGACTTGTATCCTTGTCGGCTGGATTTTAAAACCGAAAACAGTCATTGACGAGGTTACAAAGAACGGCGAAAAATTTTCCCGTAAATATTTGTTTATCGCTCTGATTAAATTTGTCGTTCCGGCAATATTATTGATATTGCTGTTTAAATCCCTGGGATTTTTCAGCTGACATTAAATCGATATAATTATTACTCAAAGCATTAAAAAAATAAGCCGCGGAACATTAATTGTTCCGCGGCTTGGTTTTTAACTTAAAGGCATACGGTTTTATGAATTGACGTTATTTTCTGACTTCTGTAATTTTGCCAATGAACCGGATTTTGAAACAGCGTATATGAAGGCGGCAACAACGCCGATAACAGGCGTAAGAAGAACAGATAATACAAGTAATACTGTTAAAACAATAATTGAAACAGGGGATGAGAATGATTTTTTTATCATTCCCCATTCAACACTTTGCCACGCTCCGACAATCAGAACTACCGCGCAGGAAGCAAGAGGAAGTCTTTCAAAACCCTTTGTTACAAACATTATTAAAGCTATAAGAACAGCGCTTATAAGTCCTTCAATAAACTGCTTTTTGTTTTTTAAGGATACTTTACTTGTGAAAAACCATCCGTTTACAGCATTTAACAGAATGTATAACGAATCATATAATGAGTTTTCTCCGTCGGCTTTGTTTCTGTCTCCGGTAATCATTACCGAAACAGCCATCGCGAACGAGCCGGTAATTACGGTCATTATATTCCCGAATGCTGATAATTCCCCGAAATTGAATCCGTTAAAAACAGTATATACGGGTTCGCCTGTAAATTCAATAGGACTGACTGTCCCTGCTGGTATCAGCAGCAGATTCAGAATGTAAGTAAAAATAATTGCGGCAAACGCGGCGCTGAAACATCTTGAGGCCTTTTTGAATTTTCTCGGAAATGTAATCATAATTACCATTACAATTGTGCCGTAAAGTATTCCGCGCCAGTTCGGATGAAATCCGAGCGAGCGGTAATCTTTGAACATCTCCGGTACCGTATTTCCCGCTGCGCCTATTCCGAAATAATAAGTTGTGATAAGAACTGTAACTGAAAGGGCTGTAGCAAGCATAAGCGGCGCTTTGATTTCCGGCAGCTTGAGCGCGTTTATCGTTTTTTTGCTTTTCAACAGGAAAAATGTGTAAACTGAGCACATAAGTATTGCAACAAAAGCGCCCGTAAAACCGACCGTATTTACAATATAAGACTGTATAAGAAAATTGAGTAAAACAGGGAATAAAGATATTTCCGGACTGACCGTGCAGAACAGAGCGGCAGTTACTGATGAAACAGCAGCCGCGCCGGTTCCGATTCCCGAACAGGCGCCGATACTTAAAGCAATCGCCGAAAGCAGAGTCGTCTTGTATATTATATTTCCCGCCGATGATTTAATGGATTCTTTATTCAAAATATTTTCTTCCTTAATTATTGATATTTAGTATTTTACATTAAATAAAGGAAATTCACAAGTATTTTTTAAAAAGTATGGTAAATTTAAAATGATTATGATAAAATATCAAAGATATTTTTATCCGGAGATAAAAGATGAAAAAACAAAAAGCAAAAAAGATAGCCACCTGGATTATAGTTCCTCTTATGGCTTTAATATTTATTCTTGATATAATTACCGTTGTTGTCGGCAATATTTATTCAAAAAAATATATGCCTGAAAACGAAGATTTTTCTTATAAAAACGGCGATGACCGTATTCATTTTCTTAATACGGCAAACTCTGACTGTATTATGCTTGAAAGCAACGGACACTTTGCCCTGGTAGATTCCGGCGAAGGCGATTTCAATCCGAGAAGAAAGAATCCTTACCGCGGATATCAGAAGCAGGTTATCGATTATATAAAAAAAGCGGCTTCGGGAAAAGACGGAAAAGTGTATCTTGATTTTATTCTCGGCACTCATTATCACTATGACCATGTCGGCAACTTTGACGCTATTGTCAACGATAAGGATATTATAATCAAAACCGCTTATTTTAAAGAATATAATCCCGATATGGATAAGGATTTTGAGGTAACCGATTGGGGACTTCAGAAGTCATATGACAATATTATTGAAGCCGTTAAATCCAACGGTGTCAATCTCGTGCAGAATATTCCCGACAGTATAAAGTTCGGAGATTTTAATCTGACGCTGTATAATACCGGATATTATGAAGACCTTAAAGGAAAAGGCGAAAACTCATCAAGCATTGGAATTAAAGTTGAAAAAAACGGTAAATCGGCATTCCTCGCAGCAGACATTACGGGACCGTCGGGACTGGAAGACAAACTGACGGGTAAAGTCGGACATTGTGATTTGCTGAAAGTCGGGCATCACGGTTATTACGGCTCATCCTCAATGTCTTTTCTCAAAGAAATAACACCCGATGTCGCGATTATACCCAATCTGCAGGGAAAAGTTTATCCGAATGTAAAATGGAATCTGACTATGTACGCGCATGCTCCGTTTTACGGAACTTATGACTATAACGGAATTATTGCATCGTTTACCGATGACGGTAAAATAATATTGACAGATAATATTCATGGTTAAGGAGGATAATATGAGCAATCAGACCAGAAAACCCGTACCGGGTGACAAAACAGCAACAATCAGAACCACAATGGGTGATATTAAAGTGCTTTTGTTCCCCGAAGCCGCGCCCAAAGCAGTTGAAAACTTTACGGGGCTTGCGGAAAAAGGATATTATGACGGCATTATTTTTCACCGCGTAATTGAGAATTTTATGATTCAGGGCGGAGATCCTACCGGTACAGGCAGGGGAGGAGAAAGCATCTGGGGAAGACCGTTTGAAGATGAATTTCATCCGGACTATCATAATCTCTGCGGAGCTCTTTCAATGGCAAACGCGGGTCCCGGTACAAACGGCAGTCAGTTTTTCATTGTTCAGCTTCACGACTGCGATCCGGGCTTCATTGAGCAGATGAAAGATATACCCGATTCTTTCCCGCCCGAAACAGTTGAAGATTATAAAACAATCGGCGGAACACCCTGGCTTGATTTCAGACATACCGTCTTCGGTCAGGTCTTTGAGGGAATGGATGTTGTCGATAACATAGCGTCGGTTAAAAAGGATGCTTCCGATAAGCCTCTTGAGGATATTAAAATAACAGGTATTACAATTGAAACAGTGTAAAAAATCCGGGCAGTTCAATCTGAACTGCCCGTTTTCTTATTGATTCGATTATTTCTTAACTCTTTTGTTGTGAATTGCGTTTAAAGCACAACCGACGCCGAAGAATACTCCGGATAAAACAATTACTACCGCGGCAAGAAGCAGAACTCCTCCGGCGGAACTGTACGGTTTATCGGCAAAAAGGATATTCCACATCTGTTTGCCGCTGAGGAACGGATAGGGGTAGAAACCGTCATTTGCTCCCATGATTATGCACATGATAAAGTAAAGAATCGGGTAAATGAGATACTTGAGCGCGCTTTTAACCACCGGCATTTTTTCATTAACGACCGGGAAAAACCAGAGCGCGGTAAAGAATACGGGGGTAACGAGATGATCCCAATAGTTAACTACGTTTGAGAACCACATTCCGCCGGTGCTGACACCGTTGATTTCACTCGGAAATGACGCGCTCTGAGGGAGAAGAACAGTGAAATAAATAATTCCCGTTACAGCGATATTAAGTGTGATTGCGCCCCTCAGTATTTCGTTATGGGTAAATTTATAAAGCTTTTTGCTGCCGAATATTCCCAAAGCGTAAAGAATAAGATAACAATCAACAAATATATTTGATTCGTTGGTAAACATTCTGAGAAATGTCAGACCGCTTTTATCGTTTGTGATAATGCTGTTTTCAATAAGATAGTCCATAAAAGGCCTGAGGATATTCTCATAACTGAAGATATGATGAGCCATTAAAAGCAAACCGAAAATTCCGAAAATCAGGGCAATTACCGCAAATCCCTTTTTTTCAATAAATGATTTCTTTTCCATTATCTTTCTCCTTATACATTGAATCTGAATAAAACGACGTCGCCGTCTTTCATAACGTATTCTTTTCCTTCGCTGCGGACAAGGCCTTTTTCTTTTGCCGCAGTCATGGAACCGAGCTCAATAAGAGTATCAAAGTCAATTACTTCGGCTCTGATAAATCCTCTTTCAAAGTCTGTGTGGATTTTTCCGGCTGCCTGAGGCGCTTTTGTTCCTTTTGTAATGGTCCACGCTCTGCACTCATCGGGTCCGGAAGTCAGGAACGATATCAGACCGAGAAGAGCATAACTTTTTTTGACAAGCAGGTCAAGACCGCCGCTTTCAACTCCGAGCTCAGATAAGAACATTTCCTTTTCTTCTTTATCAAGTGATGCAATTTCCGCTTCAAGTTCGGCGCATATCGGAAGGACCTCGCTTCCTTCGGCTTTTGCAATTTCAAGAACTTTCTGATAATGCTTGTTATTATCAATGCCGTCGGTAAAGTCATTCTCACTCATATTGCAGGCGTATATAACCGGCTTTGCCGTAAGCAATGCAATTTCCCTGAGCCACGCTTTTTCATTTTCATCACATTCAATATTTCTCGCGGGAATGTTGCTTTCAAGCGATTCTTTTAACTTCTTGAGGAAAGTCAGTTCATCCGCGAGAGTTTTATCTCCCTTTAACGCTTTTGATACTCTGTCGATTCTGCGGTCAACCATCTCGATATCCGAGAATATGAGCTCAAGGTTGATTGTTTCAATGTCTCTTGCGGGGTCGATTGTAGCGTCAACATGAACTATATCATCGTCCTCAAAGCATCTTACAACGTGAATTATCGCGTCAACTTCCCTTATATGAGAAAGAAACTTGTTTCCGAGACCTTCGCCTTTTGAAGCTCCTTTGACAAGGCCCGCAATGTCAACAAATTCAATGAACGCCGGTGTTACTTTTTTCGGGTTGTAAAGCTCTGCGAGTTTGTCAAGTCTTTCATCCGGAACGTTAACGACTCCGACATTCGGCTCTATTGTACAGAAAGCATAGTTGGCGCTCTGAGCACCGGCATTTGTAATGGCGTTGAAAAGTGTACTTTTTCCTACATTAGGAAGTCCGACGATACCCAGTTTCAAATATATCACTCTTTTCAATATGTAATTTAAACATTTTTATAGATTATACAATAATGTTTAAAAAAATACAACATGCAGAAAGAAAAATTATTGAAATGAATGTAATTATATTGTATAATTATTTAAAATTATTATGGGGATGTATGTTTTGGACAGTGACAGATTTGCGAGAACCCGTATGCTTATCGGGGATAAAGCTCTTGACAAACTGAAAAATTCCCGCGTTCTTCTTTTCGGTCTCGGCGGCGTAGGTTCATATACCGCCGAAGCCATAGCAAGAGCAGGTGTAGGGAATATTTCGCTTGTTGACAGCGACACAGTCGCACCGTCAAATTTAAACAGACAGCTCTGCGCGCTTGAATCAACAGTCGGAAGATATAAAACCGATGTTGTTGCAGAGAGAATAATGCAGATTAATCCCGGCTGCAATGTGACTGTCTTTACCGAATTTTACCTTCCCGGATCGATCATAATTGATTTCACCGCTTATGATTACGTTGCCGATGCGATTGATACAGTCAAAGCAAAACTCGATATCGCCGAAAAATGTATTAATTCCGGTGTTCCGGTTATTTCATGTATGGGTACAGGAAACAAGCTTGATCCTTCATTATTCAGAGTGAGTGATATTTCAAAGACCGAAGTATGCCCGCTTTGTAAAGTTATCAGATATGAGTTAAGAAAAAGGGGCATAAATCATCTGAACGTTGTCTGGTCTCCCGAAAATCCGATAAAGCCCGCTCCGTGCGATGAAAACAATAACGGCAGAACGCCCGCAAGCATTTCTTTTGTTCCCGGAACTGCAGGGCTTATAATGGCAGGAAAAATAATTACAGATTTATGCAAGGAATAATTATGAAAAAATTGACTTCTGTTTTGCTTCTTATATGTATTCTTTCGGCGTTTCTGACTTCCTGCGGGCCGGAAACCGTGAACCCGGATGTTGATGATAATCTGTCAACAACCGATCTTTCACAGAATACATTGAAGCTTGCTTATTCAAAAAACGATTCGCTGAATCCGCTGATTGCGGAAACCCTGATTAACACGCAGATAGCAGGCCTTGTGTTTGATGGCCTGTTCAAACTCGATAAAGGTTACGAGCCGAAGCCTGTGATTGCGAAATCGTTTGTAATCGGTTCTTCAATGGTAACGGTTACAATTAATGATGTTAAATTCAGCGACGGTTCCGATGTGACGGTGGAAGACATTATTTTTTCGTT